>Ga0157372_10008372_pt1 | contig 10995 bp, 11 predicted proteins | sample C55metaG_FD_115307 | JGI IMG/M metagenome (GOLD analysis project Ga0157372, IMG submission 115307) | Corn rhizosphere microbial communities from Kellogg Biological Station, Michigan, USA - C5-5 metaG | ecosystem: Host-associated > Plants > Roots > Rhizosphere > Soil | place: USA: Michigan...
GACATGAACATGAGGTTTTTATAAACCGACACGTCGTTCTGCGACGCCGGGCACTCGTACGCCGCGGCGACCGTCGGATGCGAGGGGTCGCTCATGTCCCAAATCACGGGGCCGTTGTAGTTGCCCTGGATCGCGTACTTGCCGACGAACGTGAGATCCGAGTTCGTCTGGCCGAGGAAGCCTTTGGGCGACACGGCTTTGGCGTCGAGCTTCATGCCGAACGTCGCTTCGCCGGCGTCCATCAACCCGCCCTTGAGGTGCGACCGGGCATCCACGGTCGGCGTCGTGCCACCAGCCTGCGTGACCGGCGACGGCGATGGTTGCGACGTCGGTTGGTTCGATCCGGCGCATGCCGCGATACCCAGCGACACCGCGACCAGACCAACATGAACGGTAAAGGGAGATTTCATGTACAACTCCTCTGAATTGAAGAAGGAATGCAGCGCCGTCGCCCGCCGCCCGTCGACCGCCGCCCCTTAGGGAGCGACGAGCAACATCTCGAGCATCCGGTTGATCTCGGTGGTTTGATCGACGTTCACGTCCGCCGCGAACTTGAACACCGTCTCGTCGTTCGCGGCACCGCGATTCGACACCAGCTCCTGCACCATTTGCACGGCGCCGCGATGGTGCTGGATCATGAAAGTCAGAAATAGCCGATCGAAATCCGGCCCGCGCGCCGCATCGAGCTGCTTCATCTGCTCTTCCGTCAGCATGCCGGGCATCAGCATCGTGTGGGTCGCTCCGCCCATCTGCATCGTTTCGCCGGCGGGGTTTGGCGTCGGCACCGGCTGATTGCGATCCTGTAACCAGCGGCTCATCATCGCGATCTCGTCGGACTGAGCATTGATGATCCGCTGGCAGAGTCGCTGCACCGCCTCGCTCGCCCCATGGGTCGGCGCCATCTTCGCCATCACGATGGCCTGCGCATGGTGATGGATCATCGTCGACATGAAATGAATGTCGGCGGCGGTGTACGGCCAACGCGCGCTGTCGGAGCGCGCCTTGGCTTGCGCGGCCTCCGTGCCGGTCAAATTGGGGTGGGCGCCGCGTGCACACGCGGCCACGACGGCAACGCCGGAGAGAACGGCGAAAAGCCTACGTCGGGGACGATTCACAGCAGGTTTTGAGTGAGAGACAATCGGCATTGGAGAATACCGAGCGTGCGTGGTTTTTGACAGCGCCTGCGCCCCAATGGTTGGCTACAACTTCCTTACAGCATGAGACTTGCGAGTGAGCTCGACCGTGTCGAGCACGGCTGACGTCGTCATCATCGGCGCTGGTGCTGCCGGCCTCTCCGCCGCTCGCGACCTGACGGCGCGGGGCTTCCAGTGCGTCGTGCTCGAAGCCCGCGACCGAATCGGCGGACGCATTCATACCGTAAGAGATCCGGCGACTACCACTGCGATAGAGCTCGGGGCCGAGTTCGTCCATGGGGAAGCGCCAATCACGCGGCGGCTGGCCCGGGACGGTCAACTCACGATCTACGACGTGGTCGGCGACCGGTTGCAGTCGAACCACGGTGGATTCGTCCACCTCGCCAACTATTGGGATCGCCTCGACAAGGTTCTGCGCCTCCTGAATCAGCGTCGCACTCCCGACCGCTCATTCGCCGCTTTCCTGGCCGAGCGTCCCGGAGGCAACCGCCTGGCACGAGAACGCGCCCTCGCCTCTCAATGGGTTCGCGGCTTCCAGGCAGCCGACCCGGCGGTAGTGAGCGAACGCGCGATGGCCGAGGGGTCAAGTCCGGGCGAAGAAGAAGAGCGCGCTCTCGCTCGGATCTCCGACGGCTACGCCTCGCTCATCAAGCTCCTGGCCGCTGACGTCCCCGACATCCGCCTCGAGTCTCCCGTTGACCGCGTCCTCTGGCAGCGCGGCCCCGTCACCGTCACCGGCGCGACGCGCGGCCGCTCATTCGAGCTGACCGCTCGCGCCGCCATTATCACCTGCCCCGTACCACTCCTCTCCGCAGAGGGTCAGACTCCGCCCCGAACATGGGGTCAGACTCCAATTGGACCGATCGAGTTCGAACCGGCGCTTCCTGCCGCCTATCAGGAGGCGCTCAGCGGGCTCGCGATGGGACACATTGTACGCGTGTCGCTCGTGCTCGACGAACCGTTCTGGCGATCCAAATCAGCCGGCAAGAGCAAGACGCTTCGCCACCTGAGCTTCCTGCACGCCGGCCACGACGGAATGCCGGTCTGCTGGACGACACATCCCGTCGAGTCGCCCGTCATCGTGGCCTGGTTTGGATTTCCTGAATCAGCCGATCTCGTGCTTCGCTCGCGCGACGAGATCGAATCCAAAACAATCACCGCGGTCGCCAGGCTTTTTCATATCGCGCCACGCACCCTCGAGCGCCGCGTACGAGGATTCCACTTTCACAATTGGTCGCAGGATCCGTTGACCGGTGGCGCGTACAGCTACGCGCGCGTAGGCGGCAGCGACGCGACGAAGACGCTCAGCCGCGCGATCGACGGCACGATTTGGCTCGCCGGTGAAGCCTATGATTCCGAGGGTCGAACTGGGACCGTCGAAGGCGCCATCGGCAGCGGACAGCACGCCGCACGGCGCGCTGCCCGCGCCCTCGCCTAGGCCGGGCCGCCGAGCTACTTCTTTACGCCGGCCGCCAGCTCCGGCACCGTGCTCGCCGGCGTCCAGTTGCCCATCCCAGCCTTCCAGACGAGCGTTCCGGGTCCCAACACACCCATCTGGACGAGCACAGACTCCTCGACGGGGCCCTTTCGCTCACTCCCCTGCGCATAGTACCACATCACCGTCGGCAGGGGCGGTGGTTCGAGCCTCGTCTCCGTCGCTCCGATCCCCGCGCGCTGCCCGAGCGCCGCACCGACTGCCATGCCGATCCCGGCCGCTGCCCCGCCATTTGGATTCCGCGCCGCGTCCCGAATCGCGTCGGCGCTTTGCATCTGCGCGTAGCGGTCGAGGTTATCGAGCATGCTCATTCGCGTTTTCTGATCGATCGTCGCCTCGACCTCCGGCGGCAATGAAACGTTCTCGATCACGAGTTGCGTCACGTCGAGCCCGATCTGCTTCACCTGGTCGCCGATCTCCCGCTGCGCCGCCGTTCCCACTTCCTCGTACTTCATCGACAGGTCATAGACCGTCACGTTCGATTCGGCGAGCGCCCCACTCACCTTTGCCACGACGATATCGCGCACCTGCTCGCTGATTTGGTCCACGGTGAACAGCGACGTCGCCCCGACGATTTCCTCGACGAACTTCCGCGCCTCGGCGACGCGCACCGAATACGTTCCGTAGGCCCGCAGCCGAACGGGGCCGAGGCTCTTGTCGTTCAGGATGATCGGATTCGCCGTCCCCCATTTTCTCCCGACGAATTGTTTCGTCGCCAGAAAGAGAACGTCCGCCTTGAACGGACTCTCGAACCCATACTTCCAACCGCGGAAGCTCGACAGCAGCGGCATGTTCGCCGTCGTGAGCTCGTGACGCCCGGGCTGGAACACGTCGGCCATCTTTCCCTGATCGACGAGGATCGCCATCTGCCCCGGACGCACGATCAACTGCGCACCATTCTTGATCTCGCTCTTCGGACGCGAGAAGCGCCACGCCATCGTGTCGTCAGTATCATCGTTCCATTCGATGATGTCGATCAGCTCGCCGACCAGGAACTCGCGCAGTGTCATGATTTGTTTCCTTCAGAGGTTACTCGAAGAAGGCCTTGAGCAAGTCGCTCCAACTCGACTGACCCGTCCGCCCGGATTCGTCGAGACGAACGATGAGCGTGTTGACCTCGCGCCGGACGGCATCGCCGGAATCGAAGTGCATTTCGCGCACGTAGTGACGCCCATTGCCCTGCTCGGCCTCAGCGCGGCGCCGCGCCAGACCGCCCTGCTCCACGAATGTCAGAATCGCGTGTAGTTCGTCGCGCTCGAACCACACGCCATGCGTCGCACAGCTATCGATGATCACACCGGACGTGTCGCCGAAGTTGACGCGGTTCATCATCGCATCGCATACGGGACAGCGAAGGTATCGCGTCGTCGCGGTGGCGAGCCGGAAGGGTTTCGGTTTGTTCAGGCGCCCGGCCGCCGCTCCATTGGCCGCGGCTGCACCGCGCGCCGCCCGATCGGCGATGAGTTTCGTGAATATCTCCGGCGCGAGCCACGCACTCCCGCACTCGCCACATCCGTGCATGGGTGTCTGTCCGACCTCCTCGTGTCGCATCTCGCCGCCGCAGCCGGGGCACCGCAGCGTGACCGAGTCGATCTCGCGCGGCTGCTCCGCCTTCGCCCCGCATTGTGCACAGAACTGCGCGCCCACGAACATCGCGCTAAGACACGCCGGGCACGCCACCGCGACGAGCCTCGAGCCGCAATATTCACAGGAGGCCGCGCCGTCGCCGACGCCGGCCCCGCAGTTCGGACAGTTCAACATTCCACTCATCTAATACCGACGATGGCCGTTCGACTCGGGCAACCGGTAGCCTGGATACGCGCGATCACCCTTGCTCTGGTCGGGGGGATCGACGCCGGTTGCGGGCATCAGCCCATCGCGGTCGGCCCAGCTGCCGCCGACGCTTTCTTGTATCGCGGGAGTCCCGTTCATCCCTTCTGCGTGGACTTTCCACAGGAGAAGCTCTCGCGAACGGACCCGATGGACTTGGCAGCTTGCACCGACCACTCGATAACGCCACGTCTGGTCCGCGGCACTTGGCTCTCCGCCGACCGTCCGCCCGTCGGCGACCGCGGGGGCGGCAGTGTCGAGTATCGCGTGTTGGCTTCCGCCGGCGATCGCTTTCTCCTCGCCGTCGAATCGTCGGGAGGTGGAAGCGGGTCATTCTCCGAGCTTTTCTGGGTCCGCCTCACCGATCGCGCCGTTATGATCGACCGCGACGAGCTCGGTGGCGACCGCTGCGCCGGCGGAATGTCCGGCTACTCCGTCACCGGCGACACGCTTCGCTTTTACGCCACGGCGTCGACACGTAAGCTCATCGCGCTGACAGGCGTATCGCTCCCCGATACGATTCGACGCCAGCTTCGCGACGCATACTACGCCTGTGACGGCGCCGAGAACTACGTCTACGATTTGCGCTCGCGCCGCATGACTGTCGAGACCTTCACACTGACCGAGCCGGGAGAGCGAGTCCCGAGTGCGGGCCCGGGAGAAACGTCCGCACAGAAGTGCTTCGATGCGCTGGCCTCCGAGTACGCATCCCGCGGGCGATTGACGCTCACGCCCGCCGAATTTCGACAATTCGGCGCCGACTTCGCCGCTCGTTGCGCCCGCTGATTGTCCATGGCCAATCAGTCGCGGATCGGCGCGGCCGAGAGGAAGTTCGTCAGCTCCGTCGCCGCGGCGTTGCCGGCCCGATTCGCTCCAACCGTCGACGCTGACGGGCCGTACCCCACGAGATGTATCCGAGGATCCTTCGCGGCCTGTGTCGCCAGTCGTCCCGTCATGACGATCCCGCCACTCGGTTCGCGAAGGCCCAGCGGCGCCAGGTGGTCGAGCGCGCTTCGAAATCCGGTGCACCACAGGATGACGTCAGCATCAAGCGTCGTTCCATCCGCCCAGCACACGCCGTCGTCCACGATTTCATCGAACATCGGCCGCCGCTCCAGCACGCCGCGCGCGCGCATCGCTTCGACTCGTGGCGTGTTCGGCAAGCCCGTCACCGAGACTACCGATCCCGGCGGCAGTCCGCGACGCACCCGCTCTTCGACGAGCTTCACCGCGGCGCGCCCAGCTTCCTCGTCGAACGGTCCGGTGCGAAACTCGGGTGGTCGTCGCGTCACCCAGGTCGTGCGCGTGACACGCGACACTTCATCGAGCAGTTGAATCGCCGAGATCCCGGCGCCGACAACGATCACGTGCTGGCCGAGGAATTCATCAGCTGTTCGAAAGTCCTTGGTGTGAAGCTGTCGCCCCTTGAAGCGCTCGCGCCCCGGAACGTCCGGGATGTACGGCTGCTCCCAGGTTCCCGTGCAGTTGATGACGCCGCGCGTCGAGATCTCACCATTCTCGCTTTCGACAACGAGCCGGTCTCCTCGGTCGCAGACGACGGTAACGACGACCGGCCGGTACACCGGCAGCTGGAAGGCACGTTCGTATGCCTCGAAATAGCGCGGCACCGCCTCGGCTGCTTTCACCTCCGTCGCGTCCGGATCGACGACGTCGGCGAAACGCATCCCGGGCAGATCGTGAATGCGATTGACCGTGCTGAGGGTGAGCGATGGCCAACGAAACTGCCACGCGCCTCCGGGCCGCGGCGATCCATCGAGGACGATGAACCCGCGCACTGATGCGACGCCAAGCCGCCGCAAATGGTATGCGGTCGCCAGCCCGGCTTGCCCGGCGCCGATGACGACGATCTCAGTTCTGAGGCGAAGCGAAGATTGCAGTGGGCGTTGGCGCTGAGCTACGGAAACAAAGCTGTCCGTTTGCAGGCGCGGTCGTCAACGCGACGACGAGCAATCGGCCAACCTCATCATTTTTCAAGCCTTTTCACAATAGATGCGCTGCGCCGCTGCATCGCGACATCGGGCCGCTCCCCGGCCGCGATGTCTCGCTCTACATCGCTGCGAAGAGCGAGGAATTGTGCGTCAGCCGCCCCCCGATTGACAAGCGCCTCGATCGACGCGACCGCCGCCGCGGGCGACACGTTTCGCGCCACCATGTCGGCAAGCGTGACCAGGGGCATCACGAGTCGCCCCGACGCACCACGTCCACCCGAGCTGCCGACTGGTCGAACAGGTTGCTGGCCTTCGCTTGCCGCGCGTCCAAGCCGTGCGACCAGTTCCAAGGCGACGCCGGCGTGCAGCGCGCTCGCACCCGCTTGCAGCTCGTCGGCCGTTGCCCCCTCTCCCAACGCGGCCTTCGCGTCGGACAGATCACGCACCAAACGCCGCACCGCGACCATGATGCGTTGGTCGTCGGCCCCCTTGAGCGCTCCTTCGGCCGCTTTCGCGAACAGAGGATCCGTCGGCAGCCCGAACGCACGCACGGAATCAGCGAGCCGCTCCACTCCTGCCTTGAGCGGCGGCGTAAGCTGCGGCGCGCCCGCCGGCGACGCAGCTTGAGCGCGGAGCGCAAATGGCATCGCGCAAATCAGCCCCAGCCACCGTACACGCATCAACGCCCTCCTGCCGTCGCAACGACAATCACAGAGCTCGGAACGCCGAAATCATCCTCGACCGCGCGTGCGGCGTTCGGATCCGTCTTGAGATCGCCATCAACCGCGTACGCGAACACATGCCGCCCCGGCGGCAGGTGTACATCCACCGTCCAGGTTTCACCGTCACCGTCGCGCCGCATCGGCACCGCCGCGGGGTCCCACCGGTCGAAATCTCCCACCAGCGACACCCGCGCCGCCAACGGCGCTCGAATGGAAAAACGTACGCGCGACGCACTGCCACCGACCATCGACTCGGACCGCGTCCTTCCGACCTTCATCCCCACGCCGAGACAGATCGCCGCCGCAATAGCGATCGGCGCCCACCGCACGATCGCCGGCCGTCGTCGCCGCCTGGGCACTTTCGCCAACAGCTCGGCGCGCCACTCGTCCGGCACCACAGACCCTTCGCGCAGTTCCGCGATGGCCTGCTTCAACACGAGGGGCGTCTCATCAAGATCTGGTTGCGGTCGTGTCATCGTCGCACTCCCTCCGCCAGCAACTGTTGCAGCCGCTCACAGGCTCGCTTCACACGCATCTTGAGCGCGGACATCCCTGCCCCGGTCACCGACATGATCTCCTCGTAACTCAAATCCTCGACGTGTCGCAGCAAGAACGCTTCGCGTTGATCCGGCGGAAGTGCCGCAATGGCCTTGGCCAACTCCTCTCGCAACTCAACGGCGACTTGCGTCGCTTCCACCGTCGACCGCTCGAGTGCGTCGTTGTCGAACACCACCCGGCGCTCGCGACGCATTCGCTGCGTCATCGCTGTGCGGCACCGGTTGATGAGTATCGAGAACAACCAGGTCCGAAACGGCAGCGCTTCGTCGTAGCTCTCGAGCGCCTTGAACGCGCGAAGAAAGGTCTCTTGCGCCACATCTTCCGCATCGGACCGTTCGCCGAGCATCCGCGTGGCGTAACGCAGACATGCCGAAGCGTGTCTGTCCACCAGCTCGGTGAAGGCTCGTGCGTCACCATCCAGCGTTCGCCTGACGAGTGCACCATCGGTCATCCCGACGAGTGGTACCTCGGCAGTCGCCGCGCCGGTCACATCGCCGGTGAACAGTTGCGTAGGTCGCGCGAGACTGCTCACGGCACCACGAGCAGACCGGCCTGGCCGGCGAAGTCGTCATCGATCGGTGCAAGCCCCGGCGGCGCGATCCACGCGCCGCCGTCCACGCGAATGCTCACGTGATGGACGCCGGTTGTCGCGCGCATTTCCGCGACCCAGCGACCGCCGGTTCGTGTCATCGCCCGCGGCTTCCAGCCGTCGCAGTCGCACGCGATCTCAATAGACCGTGGCGACGCGCCGGGCACTCGAGTCGCCGAGAACCCGAGCAGCCACCGCCCTTCGCCAAGATCCGACAGGACAACCGCGCCCGTCGCGGCGCTTGCAACGATCGACGAATCCACACGCGGCTCCCCGTGCGACAGCACCGCCGTGTTGAACCCAAAGCCGACGCTGATGTGAGGCGCTGCGCTTCCCACACCAGTGTACGTCATCGAGCGCGACGATTTCCCCGCGCCGAGCAGCAACGAGACACCATGAGACAGCTCAGCTCCCGCTTGCACGCCCGCCCAGAACGCGGAAGCCTGTCGCGTCGACGCCAATCGCCCGGCCCGCGCCGTCACCCACCATCGATCCTGGCGCCATGTCACTCGTGCTTCCGTCGACGACCACCGGTTGTCCGACGTGCCCGTCGAATCCGCCTGTGGTGGATAAATCGTGTCGGCGTGCAATCCGAGCGAGTCGCTGGTGATTCGAATGATCGGCGCGGCGCTGTGCTGCCCCCTCACTCCCGGCGTCAGCACATGACCGCCGGACGCGCTCACCGCCATGCCGATGCGTCGCCATTGCAGCGCAGCTCCCGTTTCAACGCCAGGCATCGGATCAGGCGTGATGCCGTTGCTCGATCGAGTACGCCCCATCGTCGCACCAGACCACATTCTCAGCGGACCCAGATCGTATCCGACATCGACGCTGCCGAGCGCGGAACGACTGCCCATTTGCGCCACCAAGTCGCTCATCCGCAGCCCTGCCGTAACGTCGAGCCCGATCGGCGTCCTGGCATTCGCGAACAGCGACGCCGTCTGGTTGCACCGCACGAGCGTGCAGCTCGTCAGATCACCCGCAACCGTGATCGGCGCCGCCGGTAATTGCCGAGCCAACCAAGCGCGCACTTCCGCCGGTCTCGCTTCCTGCGCGCCGACTCCGCGCGAGAAGAGCGCCGCCGCGACCAGGCCGAGCGAGCACCGCCGCCAACAATCGATTCGCGCCGCGATCATGACACCTGTCCCTCCGCTCCGGTGATACCTTCGACACCCCGCGCCGGTCACCGCCCCGTCGTCTCGCATGTCACCGTGACCTACGCCTCCTCGAGCAGGTATCACACGGCGTCAACAATCTCGCATGAGGTGAAGTTGTGATGAAGCAGAATGTGACAGGGCGCGCTGTCGGTGTCTTCGCCGCGCTGGGACTGGCGGTCGCGCTCGCGTGCAGCGACTCGTCGCCGAATGATCCATTGCGCCGAACGACTGATGCCGGAACCGGCGCCGGGTTGACGTCCGATACGGCCACGCACGGCGGTGGAACAGGAGGCACCCCTCATGACACCGGTGGACCGGGTAACCCCGCACCGCCCAAGCCGGTCTCGGTGTTCACGCTCATCATCCACGCCGGCACGCAGCACCCCGGCGCCGCCGACACGCTCCAGACTGATCCACTGCCCGGCGCCACGATCACAGTAACGGAACGCGGCTACGTGTTCACACCAGGTAATGGCCAGGATACGCTCACCTTCACCGAGACTGTCGTCGCCACAGGAACGACCGACGCGAACGGCGACGTCACCTTCCCAAACCTGAAAGGCACCTCCACATACGTGGTGAAGTCCGCTCCGCCGTCCGGCGTCGCCCTCTCAGCCCCGACGGTCACCATCCCGAACGCGTACTCCGCGACGATCAAGACGACCCTCGTCTTTCGAAAACCCTAACGCCGCGCCTCGCTGGCCGACGCGCTCGCTCGACGACAATCGCCGACGCGCAGGGTACGCTCAGAAGAACTGTCGCGGCCCGTCAACGACAAACCCACAACGCCAAACGCGAAACACACAGCGCGTCCTTGTGCCCAACCCCATTTCAGGCACAAAAACGGCGGGCTCCCCTCGGAGCCCGCCGTTTCGCTTTCCGCCGTTCCCCTACCTGAGCCGATCCCCCACCGCCGTTTCGAGCGTCGCAAATGCACGATGGAAATCGAACACCGCCGCCACCCGGGACAATTCCGCCTGCGCGAACTGCGTCCGTGCCGTGGCGATGTCGAGGAAGCTGCCTGCACCGATCCGATACCGCTCCTCCGCGAACTCGAGCACCTGCCGCGCCGTCGCCGAGTTGGCAGCCTGCAGATCCATCGCCTCCTTCGCCGTCGTCAGTGCGCCGAACGCGTCGGTGATATCGTTCGTCAGCTGCAGCTCGCGCTCCTTCAGGTCGAGATACGCGTTGTCGTGCGTCACACGCGCCACCGCCGTGTTCTGCTCGCGTTGGAATCCGTTGAACACCGGCACCGAGAGCCCCATCGATACGTTATAAGGGCGCTTCGAGAAGGCGAATGGGAATGACGCGTGGTCGAGCGCTTGCTTTCCGTAGCCCGACGACACACTGAGGCTCGGCGTGTACTGCAGGTGCGCGATGCTCAGCGATCGCGCCGTCGCGTGCTCTGTCGATCGCAATGCGAGAATTGTTGGGTTCGACCGCCGCGCCCGATCGATGAGCGCCGTCAAAGCGAGCGCAGGCACGTCCGCCGAGAATTCCGTCGATAACTGCACATCCGGCGGGAGTGCCACGCCGATTAC
>Ga0157372_10008373_pt1 | contig 10995 bp, 10 predicted proteins | sample C55metaG_FD_115307 | JGI IMG/M metagenome (GOLD analysis project Ga0157372, IMG submission 115307) | Corn rhizosphere microbial communities from Kellogg Biological Station, Michigan, USA - C5-5 metaG | ecosystem: Host-associated > Plants > Roots > Rhizosphere > Soil | place: USA: Michigan...
ACAGATTCGACAGCACCGCGGCGGCTCATATACACCCGAACGACACGCCCAAAGTGATCCGAGCGATTGAAGTGTGTTTGGCGTCGCAGAGGAAGATGACGCAGCTCTGGAAAAGTGGTCGGGATACGTTGCAAGGGTTCCACATTCTTCGACTCGGGTTGAATCCGGAGAGACAAGCGCTCTATGCCCGAATCAATGAACGGGCTTCGCTGATGTTCCAATCCGGGCTTGTCGAAGAAACTCAGACGCTCTGGAATAAGTACGGAGATCGCGCGGGTGCACTATCGTCATCAGGTTATAAGCAGGCACTTCAATATCTGCGAGGAGAAATCACCCGAGAACAAGCAATGAATGCAGCCCAGCAGGCACACCGTAATTATGCTAAGAGGCAGATGACCTGGTTCCGCCGCGAGCCCCACGTGACGTGGTTGTCTGGTTTCGGGAGTGACCCTGCTGTCCAGAATGAGGCATTGTCGATAGTACGCCAGCATCAGTGTCCTGACAGCGCCTGAACACTTCTGCTATTGTCTGGCGTATGCGCAGACATGGCCTCCTACTGATCGTCATCGCGTCTCTGCTTATCAACCTGTCCTTTGCCAAAGAAAAATATCAGAAGCCCGGTCCGTTGCACCTCGAACGTGACGGCGAGAAGTGGGCAGAAAAAACGTTGCGAAAAATGTCACCAGAGGAAAAGGTGGGGCAATTGTTCATGATCTGGGTGCGAGCCCGATTTGTGAACATCGATAGCCCTGATTACGCGCAGCTCCGAGACACGATTCGCCGAGACCACATCGGATCACTTGCCATGACGGTCCCGGTTGATGGTCCCTTTCTGATCAAAAGTGAGCCGTACGAAGCAGCTATGCTTCTGAACCAGCTGCAGCGGGACTCGAAGCTTCCCCTAATGATTGCGGCCGATTTCGAGCGCGGTGTTTCCATGCGCCTCTACGGCACGACCGTATTTCCCCATGCGATGGCGTTCGGAGCTGCGGGCAAGCAGGATTATGCCGAGCGGTTCGGCAAGATTACGGCTCGAGAAGCGCGCGCCGTCGGAGTGCATTGGAATTTCTTTCCCGACGCCGACGTGAACTCCAATCCAGCGAACCCCATCATCAATACACGATCGTTCGGCGAAAACCCGGAGTCAGTAGGCAATTTGGTCGCGTCATATATCCAAGGCGCGCACGCCGAAGGCATGATGACGACAGCGAAGCACTTTCCTGGCCACGGTGATACCGATACCGACTCTCATCTCGGAGTGGCTCGTGTAAGCGGAAACCTTGCCCGCCTTCAATCTGTGGAGCTGCCCCCTTTTCGCAAGGCGGTCGAGGCGGGAGTCGACTCGATCATGGTTGCGCATGTCTCAGTGCCGGCATTGGAAGCTGATCCCAACAAAGTGGCCACTGTTTCGCCAGCTATCGTTACAGATCTCCTGGAAAAGCAGTTGGGATTTAAGGGCATTGTGGTGACAGACGCGCTGGACATGGCAGGGCTGACGCGGCTCTATGCTGCCAATATTGGCCGGGCTGCAGTGGACGCCTTTAAGGCCGGAAGTGATCTCTTGATCATTCCGGCAGATCTGGAAGCTTCATACAAATCGATGTTGGACGCGGTGAAGACTGGTGAGATCAGCCAGCAGAGAGTGGACGAGTCAGTTCTCAAGCTATTGAAAGCCAAAGCATCTCTGGGGTTACACAAAGCCCGGCTTGTTAAGGTCGAGGAACTCTCAAAGCAGGTAGGTAAGCCCGAGGATATCGCTTTTGGCGAGGAGGTGGCTGACGCCGCCGTCACTCTGGTCCGTGACAACGGACACCTCCTGCCCTTGAAGCGTCAGGGAACTGTCGACACCGGCCTTCCGTATCAACACACGGAGGAGATTCATAATCGGTTGGTAACGGTCATTTTCTCCGACGACATGCGTATGGAGTCGGGACGTGCTTTCGAGCGAGCTCTGCGGATGCGGGTTCCCGATGCAAATGTGATCTACGTCGACCCGCGAACAGCGGGAGCGATGTCGAAAGAGGTGCTGACAACGGTTCAGCAGGCACAAGCAGTAATTGCAGCTGTTTATGTTGTCCCCACTCCGGGCAAGATGGCGAACTCTGTCGGATTAGTAGATGCTACGGGAAACCTGCTGCAGAGTTTGGTAACGGGTGTGGGCGACAAGATGATTGTGGTCGCGATGGGTAATCCTTATGTTGCGGCTGACTTTTCTGGCATTCAAAACTATATCTGCACGTTTTCGAATGCCAGTGTTTCCGAGATAAGTGCGGTGAAAGCGCTGTTTGGGGAGATTGCGATCCGCGGACATTTACCTGTAACCATTCCCAATATCGCGCAACGGGGTGCAGGAATCGAGCGTCCGGCACAAGCTGCCGGCGGAGTTTCTTATGAGAAAACCAAGCATTCTGGTGAGTAGATGCGCAGTTGTTGTGCTGACAATGCTGGTGATTTTGCCGGGCTGTAAGATCAACGTCAAAAAGGACGCCGCAGAACAAGACAAGCGGGTGGACATCAGCACTCCCATTGGTGGGATTCACGTGAGTAATGGACTCGACGCTCGGGACTTGGGCGTGGCGGTTTATCCAGGAGCACGTCCCCGGCAGGAAAAGGACAATGACGAAAAGGGCGCCAACGTCAACATTTCTAGTCCATATTTCGGCATTAAAGTCGCGGCGCAGGAGTATGAGTCTGACGATTCGATGGACAAAGTCATCAGCTTCTACACGGATCAGCTCAAAAGATATGGGGCAGTCGTCAAATGCCATGGCAAATGGAAAGGCAAGGATGCGAATGCGCAGGTTGGTCATGACTCCGGCAAGCACTCGCATGAGGTGACTTGCGATAAAGACAGCTCCGGCGATTCAATCGAACTGAAGGTGGGTACCGAAGAGAATCAGCACCTGGTCGCGATTGAACCACAGGGAAAAGGATGCAAGTTCGCGCTGGTTCGCGTAGAAGTCCGCGGGGAAGAGGACACGATCTAAGACGCGAGACAGTTTGCGCTGCTATCTAGTGAGGGCGGACGGAGAAGCATCTGACCGCGCCTTGCACGTGCGTTCTGCGTGCTGTAATTTGAGTTGAGTGGAACATCCCTGTCATCGATGCGGCTCAGCCGTTGAAGACGGCATTCTTTTTTGCCAAAACTGCGGGGCCCCGCAGATCCGTGTACCCTCTTCCGAGCCCGTCCTGGATGTAGAGAGAAGCGAGGTTTCTGGCAATTCTGAACCAGCCACGCTATCGTTGCAGTCCAGCCATCCGATCCTCTCGGATAGAATCGACTGGTCGGATGCGTTCCGAGCCGCTCTCTTATGCGGTTTTCTGGAAGCGGTCTTCAGCCTCTTCGGATTGGGGATAATTGCCGGCGGCGCCTTAAGTGTCGCGCTCTATCGACGGCGGCAATCCGAAGTGCCCGTCAGCGTCAGCATGGGAGCCCGCTTAGGCGCAATTAGCGGTGGGATGGCATGGTTATTCCTGACCCTGATCACGACGATTGGCGCGCTTGCGTTCAGGACCGGTGACCAGATACGCCAGTTGATTTTCCAGTCAATGGAACAGGCTGCGGCGCGTAACCCGACTGTCCAGGCGCAAGAACTGATGCAGTACGTGAAAACGCAGGACGGATTCGCGGTGATGCTTGCGTTGATCCTGTTCATGACGCTCTTCTTTTTCGTGGTGTTATCAACGCTCGGCGGCATGCTAGGGTCCACGCTTTTCAGCAGGCGGACGCGCTAGCTACTTCAATCTTTCACCCGCGGCGGCTGCTTGCACCGCATCCTCGTCGGCGCGTATGATGCAGCGTTCATGGCTTCCAGGCCCAACTCTCGTCAAACAAACTTGCGCGAGAAAGCGCAGATCATGTCTGCTTCCGAGATCGAGCGCACCCTGGTTCGTCTTGCGCATGAAATGATTGAGAAGAACAACGGGATAGGGGACTTGGGTCTGGTCGGGATTCGCCGCAGAGGCGTTCCGATCGCTCAGCGTCTTGCAAGCATCATCCAGCGAATTGAAAAAGAGCCAGTCCCGGTAGGCACTCTGGATATCACCCTGTATCGCGACGACCTCTCCACTCTGGGTCCGAAACCAGTGGTGCAAAAAACCGAAATCGGATTCGACATCACAGACAAAAGCATCGTGCTGGTCGACGATGTTCTCTATACGGGCCGAACTGCACGCGCCGCGATGGACGCGCTGTTTCGCCACGGACGTCCACGCCTGGTTCAGCTGTGCGCGCTTATTGATCGCGGTCATCGCGAGCTTCCCATTGAAGCCATGTACGTGGGCCGCAAAGTACAGACGACGAGCAGGGAAATTGTCGAAGTAAAGCTTCGCGAGGTTGACGATACGGAGAAAGTTCTTTTGGTAGAACGCGAGGCGTAGGGCTTTAATGGCCTTCGCGGAATCAGATTGCTTGCGTTGAAGATGAAAAAAGCTGCCCGTGGCTCACTGCTCGGAATCGAACATCTACAGCGAGATGAAATTCTGGGGCTCCTGAGAGCAGCCCGCCGAATGAACCCGCAAAGGCCGCGTCCATTGCTACGACGGAAGCGGATCATCCTCCTTTTTTATGAGCCCTCGACCCGGACCCGCAGTTCGTTTGAGATTGCGGCGAAGACCTTGGGGGGAACTGCGGTGCTGGTCCAGTCCAGCGGTTCAAGCATTGAGAAAGGCGAATCTTTGCTGGATACCGGATACACTCTGCGCGCGGTGGGTGCCGATGCCATTGTTATACGCCATCCCAATGCGGGCGCGCCTCATCTGCTGGCTGCGAATCTGGACATTCCCGTGATTAATGCCGGGGACGGCATGCACGAGCATCCGTCGCAAGCCCTGCTTGATGCCTACACAATTCTTACCCACAAGAAGAAGTTCGCAGGTTTAAAAGTTGCCATCATCGGCGATATCTATCACAGCCGAGTGGCGCGCTCCGCCTGCCATCTCCTGAGCAAGTTTGGAGTCGCGATCACTCTATGTGGGTCCCCGGAGTTTGTGCCCGAGCTCGCGGCCACAATTGCTCATGGTGTACGCGTCACACGCAGCCTGGAAGATGCAATTCAAGGTGTCGACGTGATTATGTTGCTACGCGTCCAAAAGGAAAGACTTGCGGGAAAGAACATTGGACTAGATGACTACATTACCCGGTATCAGATGACGCCGGAACGGCTGAAGCTCGCGAAGAGAGACGCAATCGTGATGCACCCCGGACCGATCATCCGCGGGTTGGAATTGACGGGCGAAGTTGCGGATTGTCCGCAGTCGGTAATCGTGGAGGAAGTAGCCAGCGGCGTACCTGTAAGAATGGCGATTCTTGCTCGAGCGATGGGAAAAGTTTAGTCGGAGATCTGCTTGTCAGAACGTGGGAATTCGAGTCTGTTGATTAGGGGCGGACATGTGATTGACCCCATGTCAGGCATCAATGCGCCCATGGATGTGTTGTTAGCTGACGGGGTCGTAGTGCATATTGCACCGCCTAAGAAGATTCGGGGCGGTGCCGATGCGACCTTCGACGCTCGCGGTTTGGTTGTTGCTCCCGGATTCATCGATCTGCATGTTCATCTGCGCGAGCCCGGCCAGAGCTACAAAGAGACCATTGCCAGTGGAACTGCAGCGGCCGCTGCGGGCGGCTTCACTTCCGTGTGCTGCATGCCAAATACTGCGCCGGTGGTCGACTCTGCAGAGTGGGTGAACTGGCTTCAGCGGCCTGAGCGAGGCGCCGTTGTTAATGTTTTTCCGATTGCGGCAGCTACGGTTGATAGCACAGGCGAGCAGTTGACCGATTTCAAGGGTCTGAAGGAAGCCGGAGCCGTGGCTGTTACCGACGATGGGAAACCAATTTTGCAAGATCACATAATGCGTGACGCTTTACGCATGGCCGCGGAACAAGACTTACCGGTTATTCAGCACGCCGAGGACACACGGCTGACAGGACATTGCAGCATGAACAACGGGCCGACGGCGTTTCGGTTGGGGCTCAGAGGCATGCCCGCAGCAGCCGAAGCGGACATCGTGGAGCGCGACGTACGTCTCTCAGCAGATACCGGCGGCCGCTTGCATGTCGCCCATGTTTCTACAGCGGATGCGCTGAAAGCGATTCGCAGAGGCAAGCGTGCAAGAACTCGTGTCACCTCGGAAGTCACGCCTCATCACTTCACTTTGATCGATGAAAGCGTGGGGGAGTATGACTCGAATCACAAGATGAATCCTCCCTTGCGATCAGCCGCTGATCGGGAGGCTATAGTGGCGGCCCTGGCTGACGGGACGGTCGATGCCATTGCCAGCGATCATGCTCCCCACGCCATTCATGAGAAGCAGATGGAATTTGAGCGAGCGCCCTTTGGTATAACGGGATTGGAAACCGCTCTCGGATTGGCGATAACGCAGCTGCATGCAGGTCGCAAGATCCCTCTGACCAGAATCGTGGAGCTCTTCACTGCTGGTCCAGCTCGAGTGGTTGAACTAAAAGGTCGCGGTACACTGGCCCGCGGCAGCTTCGCAGACCTCACGATCTTCGATCCGAAGAAGCAGTGGAGATTCGAAGCAGCCAAATCACGTTCCAAGTCGCGCAACACTCCCTTTGATGGATGGAAGCTCACGGGAAAGGTCACAGCCGCGATCGTGGGCGGTCGATTCGCATATCGAGCCGACTGACGATTGAACATCGCCAATTTACTTGCTCAATTGCTCAGAATTCCCATACGCTTGCCCACTCTATTCAGCACTTCCAGAGCCTGCCCAAGTTCATCCTGAGTGTGAGTGGCAGTCATGATGGTGCGAATGCGAGCTTTTCCTTCCGGTACGGTGGGGAAAGCGATTCCGGTTCCGAACACACCCTCTTTGAACAGCTCCCGTGAAAACTCCATCGTGAGACGGCCATCGCCGATGATGATCGGCGTAATAGGCGTCTCGCTAGCAGGAGTATTAGTTCCGCCGATGTTGAAGCCTAAATTGGCGAGCTCTTTTTTCCAGAACCGGGTGTTCTCCCACAGTCGGTCCATCCGCTCCGGTTCCTGCTCCAAAACTTCGAACGCCGCGATACAGGTTGCTGCCACCGAGGGCGGATGAGAAGTGGAAAAGAGGAAAGGTCGCGCACGGTGATACAGGAAGTCGATGAGATCGCGAGAACCGCAAACATAACCGCCGAGGGCGCCGATGGCCTTGGAGAGCGTGCCAACTTGGACGTCAACGCGGCCGTGCACGTGGAAGTGATCGATTGTTCCTCGACCATTCCGGCCAAGAACTCCTGAGGCGTGCGCGTCATCGACCATCATAATGGCTCCATATTTTTCGGCCAAATTGCACAATGCTGGTAGTGGACCAATGTCGCCATCCATCGAGAACACGCCGTCAGTGATCAGAAGTCTACGTCCGGGTTGATCTTTGATGCTGGCGAGTTGCTCTTCCGCGTGTGCGACGTCTTTGTGCCGGAAGACCAGAATCTTAGCCCTCGATAAACGCGCGCCGTCAATAATGGAGGCGTGATTCAGTTCGTCGGAAACGATGAAATCCTCTTTACCCAAAATTGCTGAAACGGTGCCTGCATTGGCCGTGAACCCAGATTGAAAGACGACGCAGGCCTCGACATTTTTGAAGCGAGCGATCCTCTCCTCGAGTTCCATGTGAATCTTCATTGTCCCCGCAATAGTGCGCACTGCGCCTGAGCCTACGCCATATTTTCGCGCCGCTTCGAGCGCAGCTTCCCGCAGTTTCGGATGTGTGGTCAAGCCCAGATAATTGTTGGAAGCGAGGTTGATTACTTTTTTCCCATCGAAGGTGCAGACCGGAGCCTGCTCGTCATCCAACACACGCAAATGAAAGTGCGTGCCTTTGGCTTTCAGATCATTTAGTTGTTCAGTGAGATAAGAGAGAGGATTTGTGCGCGTGGGAGTCTGAGTCACCATATTTCCTGCCTAAAGTCAGTTCATTTCGTGCCATTGGGATAGAGCAGAATCTTGCTGGCTTCGCCGGACGTGAGCCGTTCCATGCCCTTGCTGAAGTCCGCCATCGACATGCGATCGGTGATGACGGGATGCAGGTCAAGTTTGCCGCTCTTGAGCAACGCAGTCATCTGATACCAGGTCTGATACATACGACGGCCGTTGATGCCTTGAATCGTAATGCCTTTGAAAATGATGTCCTCGGAGAAATTCAATGAGATTGGTTTTGATGTTAGCCCTAGCAACGAGATACGACCACCTCGGCGAACGACGTCGAAGGCAGTTCGGATCGCCGTGGGGTGTCCTGCCATCTCGAGCACGACGTCGACGCCAAGACCCCCAGTCTGCTCCATCACGATTTTCGTAACATCGTCGTTCGAGGGATCGAGAACAAAGTCGGCCTTCATCTGTTGCGCAATGCGGCGTCTATACTGATTGACTTCGATAGCAAAAACGGTGGACGCTCCTACCGCGCGCGCCACCGCAATCGAGAACAGCCCGATAGGGCCGCAACCTGTGACGGCCACAGTTTTCGCGGCGATCTCTCCGGCCAAGACCGTGTGTACTGCATTGCCCAATGGATCCAGAATAGAGGCATATTCCTGAGGAATAGCCGGATCGAGCTTCCAGATGTTCGATTCCGGTATTCGAACATACTCGGCGAAGGCGCCATCGGCATCGACGCCGATAATTTTGACGAACTGGCAGATGTGCGCCTCTCCCGTGCGGCATTGCAAACATTTACCGCAGGCGACATGCATTTCTGCGGAAACGAAGTCTCCTTCTTTGACACTGGTAACTTCGTTCCCGTAAGCCACCACTTCCCCGCAAAATTCGTGTCCGGGAATCAATGGTGGGCGAATGCGGCCCTGAGCCCAACGGTCCCAATTGTAGATATGTAAGTCGGTTCCACAGATGGACGCGACTTTCACCTTGACGAGTACATCGGTGAGACCAATTTGGGGAATGGCGACGTCCCGGATCTCAACCCCGGGTTTCGCTTGCGGCTTCATCACCGCCATCATGGTTTTGGACATCATGCCGCCCTATCGAGCTGTGGGTTCACAGAGGAAAACTGTTAATTCTAGCATTGCAAGAAGTGGCCCACCTTTCAGGAAGACTCGCTTTTCTCTGCATGCTGCTTTTCAACCATGCGGCGGTTGAACTCTTCTGATTTGCCTTTGGGAACGCTGATAGATTTCCACTCGGTGGAACGGAAGTGCTTGGCGAGGAAGACGATTTGTCCGCAATGGTAAGCGTAGTGGGCAATCTGGCGATTGATAGCCTGCAGCACCGAGTGCGGTTCGGCGCGGATGTACACGGTTCGGCTCAGATCCTGCGGCTGCAGCGAGCCGACCGCGGCAAATACGTGGTTCCAGCCCTCTTCCCACCAGCGCATAACGTCAGCGCGCGTAGTCTGCGCAGTTACTTCGAATTCCTGGTCACGGTGGCGATCGGGCTTCTCACCGTCGCTCGTCAGAAAATCCACGAAGCGGGAACGCATGTTGCCGGCGAGATGCTTCACGATAATGGCAACTGAGTTAGCTTCGGCATCGAGGGTCATGAAGATCTCTTCATCTTTGAGCTGTGAAAGCGCGCCTTCCGTAAGCCTTTTGTGGCCTCGAAACTGTCGCATCGCCTCGTCCAGGTACTGAGACGCGAGGTCCTTCACGTTTTGTTCTGTCATAATTATTCTTTTTCTTCGAGCAAAATTGCTATTGGATGCCGAATCCTCCACCGCCGGGACTCTCAATGCGAAGGCGGTCACCGTTCTTCAACCGGATACTGAACCTGCCTGAAAGCTTCTCCAGGGAACCATCCTGACGAAAGAGGCATGCGGCACCGGGTTTGCCGGCTTGGCCTCCCGCGAGTCCGAACGGGCGAGAGTTACGTCGGTCTGCGAGCAGGGTAGCATCACAGTCCGCTAGTACTTCGATTTCTCGAATGAGACCATCTCCTCCGCGATGCTTCCCTAGTCCACCGGAGCCTGATCGAATCTCATAGCGTCGAACGCGCAACGGATATGCATATTCAAGAGCTTCTGCCGGTGTGTTCAAGGAGTTTGTCATGTGGGTATGGACACCGGAAACCCCCGCTTTCGTGGGGCGAGCACCCATTGCGCCGGCAATCGTTTCGTAATAAGCGAACGGCTCACAGGTACGGGGATCAATTCCCCCGATGGTTACGTTGTTCATGGTGCCGGAAGCCGCAGCCGGTATGCGATTTGGGACGGCTTGTGCTAACGCACGCATCAAAACGTCGACTATTCTTTGAGACGTTTCGACATTTCCTCCAGCAACTGCTGCCGGAGGCACCGCATTGACGACGCTGCCTTTGGGAGCGACGACGCGAACAGGACGCATTAAACCGGCTGTCGCCGGAACGTCCTCGGCCAGCAGACAGCGGAGCACGTAGAAGCAGGCCGAATATGTGATCGCCTCGACAGCGTTGATGCTGCTTTCCACTTGCGGATCGCTTCCAGTAAAGTCGATCGTGACCAAGGGACTCGCGGTCCTAGAGTTAAGTCGCCGACCAGTGTGCGGTCTTTTTCCAGAAAAGTTGATCGAAGCTGCGATACGTACCGGATCCTCATTCGGATCATCGCTATCAAGGAAGTCCTCGGCGCTCACGGTTCCCGGTGGTACGGATTCAAGAAACAGGCGCATCATCGCCTCGGAGTAGTCCAGCACATTCGTGGCAGCCTGTTTGGCGCGGTCGATACCGTAACGGCCACACACCTCCCTCACACGTGCTTCGCCGGCATGACACGCTGCGATTTGCGCTCGTAGATCACCCTCGCGTTCCGATGGAGTACGAACATTGCTCACCAGCAGTGCGAGCACGTCGGGGTCATTTCGTCGCTTGCGCACAAGCATGACCGGGGGTATTCTTAGATCTCCCCAGTAGATCTGCCCGATAGACCCATGGATCCGGGACAGGCCCCTCCAATATCAGAAGGGTGTGCTCGCGATGCAACGTAAAAGTCAGGCTCCGGCTTTCCGCGCCGGCGCGGGCGCCCGATGTAAACCGGGGCGACCAGGGTGATGTCCGGGAGGTGAGT
>Ga0157372_10008374_pt1 | contig 10994 bp, 7 predicted proteins | sample C55metaG_FD_115307 | JGI IMG/M metagenome (GOLD analysis project Ga0157372, IMG submission 115307) | Corn rhizosphere microbial communities from Kellogg Biological Station, Michigan, USA - C5-5 metaG | ecosystem: Host-associated > Plants > Roots > Rhizosphere > Soil | place: USA: Michigan...
AATGGATTGAAAGGAAAAAAGCTGGGGATCGAAAAATCCGCACTGGCGGGGCATGAAGGTATTGTGGCCGCGCTACAGGAGGCGCTGGGCGTACTCAAGGCCCAGGGGGCGACCATCGTCGAAGTGGAGTTACAAAAATCCATGTCAGAGCCTGGCTCCGTAGAAGGCACGATCCTTCAATACGAATTCAAGGACGGCGTCAATAAATACCTCGCCACGGCCAACGCGCCGGTGAAGACGCTTTCCGACGTCATCGCCTTCAATAAAGCCAACGAAAAGAAGGCCATGCCGTATTTCAAACAGGAAACGCTGGAACGGAGCGACAGCCGCGGCGGGCTTGACAGCACCGAATACCTCGACGCCTTAAAGAAACTGCTCACGGCGCGAACCATCATCGACGACCTGCTGCGACAGAATCAGCTGGATGCCATTATCTCGGTCACCAGCGGGCCGGCCTGCTGTATCGACCTGGTAGCGGGGGACTACCGGACGGGTGGCGGCTTCTCGGGGCCCGCGGCAATGGCGGGATACCCGCATATCACGGTCCCGATGGGGCTGGTGCTGGGGCTGCCCGTGGGATTATCTTTCGTGGGAACAGCCTATAGCGAACCGGCCCTGATCTGGATGGCCTACGCCTACGAGCAGGCTTCGAAGAAGCGGACGGCGCCTGGTTTTATCAACGCGGCGAACCCTTAAGATATCTTTCAAGATATTCGAAGGTCACCTTAGAGATCAGCATATAACTCTGCCAATTATAGGCCGCACCATGGGCGCCGGGGGGATAGATACGGAGATCGGCATCCTTCCCGGCGTTGGTGAGGGCGGTGAGCAATTCCATGGTTTGCGCGGGATGCACGTTGTCGTCAAGCATCGAATGAATGATCAACAGGTGATCCTGCAATTTCCCCACATGGGTCATATCGCTGCTGTTCTTGTACCCTTCGGCGTTGTCGTCGAGGGTTCCCATATACCGTTCCGTATAAATGTCGTCGTATAAGCGCCAGTCGGTGACGGGGGAATTGGCGATGCCCACCTTGAAGACCCCGGGATGGGTCAGCAACGTATAGGTCGTGCTGAACCCGCCATAGCTGGTGCCGCCGATGGCAATGTTCTGACCGTCGACATACGGCAATGTCGAGAGATAGTGAGCGGCCTCCACAAAATCATTGCTCTCCCATTTCCCCAGCTGTTTGTAAACGATCTTCATAAAGGCGCTGCCATAATCGGCGTTGCCGCGGTTGTTGATGTCCACCACGATATACCCGTTCTGCGCAAGCCACTGATGGAAACCGCTGCTGGTAAAATCATTGAATACATCATGCGATTCCGGTCCACCGTATATATTGAGGTATACAGGATAACGCTTCGTGGAGTCAAAATGAAACGGTCTGATCATGCTCCCGTCGAGGGTGACGCCGTCGCTGGTCTTGAACTGAAACAGCCGTTGCGGCGAATAGGCATGGGTCTTTATAAACTCGCTCACTCCATGGTTGTCCTCCAGTTGCCGGAGCACTTTTCCCTGGTTGTTACAGAGCGCCACCTGCGTGGGTGTGGTCGTGTTGCTGTATTCGTCGAGATAATATCCGGTGTTGGTGGACATATTGATGGTGTGATGCCCCGCCACTTCGGTCAGCTTTTTCTTGCCCGTACCATCGTATCGGATGCTGTATAACTGCTGCTCGAGCGGCGAGGCCTCAGCCGAGAGATAATAAATAGTCTTCGTATCGGGGTTGATCCCGGTAACCTTTATCAGGTCCCAATCGCCTTTTGTCACGGGGCCGATCAGCTTACCATCGTAGCCATAGTGATAGATATGATAGTACCCGGACCGATCGGAGACCCAGAAGAAATCCTTTGTCTTCTCGGGAAAATAGACCATATCGTTCACCTCCGTATAAAAGTCGAAGATGGAGACCCAGGTGTTGTTCTGTTCTTCGAGGACGACCCGGTGTTCGCCTGTCCTTACATTGAAGAAATACAGCTTCATGTGGTTCTGGCTGCGGTTGAGGGTCATCAGGGCCAGGACGTCTGGGTCGCTGGTCCAATAGATGCGGGGGATATAGAAGTCGCCCGACTCATCCGGGGTCAGCCAAACCTTCTTGCCCGACGCCACGTCGATGACGCCGATGCGCACTGTGGGGTTGGCATCGCCGGGCTGAGGAATGCTGATCTTCTCCTGCGGTGGATGGAAGCCTTCGAAGTTGGTCATCTGAAATACGGGAACCTTCGACTCATCGAACTGCCAGAAGGCGATATAGCGGCTGTCCTTTGACCAGTTCCAGGCCTGACCCTCACCGAATTCCTCCTCATACACCCAATCATAATGGCCATTGAAGATACCGGATTCGCTGGTACTATCCGTGGTAAGGGCCTTCTCCGTCGCGGTGCCAAAGTCATATACATAGAGGTTACCGTTGCGTTCCATCCCTACTCTACCCCCGTCGGGAGACAGTTCCGCGGAGCGTGCGTCCTTTGCCGCTTGCTTCAGCTGGCGGGTAGCGACGTCATAGATATAATAATCGGAGATCCCTGAGTTACGATAGATGTGGCGGAAGTTGGTCCGGAATACGAGGTGCTTCGAGTCTTTCGACCATTGGAAGGATTCATAGCTGAAGGGCGCGGTCGATCCGGGAAGATGGAGGTCTTTGTTGTCAACTACGGTGGACTCTGTTAACGTTTTCGGATCCATGATATGTATCTCGCTGCCGGCGATGAAAGAATAGCGGTTGCCGTTGTCGATCCAGTTGACGCTGGCGGGACCGGACTGGCCGTGAAGCAGGAAGCCGGCCTGCAGGGCTTCGGGTAGCGATTTATACTCTTGTTGCGCATTCAGGGTAAGTAGGTAGAATGAGACAATTGTTGACAGCACGAGCTTCTTGATCATTGCTATTTTATTAGGGAGCTAATTTATAAAATTCTATATTAGGATATGAAAAGAAAAGACTTTCTCTATTTGTCGGGGATGGGGATCGGTGGTGCGCTGCTGAGTGGGATGCCGGTGCTGCCATTGCCGGATGTGTTATTGGACCCGGCGCTGAAAAAGCAACTCGCCGACATCGCGCTGAACGCGGCACGATCAAAAGGGGCAAGCTATGCCGATGTCCGGATCGGCCGGTACCGCAACCAGTTCATCGTTACGCGGGAAGACAAGGTGCTGAACACCGTGGACACGGAGTCCTACGGCGTGGGAATCCGCGTGATCGCGGGCGGAAGCTGGGGATTTGCAGCCACCGACAAAATGGATACCGACGGCATCGCGCAGGCCGCCGCCCTGGCCGTATCCATTGCCCGGGAGAACGCGCGGTTGCTAAAAGAGCCGGTACAACTGGCGCCGCAAAAGGGATATGGCGAGGTAAGCTGGAAGACGCCGATCGAGAAAAATGGATTTGAGATACCCATCAGGGAAAAAGCCGAACTGCTGCTGGCCGTAAATGCCGCAGCGATGAAAGGAGGCGCCAGCTGGGTCGACTCTTCGTTGTTCCTGGTCAACGAACAAAAATATTTCGCCTCGACGGATGGGTCGTACATCGACCAGGATATCCATCGCATCTGGCCCACTTTTACCGTGACCAAAACCAACGATAAGACAGGCAAGTTCGAGACCCGGGACGCACTGAGCGCTCCGCGAGGCATGGGTTATGAGTACCTGATCCCTTCCGCCAGGGAGAAGATCGGCGGAGTCACCACCCTATATCGTGACCGATATGACATGATAGAAGATGCCCGGCTCGCGGCGGAACAGGCGGCGGCCAAGCACAGTGCGAAATCGGTGGAAGCGGGTAAGTATGACCTGGTCCTCGATCCGAGCAACCTCTGGCTGACCATCCATGAGTCCTGTGGTCATCCCACGGAGCTTGACCGCGTTCTGGGCTATGAAGCGAATTTTGCCGGCACGAGCTTTCTGACGCTGGACAAATGGGAATCGAAGAAGTTCAATTATGGAAGCCCGCTGGTGAATATCGTGGCCGACAAGACGCAGATGGGTTCGCTGGGAGCGGTGGGCTATGACGATGAAGGCGTGAAGACAAAGGAATGGGACCTGATCCGCAACGGGATACTCGTGAATTACCAGGCCATCCGCGACCAGGCAGGGATCATCGGTCTGAACGAATCGCAGGGATGTTGTTATTCACAGAGCTGGCGCGACGTCCAGTTCCAGCGGATGCCGAATGTGTCCCTACGTCCGGGCAAGACGCCCCTCACTCCTGAAGAGATGATCAGCAAGGTAGAAAAAGGCATCTATATCGTCGGCGACAGTAGTTACAGCATCGATCAGCAGCGGTATAATTTCCAGTTCAGCGGTCAATTATTCTATGAGATCCGGAACGGGAAGATCGCGGGTATGCTAAAGGATGTGGCCTACCAGGCGAATACCCAGGAATTCTGGAACTCCTGCTCGGCCATCTGCGACCAACGGGATTACCGGCTGGGGGGTTCGTTCTTTGACGGTAAGGGACAGCCGGAGCAAGTGAGCGCCGTGTCGCATGGGTCGGCCACGGCCCGGTTCAACGGGATCAACGTCATCAATACAGCAAGAAAGATATAACATGCCATTATTTACACAGGACGAGGCGAAGGCCTTGCTGAGCAAAGTGCTGAACTTTTCGAAGGCCGACGAATGCCAGGTGTCCATCAGCGGTGGGGATGGCGGCAATATCCGCTACGCCCGCAATTCCGTATCCACCAGCGGGGCCACCAGCAGTACACAGCTGGCGATCGCCTCCAGCTTCGGGAAGAAACAGGGGATCACTACGATCAACGAATACGACGACGCGTCGCTGGAGAAGGCGGTGCGCCGGGCAGAAGCGCTGGCGCAGCTGGCGCCGGAGAATCCCGAGTATATGCCGGTCCTTGGGCCGCAGACCTATGCGCCGGCGGCAAAGACCTATAGCCCGGCCACGGCCGCGATCTCGACCCGGCAACGGGCGAGCCTCGTAGAGCAAAGCCTGGCCACCGCCAGGGATACCGGCGTTACGGCGGCGGGATTCCTGCAGAATTACGCAGGTTTTTCGGCGCTGATGAATTCGAAAGGGATGTTCGCGTATGGCACGGGGACGGATGTCGAGTTCTCCATCACCATGCGGACCAATGACGGCAGTGGAAGCGGATATGCCGCGGGAGGTTTTAACGACATCGGCGACCTGGATGTAGTCGCAGCTTCGAAGGCCGCGGCGTGGAAGGCGGCCCATAGCGCCGGCGCACGGGCGCTGGAGCCGGGTAAGTATACCGTCGTGCTCGAACCCGCAGCGGGCATCGTGCTGCTGGAAAATCTATATGGCGCACTGGACGCCCGGAGTGCCGATGAGGGCCGGAGCTTCCTCAGCCTGCCGGGCGGCAAGACCAGACTGGGTGAGAAATTGGTCGACGAGCAGGTGAATATTTATTCGGACCCCTGGAACGAGCAATTGCCGACGTATAATTACAATGGCGAGGGACTTCCACAGCAGAAGGTCTCGTGGATCGAGAAAGGAGTGGTGAAGAACCTCATGTATTCGCGCTATTGGGCGCAGAAAAAGGGCGTCCCGCCGATGCCGTTCCCCGATGGGTTTATCGTGACCGGCGGCAGCGCCTCGCTGGACGAGCTGATCAAAGGCACGGAGAAGGGTATCCTGGTGACCCGGTTGTGGTACATCCGCGCGGTCGATCCGCAGACCCTCTTATATACGGGCCTCACCCGCGACGGCACCTTTTATATCGAGAACGGCGAGATCAGGTACCCGGTGAAGAATTTCCGGTTCAATGAGAGTCCTATTATCATGCTGAATAATCTGGAGGCGATGGGCAGGCCGGTGAGAACGGTGAGTGGGGAAGGCGGACCGGCGGCATTGATACCGCCGATGAAGATTCGCGACTTTACGTTTACGTCGCTCTCAGATGCCATATAAACGAAAAAACCCCCAAGTATTAATCAGGGGCCTTTCAAGAGAGATTGGATGTTTGGTTTTTCTTGGATCTTAACTATCGGCGTTCATTGGTATTGGATAGGTCAAAAGTAGATCAGAAAGAGTTGTTAAAAAAGCGCAAAGACCCTCGATTTTTATCGTAGATTTACGATTCTAATCGCTTTCTAACGCCATTTTTCGGGTATTCCCTATTAACTTGGTTCCCGAAAAAGTCAAATCGCGTGAAAAAAATCCTTTCCCTCCTACCCGCTGTGGTCATCGCGTGTACCGTATATGGGCAGACGCCGGACACCACCCTTTCCTCCAATAAGAATATCCGCGACAAGGTCCTGGGCGATATCCAGGACAACCTGGATAAAAAGACCAAAAACATCGACCAAACCCTAGTTAAACTCGACCACAAGGTCGATAGCCTCGACCAGGAGATTGCCGCCTCGCGCGATGCGCGGGACAAGGCGGACAAGTTGCTACAGCGCGTGCAGGCCCTGGAAAAGCGGCAGCAGACCGTCGAGGAGAACGAGCTGTATGTCTACCAGGCCAATTACCAGTCGGCCATCATCAATCTCGTATCGATGGATAAGGAGATCAAGCCGCTGGTGTTGTTCAACGCGTCGAAGAGTTTCTTTTCGACGCTGAACGAGACCGCCAACCCGATGAACTATCCCGGTTACCAGGAATGGTACAAGCACTTCTACGAGTATATCCAGAAGGAAAAGGAACACGAGGCCTCCCTGGCGGTGCTGAACGACTTTGTGCAGGTCACGGGGAATATCACCAGCGCCACGCCCATCGCCGGTCCCGTCTCACAGGCGCTGTTCCTCGGCATCAACTCCTATATCAGCAGCCTCGGCAGCAAGAAAAAGGAGTTGCGGGAACAGAGTCAAAAGATGCTGCTGCTGACGGCCAAGCTCAGCCAGTTCAACTATGACAAGGACCTGATCGAACAGCAATGGGAGATTGTGCAGAAGGAACTGGAGAAATTGCAGATCCATTACGATACCATCTTAAACCAAAACCTTTCGCTTCTAAAAGTCCCGAGAGGTTCATACAATGCCGAATTCAACCGGGAGACCGATGCGGAGAAGCGCTACCAGTTCCTGACCACTCTGCGCAAGGATGCTTCCGTCCTCGTGACCTCTTGCAAGGCGGCGGACGCGAAGAGCTGGAAGCAGCCGATCTATTACGAACTGATGGACGTCCAATCCCTGAAGCTGCGGTTCGGCGACCTGACCTTCGATATCCGCGGCATCCTCGCGAAGTACAAGGAGCTGACCTTTAAGTACCATAACGATCCGGAGATCGGGCTGAAGGTGCAGGCGCTGGACGTGAAGCTGAATGCGCTGAACGACACCTTCGATGCGACCTTTGATCCGAACGATTATATCAACAGCGCTACGCGGATGTATCTGGTGAATTAAAGAATCGGGCCATGCCCCCGACGGGTATGAACCCGAACTGTTTATACCACGGCATCAGCTGCTCGGCGGTGTGCAGCCAGACGGAGGCCTTGCCGGGGGCGTTGGCCTCGAGCCAATCGGTCATCGCCCGCATAAGAGCCGTGCCGATACCCCGCCCTTGCCGATCGGGGTGCACGTATACATCTTTTACATAGAAGAAACCTTTGTTGTCGCCGATGAGATGGGCGCCGCCGATCGGGTCGTTGGTGGCGGCGTCCTCGGCGACTACGCTATAAACGATCGCGGGATTATCGGGCTTAACGTCCCGAATGCGGAAGTCGGCGGGAACCGCCCCGCCTCCGCCCTTGCCGGCCGGGGGCACGCTCTGGCCGAAGCGGATCATATGCCCGTCGGGGTCTTCGACGAGGAATTCGCGAACGCCCCATTCCATCGTTTCGGGAGGACCGAACGTCTTCGCCCCTTTCCGAATTATCTTCTCGAAGTATTCGTCGACGGCATCGACCATGATGGACATCCAGGTGCCGGGATTTCCCTGGCCTTCCCTGCAGAAAAATAGTTCTACCGAATCGCTATTGACGCTGCCGAAATCGGGCGGGTCGCCGACCATCCATTGGTTTTGGAATCCCAGCACGCCGGTGTAATAGGCGATGCTGGCCGCGACGTCGCGGGAATAGAGGATGGGAACGACGGTTTTGAAGATCATAAGGGAATTTACGGAAAAGATCGGCGGGTAGGAACAAAAAAAGCCCCGCGATAGCGGGGCCGTAAGGCACGGAAAGGCTAAAACCAACTGATGACAGACAACCTGAACATTATTTATGCTCGAGCAGCTTGAAGAACTGGTCGAGCTGCGGCAGGATCACGATCCGGGTGCGGCGGTTGAGAGCGCGGCCGTCCCTGGTGTCGTTGGAAGCGACAGGAACGTATTCGCCGCGGCCGGCGGCGGCCATATGGGCCGGCTGCAAGCCATATTTATTTTGAAGGATGCGGATGACGGCAGTGGCGCGTTTGACGCTGAGGTCCCAATTGTCGAGGAGGTCGCCGCGGCGGAACGGAACATTATCGGTGTGGCCTTCCACCATGAATTCGATATCGGGCTGGGCCTTCAGCACCTGGGCCACCTTACCCAATACATCCTCGGCGCGGGGCGACACATTGTATTTGCCGGTGGCAAAGAGCAGCTTGTCGGAGATGTCGACGTAGACCACGCCCTTATCCACCTTAATATTAATGTCCTGATCGTTGAGGTTGCCGATGGCGCCCTTGAGGTTCTGGACGAGGGCCATATTCAGGGAATCCTTATGCGCCATGGCGGCCTGCAGGCTCTGGATATAGGCATCTTTCGCCCCGAGGTTATCCAGCGACTTGCGGATGCTCTCGGCCTGGGAGCTGCTGATGACCGACATGTCTTCGAGCTGTTTGAGGGCCTGGGTGTTGTTCGCCTTCAGGAAATCGATCTGCTTTTGCAGGGCGGCGACCTTTGCGTCGCAATCGGACTTGTCGCGGGTGAGCGTGGCCGTCTTGCCGTTGCAATTCTTCAGATCGTTCTGCAAGGCGCCATAGGCGTTGTTGAGACTATCGTATTTCGACTGGAGACCTTTGAACTTTTTGCTACTGACGCAGGAGAAAAGCATTAGCGGGACGGCTCCCACCAGAGCCAGGTGCTTGATACGCATGATTATTTGATTGGTTGAATTATCCGACAAGGTTAGACGCGGATATTATAACGGGCTTAAAGGGGGATTAGAATTTGATTAGAGTTTGGCCGGGCGGCCCGGAGCAGGTGCATTGGGAGTGAGGTCAGAGTTTGGCCGCAGACGGGAGGGTAATAGTAAAGACCGAGCCTTCCCCAAGGACCGAGCGGACGCCGATGAATCCTTTGTGGAGCAGTAGGATCCGGCGGGCCAGGGAGAGGCCGAGGCCGAAACCGGGGATGGCAAGCCCATCGTCGCTCCGATAGAAAGGCTGGAATATCTTCTCCCATTCCTCCTCCCCTATCCCCCGCCCCTTGTCCTCTACCGCGATGAGTATCTCGGTGCCATTGACGACCAGCCGGACGACGGCGTGATGGTCGTCGGAGTATTTGCAGGCGTTGGAGACAATGTTCCGGATGGCGGTGAACAGGAGGTCCTCATTCCCAAAGACCAGCAGCGCCTCCTCGGCTTCCGGCAGCCGGTCGAAATCCAGCGTGACGGTGTATAGGGAACTGGCCTTCTTGATCTCGGCGGGCAGCCGCAGCAGGACCTCGTCGATGCGCAACAGGTCGATCTCGAGGCCGCCTGCCGTCCCCGACGCCCGGGCAAACTCCAGCAGGGTCTGGGTGAGCTTGCTGAGCTGGCGGGCGTCCTGGTAAACGGACTGGATGACCTTCCGGTATTCCTCCACCGTGCGGACCCGCTGAAGGGCCACTTCCAATTGGCTCGAGATGGAAGTCAGCGGCGTCGATAGCTCGTGAGAGGCGTTGGCGATGAACCGGCCCTGTATCTCGAAGCTTTCCTGCAGGCGATTGAGCAGCTGGTTCAGCGTATCGGAAAGATAATACCACTCGTCTTTTGCATCCGCCCTGGCCGGCCGGATGCGGCGGGTAAGGTTACGGGCGGAAATGTCGTTGACCTCGTCGGCGATGCGTTTTATCGGGTGGAGCAGGCTGATGGAAAACAGATAGCCGCCGATGACGGAGATGAGGATGCCGCCGACGAAGCTGAGGGAGAGCACGAGACGAAGATGGCGGAGTTTTTCATTGCCGGCCTCGTCATAGGCCGCGGCGACGATGATAAAGGAGGCGTTATCATCGTTGAAATTGATCGCGATGGCGTCCTTGCGTTGCTGGGTGAAGTAGATACGGTCGTTGCTTTTCCGGGCCCTGGCCAGCACGTTGCTGTCGGTGCGGAGCGTATCGGCCGGGTTATCGCTGTACCAGTAGATGAGCCGGTTGGACTTGTCATAGGCTTCGATGACCTTATCCTGCATGGCCATGGAGGTGGAGGCGTCGATCTTCCGGATGAGGGCTTCGTCGAAGACGCCGCGCTGGCTCAACAGCCTGCCGGTGGTGATGGCGCGGTTGGCCAGCCGGGTCTGGATATCTTTTATGCGATTGGTATACGAGAAATAATACACCGACGCACACACGAGGGTGAGGATGGCCACCACGAGGAGGGCGAAAAGGAGCGTTATGCGCGTACGCACCGCCATCTCAGCTGGGTTGGGATTTCAGGATATAGCCCATGCCGACATGGGTCTGGATGAGCTTGTGCTCGAAGTCCTTGTCCACTTTGTTGCGGACATAACTTATATATACGTCGATGACATTGGTATTGGTATTGAAGTCGACGTCCCAGACATTGATGGCGAGGTCGGCGCGGGAGACGACGCGGTTTTTGTTCCGCATGAGGTACTCCAACAGCTGGAATTCCTTTGCGGTAAGCTTGATACGTCTTCCGCCGCGATGCACTTCCTTATTGTCGAGGTTCATTTCGAGGTCGGCGGCGCGCAGGAAATTGCCCACGGGTTCGGCCTGGCCGGGCGTACGTTTGAGCAGGGCCCGGATCTTTAGCAGGAGCTCGCGGAATTCGAAGGGCTTTACGAGGTAGTCGTCGGCGCCGGCGTCATAGCCTTCGATCTTGTCATCGAGGGAGCTCATGGAGGTGAGCATGATGACGAGGGTCTTTTGATC
>Ga0157372_10008375_pt1 | contig 10993 bp, 11 predicted proteins | sample C55metaG_FD_115307 | JGI IMG/M metagenome (GOLD analysis project Ga0157372, IMG submission 115307) | Corn rhizosphere microbial communities from Kellogg Biological Station, Michigan, USA - C5-5 metaG | ecosystem: Host-associated > Plants > Roots > Rhizosphere > Soil | place: USA: Michigan...
CGGAAAAATTCCGTAAAGAAGAAAATGCACGGAAACAACGGGTTAGCAAGTACCAGCAAGCACTGGAAAAGATCGGCAAAGTCTGGAAAACTGCCCTCAGACGCGTTGACATCGTAGGGGTCACTGGTTCGATCCCAGTACCGCCCACCATCGTTTCGACCAGCAAATCGGAACGATCATTGACCGCGGCAAGCTTCCATAGGAGCTAACATGACGAAGACGACGATCCTGGGTTTTGTCCTTGGGCTCGCTTGCGTGCCACTTGCCGCCTGCCATCAGCAGCATGGCGCCAGGCATCAGGCTGCACAGCAGGGCAATCAGGCAACGGAGCAGGGCAATCAGGCTACAGAGCAACGCAACCAGGAGGCGCCGCGAACAAATGCACGCGAGGGACGTAGAGGCCGCGGGCACGGTCTGAGGCGCGCCTGCGCAGAGGAGCTTGAGAAATATTGCGCTGGAAAAGACCGAGGCCGTCAACGGCGCGAATGCCTCCAGAGCCACATGGACCAGCTCTCGGCAGACTGCAAAACGGCACTACAGGAACGCGGGGAGCGCCGCCGCCATCGCGATTTCTAGCCGGCGGGCGCTTTCTCCCGCCCGCTCTGGCGCCAGCGTGCAACAATCGCGTCGAGTTCCTCGCGCTTCATGTTGGGCGTTTTCCAGGATTTCGAGAATCCGGCATTCAGATTGCGCGGCACGGCTTCGCTTTCCAAGTCGTCGAACAATATCCGCATCGGCATCGATACGCCTTGGCCGAGCACGATGGCTTCCCGGTCGCCCAGGAGCGGCAGAAAATCCAGCAGGTCCGAAGTGCCTTCCTGGGCCGCTCCCCGCATCGCCTGCACATCGCGCTCGTTAGAGAGCCGCAAGGCGATTGCCGTGCTGCATTGCGACAGAATGGTCGGATCGAGTTCGGAAGGCCGCTGCGTAATTAGGGCCAACGAAAGGGCATATTTCCGCCCTTCCTTGGCGATGCGCCCGAGCGCGTGACGCGTCGGCGCGAACATGCCGGTCTCCGAAGACGGCGCATAGCGATGGGCCTCTTCACAAACAAGCAGGGTGGGCAGGCCGCCATTGCTCCAGATGGCGAGATCGAAGGCGAGCCGAGATATGACCGAGATCACCACATCGAGAATTTCGGCCGGGACGACGGACAGATCGATAACAGTGATCGGTTTGCCGTCGCTCGGCACCCTGAAAAGTCGGCTCAGGATGTCCGCCATGGTGTCTTGCACGGTCAGGCCGCCAAACATGAAATTGTAGCGCTGGTCCGCAATGAGGGTTTCAATGCGAGCCTTCAGTTTGCGGAACGGCAGGGTCATTTGGGCATGGTCCAGCCGGCCCATCTGATCGTCCAGGTACGCTATGAGGTCGGCCAGGCGGAAGGGGGTAGGCGTTTCGACCGTCATATGACTGCTATCGACGGTCTTGCGCACCAGCGCCCCACGGACGGCATTGTCGTTGTAGCGGCGTTTGGCCTCCGTAACAGCTTTGCCGAGGATTTCCGTTTCCGCTTCGCGGTGCTCCTCCGACGTGAGCGCCGTCACCAGTTCCTGGAAATTGAGCAACCAGAACGGTAGCGAAAAATTGTTCAGGTGTATGGCTTCGGCTTTGTCGCGGAAGGCTCTTCCGTACTCGTTGTGAACATCGAGGACGACAACGTGGCCGTATTTGTGATCTTCGAAAATGCGTCCGAGAATAGTGGTCAGCGCGCACGACTTGCCGGAGCCGGTGCTTCCCACAATGACGAAGTGCTTTGAGAGGAGGTCGTCCATGCGGAGGCGCGCGAGCACCGCCCGATCCTGATACAGCGTCCCAACTTTGATGGTCGCCAGCGCCGGCGGCGCATACACGCGCGTCAGATCGTGGCGATCGGCAAGAAGCAGCGCGTCACCGTTGCTGGGCGGGCTGGTGACTCCACGGCGGAAGGATAACCGCCTGTCGGAACCCGCAATAACGACCTCGCCGACGAGGTTCATTTCCACGAGTTCAATCTCTTCCTGTTGATCGGCGGCAAAGGGGGTGGGCATGCTCACGGCCGTGACCATTCCCAGAACCGCCGACGAAGGAGTTGTGATCTTCAGGAGCGACCCGATCTGTACGCGCAGCGGTTCCCGCGAAGCAGCCATATCCTGCCGTTCGAGAACCGCAACCGCGCGGGACCCCGATACGGATACCACGTGCCCAACGCGCCTCGGTGGCGATGCCGGAACACCCCGACGTTCGCGGACGGGGGCAGCGGCCTTAAAGGCGGGCTGGTTCATGCAGACCTCCCATATCGGATTGGGATCCTTTCAGAACGTGGGTCGTGAGTTCCGGCGTGCGCGAGCCACCCCGTGGCTGAGCAAGGGATGCTGGCAGCATCAGCACCGCCGTCGTGCCGGCGCCGGGCTCGCTGGCGAGTTCCAGGGTGCCGCCGTGCTGTTTCGCGAGCGCCGCGGCGATGGGCAGCCCGAGGCCTGTTCCGCCGTGTGCCCGGTAATGATCCGGACGCACCTGGCCAAACGGCTTCAGCGCAGTACGCAGTTCGTCCGCGCTCATGCCGGGGCCGGTGTCCGCCACCGCGACAGTAATGCCTCCGTCCGGCGTGCGCTTGGCCACGACGATGATCCGCCCGCGCTGGGGCGTGAATTTGTGGGCATTGGAAAGGAGATTGATGACGATCTGTTTGATTCGCCGCTCATCCACGTTGAACAACGGCAAGTCGCGAGCCAACCGCAGGTCGAGCCGCTGACCCTTTTCTTCAATGCGGTCGCGAACCAGCATGACGCTGGATTCCACGAGATCGCGAAGATCGTGCTGTGCTAAGGAAAGGCTGGCCGACCCGCTCTCGATCTTTGAGATGTCGAGAATATCCGAGATGATGTTCAGGAGGTGGCGGCCGGCATCGGCAATATTCCCGGCGTATTCCACGGTCCGCGCCGAATCTCCTCCGCTCAGGTGCCGGATCAGGTCGGCGAAGCCGATGATGGCATTCAGCGGTGTCCGCAATTCGTGGCTCATATTGGCGAGGAACTCGGATTTCGCGCGGCTGGCGAGTTCGGCCTCAAGCTTCCCGCATCGCAATGCCTCTTCCCGTTGCGCCCGTAGCCGCATGTGGCCCAAGGTTTCGCAATAACCCGCAAGCAATATCGCCGATTGTCGTGGTGTTCGGCCCAGCATTCCCAGTCTCGTTCGCAAAGCGCCTCAAGTTAACCTAGAATTTGCTCTATAACCGTTAATGGACGCGAGGACGCCCGGGCTCTGCAGTGCTTCCCGGGGACTGCGGGTGACGCGGCTTGCCGCCGGTCCGGTCAGGTTGCAAAGCGTTCGCGACAGACGGCAGACCGTGCAAAACTCGTTGGATTCTACACCCCGACACAAGTTTTCCGCGCTGGACCAGCCCTTGTCGGCGGAGCGGAAACCCAGCAGCCAGGCGGAGCGGCGGCGCGCGTTTGCGATCCTCTTCTGCAGCCTGTTGTGCATGGGCATCGGACAATCGGTGATCTATACCGTGCTTCCCCCCGTCGGGCGGCAATTGGGCATCGGAGCCGTCCGGGTCACCTCCATCTTTGCCGCCTCGGCAACGATCTGGATTTTTTCGTCGACCTTCTGGGGCAGGCGCAGCGATCATCTTGGCCGAAAGCCGGTCATGCTGGTGGGGCTGATCGCCTTCGGCGTTTCCTTCCTCGGGTTCGCCAGCATGTTATGGGCCGGATTGAATCGTTGGCTGCCGGCGGGTTGGGTGTTCCCCCTGCTGGTGGCTTCGCGGTGCATTTACGGTGGTTTCGGCTCAGGGACGTCGGCCGCGGCCCAGGCGTATGTGGCGGATCGTACCTCAGCGACCGAAAGACTTGGCGGCATCGCTATCGTCAGCATGGCTTTTGCGCTGGGCACCACGATTGGTCCGGCGATCGGTTCAGCACTCTCAATCTTTGGGTTGCTGGCGCCGCTCTATTTCGTTGCCGCGTTTGCCATCGCGAGTGCCGCTAGCATTTTCCTGCTCCTGCCCGAACGGACCACGCCGAAGCTGCACGCACGCTCCTCCGGGGCGCTCCGCTGGTATGAGCGCCGCATGCTGCCGTTTACCGGTTTCGGCGTGATCCTGAGCATGGCCGCATCGATCCCTATCCAGATCGCAGGATTCTTTTTCATGGATGTGCTTCACGACGAGCCTGGGCGGGCGGCGCAACACACCGGTATTGGTCTGATGCTTTCCGCTGTCGCAGCGCTGTTTGCCCAATTTGTGGTGGTGCAGCGTTCCGGACTTTCAGCGCGTGTCCTCACCAGCGTCGGGCTGATGGTTGCGGCGGTTTCGAATTTCCTCTTCCTGGTACCGGGTCACATCGCGATCACGATGGCTGCGCTTTTCATCTCCGGTCTCGGATTTGGTCTGGCGAGGCCCGGTTTCACAACCGGTGCGTCGCTCTCCGTATCGCCGCAGGAGCAAGGGACGGTTGCCGGAATCCTGAACGCGGCGGCCGCGGCGGGCTTTATTTTCGGCCCCCTGATCGGCTGGCTGTACGAGCTCTCTCCGTTCATCCCCTTCGTGTTTGGAAGTGTGATGATGCTAGCTTTGCTTGTCTGGCAATACGGCTCCCGGGTGCTGCGCGGTGCCGGTGAATTGCCGCCGACCTTGAAGATCGTGGAGGAAACTGCCGAAACGCCGCTCTCAGCCAGTTAGCCGCTTCCTGCCGGCGTGACTGTTACAGATTTAATGATCGCAAACGCGTTCTGACCATCGCAAAGCTCGAGCCGCTTGCAGGATGCGCGCGTGATGCGAGCAACGAAATGGGTCGGGCCGCAACCGAGCCGCACGTCGACATATTGAGACGGGCTGTCGTGAAGAGCGACAATCGTAACGGGCAGGACGTTGTTGGCGCTGATGGCCCTCGGCCGTTCTTTCGCCAGGATAATATCCTCCGCCCGGATATGCATTCGCACCTGCGAACCTTTCGGGCGAGAGAGCATAGCCACGGCCAGTTCGCCCCCGGCAAACGCAAGCAACGATAGGCCGTCCTCCACAAGATGGCATTCCACCTTTGCCTCCAGAACGGTCCCGTAAGGACTGCCCGCAAGCTCCCCGAACCGCAGGTCCGTGAGCAGGTCGAAGAGCCGGCCGCACGCCAACACGCGGCCGGCTCGGAGCAGCACTATCGTATCGGCCAACCGCGCGACTTCGTCCAGCGAATGACTCACATAGACGATGGGCATGCGCCGCTCGTCCCGCAGGCGTTCCAGGTACGGGAAGATGTCCTGCTTGCGGCCAGAGTCCAGCGCCGCAAGTGGCTCATCCAGCAAAAGGAATTCAGGCGAGGCGAGCAACGCCCGACCGACCGCAGCCCGCGCCCGTTCGCCGCCGGAAAGCTGGGACGGCTTTCGCCCCAGCAGCGGTTGCAGCCCCAGCATCGCAACGATCCGCGAGACTTCGTTTTCTGGCAGCGCAATCGCGGCCCGGCGCCAGCCGAAGCGCAGATTGGCTTCTATGTTGAGGTGCGGGAACAGACGCCCATCTTGAAACACGTATCCCGCTCGCCGCGCGTGCGCAGGGACCCAAGTTCCGGCACGGCTGTCAAACAGAACCCGGCCATTGACGGCGATACGGCCGCGCTCAGGCCTGATCAGCCCCGCAAGCGCATTGATCACCGTGGTCTTGCCGGCGCCGGAAGGGCCGAACAGCGCCGTGATGCCGGTGTTTTGCGCCTCAAAGGCAACCTCAAGCCCGAAGGCACCGTAGCAATGCCCAAACGCGACATCGATGCTCATCGGCCGGCGAAGGATCGAACGCGGCGGTTGGCCACTTCGGCCAGGGTCAGGCCGAGCAACGCAAGCAGGATTGAGAGCACGCAAAGTCTCGCGGCTTCTGCTTCCCCGCCCGGCGATTGAAGCGCCGCGTAGATCGCCAGCGGCAAGGTGCGGGTCTCACCGGGAATGTTGGAGACGAAGGTGATGATGGCTCCGAATTCTCCGAGGCTCGCGGCAAAGGCCGTGATCGCTCCGGCAATCAGGCCCGGCAGGGCCAGCGGAAGCGTGAGATTCACCAGCCGGTCCACTCGTCCCGCACCGAGTGTCGCTGCGGCGGCCGTCAATCCCGGGTCGATCGCTTCGATGGCTCCGCGGATCGCGCGCACCTGAAGTGGAAATGTGATGAGTGCCGAGGCCAGCGCGGCGCCCGTCCAGCTGAAGACGAACCGAATGCCCCAATGCTGCAGCAACCAGGCGCCGAGCGGGCCGCGCGTTCCAAACAGCAGCAGAAGCAGATAGCCAACGACCACTGGCGGCAGCGCCAATGGCACGTGCAGCGCGCCATCGATCAGCGCCTTGCCGGGAAAGGAGCGATTGGCAAGCGCCGCCGCGGTAAGCGCCGCAAATGGCAAAGCCGCCGCGACCGCCACGGCAGCGACCTTCAGGCTCAGCAGCAGCGCCTGGAGTTCCGCCGGCATCAGGCTCAGCGATGTAAAGCCTAGTGACGTTTCTTGCCGTTCCCCGCCGGCTGCTCCGCCGCGCCGCCGGGGCTGCCCAGCTTGGCCGTGCCGCCCGAACGCGTGTACACCGTCCACAAACGCGCAACCATTTGGGATGCGGGCGTGGCCTTTACACCAGCGAAGGTCTTGAGAGCGGCATCCTTCTGCCCTGCCGAAACCTGCGCAATGCCGAGCGTGATCTGCGCTTCATCCGCCTTGCTGAGGTGGCCCTTGCCGATCCCCGCCTGAATGGCGCTTAGCGCATCCGCATATTGGCCACGGCCCCAAAGGTTCTCGCCGTACGACACAAGCGCGTCACCATCCTTGGAAGCGTTCGCCTGCTTCTGCAAATTCGCCAGACCCGCAGTATCCTTCTGACCCTGGGTCTGCGCCAGATTCAGAAGACGCTGGTCGCGCTCACCCTGCAGCAGCTTCACCGCAAAGCCCTTCTGCACCACCGTCAGCGCTTCGGTCGAAAGGTGAAATTCCAGCGCGAGCTGGGTCATCGTTTCGTAGTCCTCGGCATTGCGCATGTTTCCGGTCAAATACCGCACGCGGCAAATGTCGCGATTGAGGTGATCCGTTAGCTTGGGCGTCGCATCGGCCGCGGTCAGCAGATACGTCCAGTATTTCGTCTGTCCCTGCAGGATGAGGCGCTCGGCGACATCCCCTTCCGTTTGCCTGTCCCCCGCCTTGGCGGCCGCGCTCATCAGCAGCGAGAGAACCTGTTCGCTGTTGCCCAACCCGCGCAGCTGCCGGATGGCGGTGCTGTAGTCGCCCGACAGATAATAGGCCTGCGCGACAATGACCTGGCTCTGGAAGTCGAGGCCGCCGCTCTTGCGCAAGCACGCGGCATCTGCACCGACCACATCGCGATAGCGGCCCGCGTTGTAATCGGTCGCGAACTTCGCCTTGCAGCCAAGCGAGCCACCACCAGATCCTGTCTTCACCGCGACGAAGTTCCTGGTCTGTGCAATCGCAGCCTGTTCCTGCCCAGTGAGTTTGCCGACGGACTCCGCCTCGTGGACTTTGGCCATCGCGGCGGCGCCCTTCCCGGCATTGGCAAGGGAAATGGCCTGCTGCAGCGGTTTACCCACCGCTGGACGCACAGTCGCGGCCTGAGCCACTGTCGAAGACAAGGGCGCTCCCGGCGGCATCGTCGCGCTGCCAAGCAAAAGAGCGACCCCCACAGCCTGCAGGATTCTGGACTTCATCGATGCCTCATTGTGGGCGAGCGGCGGGACGATCATGCGTCGATGCCGTGCCCGTCTCAGATATAGTTGTTGGTGTTCACAATGCCGATCTTCACCGCACCCCGGCGTTGCGCGTTTGCCATCACTTTCGCCACCGCGTCATATTTGGCCAGCCGATTGGCGGTGATGTGAAGTTCGTCCTGTTCCTCGACCGGCCTCTGGCCCTGCTGGTACAGGTACGCGTCCAACGTCTTCCAGTCGACTGGTTGCTTGTTCCAGTAAATCGTGCCGTCGAAGTCGACGAGAATGTCGTCCACCACCGGCTGGACGACCGGTGGCTTCTGATTTGGCTGCGGCATGTCAATCTTCACGGCGTGGGTCTGGATCGGCAGAGTGATGATTAGCATGGTGAGAAGTACCAGCATCACATCGATAAGGGGCGTCATATTGATGTCGAGGAAATCCCCCTGTTCCTCCCCGCCCTGTCCAACATTCATGGCCATGTTAATGGTCCTCGATTGAAGTTTGCGATTCCGACATCAGCCGCCTGGGTTTCGGGGTTCGGTTAAAAAACCGATTTTCGGCACACTCGCTCGCTGAGCATCATAGACCAACCTGCCCACGGCCTCGAAACGAACATCCTCATCGGCGCGAATGTGAACTTCCGGCAGCGGTCTACCGGAATTGTGCGCACGGAGCATGGAATCCTCCAGGCGCCGGATCACCTCCTGGTTGCTCTCCACCGGCTGGTTATTCCAGTAGATGTTCTCGTCCCTATCGACCGCGAGCACGATGTTTTCCGGTTTGGTCGTGGTCGGAATATTCCGCGCATTCGGCAGCGTGACAGGCACCACCTTCACGATCACCGGAATGGTAATCAGAAAAATGATAAGAAGAACCAGCATCACGTCTACGAGCGGCGTGACATTAATGGTCGTAGTCAGGTCGGCGTCGTCCCGTTCGGCGGATGAGACCTGAATGGCCATGAGGTTTACCTCGCGCTCTGGCTTTCGCCTAGCGTCCCTTTGTAACCAGATAGGTCTGAAGATCGCTCGCGAAGCTGCGCAGCTTCTCGTTGATTACCTTGTTGCGGCGGACGAGATAATTGTAGAGCAGCACTGCTGGAACGGCGACGGCCAGACCGATAGCCGTCATGATAAGCGCCTCGCCGACCGGACCTGCGACCTTGTCGATCGAAGCCTGACCCGCGACACCGATGGCAATGAGCGCGTTCAGAATGCCCCAAACCGTGCCGAATAGGCCGACGAACGGCGCAGTGGAACCCACGGAGGCAAGGAAAGATACGCCGCCCTGAAGCCGCGCATTGATTTCTTCGAGTTGGCGATTCAATGACATCGCGATCCAGTCATTTAGGTTCACCATGCCCGAGCCACCAGACGACGCGCGAACGCCGGTTTCGGCAACGGTGCGAAACACGCTGTTCTTGGCGAGCTGGTCAATACCTTCGTTCAAATTGTTCGAGCTCCAAAACCTGCGATCGACCTGGCGGGACTGACCGATGACACGTTGTTGCTCCCAGAATTTCATGAAGAAGATGTACCAGGTGCCGATTGACATCAGCGCGAGCAGGATCATCACGCTACGCGCCACCCAGTCGGGCTTACCGTTCTGCCCTTCCCACAATTGGCGGAGGCCATATGGATTTTCCTTCGGCTGTGCAGTGCCGCTGCTAGCTGCGGCGGCAGGCGCAGGTGCCGGCGCGGCGGGAGCGGCATTCGGCGTGGCGGTCCCGCCCGGCGCGGTTTGATCGGGGGCTGTCGTCGGCGCCGCCGAGCCGCCCTGATTGCCGCCAGCGGGGGGTGCCGTCGCCGCTTGTCCCGCGGGCTGAGCAGCGGGCTGTGCAAACGTCGGCGCACCGGCGCCCGAAAGAAGGATAACCGCGGCTGCGACCGCCAATGTCCTCGAGATCATTTTCTTCAACGCTCCATCGCTAATGTTTGAACAGCCGCGGTTTTTAGCCGCCTGTCAGTTTGTACTTGACCGAAGCCTTCCACTGCGCGGCGACCGGCTGGCCACCTTGGGTGGAGGGCTTGTAACGCCAACTCGATGCGCAACTCACAGCACCCTGGTCCAGCTCATCATGCCCGCTCGAGTCCACCACATGGACGTTTGTCACGCTGCCGTCCGGCTCGACCGTCATGCCCAGCATTACGGTGCCCTCGTGCCCCAACCGAATGGCGAGCGGGGGGTACTTGCTCTGGCATTCGTGCACCTTGCCGATCGAAACCGGCGTCGTGACTGGCGGGGCCTGCGGCTTCGGGGGCGCCTGAACCGGCGGTGGGGGCGGTGTAATCGACGTTACGTTCTGAATGACGTTGGGGGCCGCTTCCTGTTGGATATTCAGATCGGGCGGCGGCACAAAGGGCGGCGGCGGCTTCTGCAGCTCGGGCGGTGGCGGAGGCGGTGTCTTGGGCAGATCCGGCGGCTTCTCCTTCACGATTTCAGCCTTGATGATCTCCTCACCCCTATGGACGATTTGCGAAGCAAGGCCGGTCGCAAAGGCATATATCGCCACGACATGGATCAGCGCGACGACGCCGACGCTGACCGCGCGGCGCTCCGTCGACTGAACGGTAGTTGCCTGGAAAGGTCTTAGGTCGTGTTCTGGCTGTTGCATGATATCAGTGCGCAGCAATGGGGTCCGCACATTCGTACGGCCGCCGGTTGAAGACCAAGCTCACGCGACACCCCCAATCGGCGCCGTTGGCGGGGCGCGCTTTGCTTTCTTTTGATATATCGTAAATCACGGAATTCACGCCCGGTCTAGCGTCACGAACCTGTGGCAGCGCCTGAGCGCGCGCCGGGTTTCCCGGAGCGCTTCCGAGGACGACAAGTTCGCAGGATTGGGCTTCATGTCTCCCCCTTTGACTGACGGTCGTTGTCCGTGACCCGCTCATCGACGTTAACTCATTGTTTCTGCTGCATCATCTGCACTCGCCTCCGCATGCAGGAATGCGGCCGATCGCACCACAGGACCTTGGAGGAGGCCGTCCCCCGTGCCATCCGGGGGCTGCCAAGTTCTGCGGCGCGATTGCAAAACGCTCCCTCCTCCGAATTCGACCAATTGACCGGGCTTGGCCGAGTCCGTTAGCGTTCAATTAAGCGCGAGGTTCCCCCGAACGGGATGAAAGGGAACGCGGAGCAAAACCGCGGCTGCCCCCGCAACTGTAGCCGGCGAGCAATCGTCCACTAACGCCACTGAGATTCGGTCTCGGGAAGGCGGGCGAAAGCGAAGACCCGGAAGCCAGGAGACCTGCCTTGCGTGTCGTCCTGCGCCGGCCGGGGTGTGCCGGGCGCGTGCGGGTGACCGCTTGCGGCGACGTGTCGGAGTCGCCG
>Ga0157372_10008376_pt1 | contig 10991 bp, 7 predicted proteins | sample C55metaG_FD_115307 | JGI IMG/M metagenome (GOLD analysis project Ga0157372, IMG submission 115307) | Corn rhizosphere microbial communities from Kellogg Biological Station, Michigan, USA - C5-5 metaG | ecosystem: Host-associated > Plants > Roots > Rhizosphere > Soil | place: USA: Michigan...
GCAAGGGATCGGAGGCTAGATAAGGATAGGGGAAGAAGCCGCCTTCGACGCTCCTTTGTAGCATGCGTAAGGCTGAAGCTTTGTCGCTCAAGATGGCATAGGCTTGGGCGATCTTGTAAGTTGCTTCGGGATCGCGGACATCACGTTCCTGAATCTTCTTTTCGGTATCGCGTAAGCGCGCAATACCTTGGGCCTGCTGATTACGGACGCCACTGCTCAGAGCTTCACCTATCTGTGCCTGCAGCAGCGAGGGTTCGAGTTCAAAAGAGTGATCGAAGTCTTTGGCCGCCTGGGCGCGGTCATTCTTGTAATACTCCCCGAAGCCTCGATAGAAGAAATCGAAGGCCACATTACTTTCGCGGGGCAAGCTTTCCAGAAATTTGTCGTACTCGCCTAGATAGAGGTAAGCATTGAGAGCCGAGGTGTGCAGCTTCACGCCGGGATCGAGTTCGCGGGCGCGTTCACATTCGCGCGCAGACTCGGGGAGCATGCCGGCGAAGCGGTAGGCGTATCCGAGTTCCCAATGAACCTCCGCGTGATTGGGATTGGTTTTAAGAGCCTCACGCAAGAGCGGTACCGCCTGCTCGACATTGCCTGTGTCGGTGAGCAGATTGGCCATGTAGACGCGGGTGTCGATTTCCTCGGGTCGAAGAGACAGCGCCTTCTCGAAAGCAGCCTGGGCTTTGCGATAGTAATCGCGTCCGCCAAATTGAAAAGAGGCGTTGGCGGTGTAGGCCCGGCCCAGCTGTGCCCAGGTTAGAGGATAGTTTGCGTCGATCTGGTTGGAGGCTTCCAACATCATGATGGCGAGACCAAATTCCCCGCGGGAATAGAGATCGACGCCGCGCAGGTAATATTCGTAGGCACGTGGATTGATCGGAGCCTCGGGCCGCAGCCGCTCCGCCTCCGATGGACTGAGATTCAGCTCCAATCCCTTGATGATCTGATGGGCGACATCGTCCTGAACCCTGAGCAGCTTTTCGTATTTCAGGTCGAACGTCTCCTTCCACAATAGGCTCTGCTTTGTCGCGTCGATGAGCTGAGCGGTGACGCGCAAGTCGTCACCCTCGCGTATGAAGTTGCCGGTCAGGAGAGTATCGACGTTGAGCTCGCCGGCGACTTTGGAGATGTCGATCACCTGATCGCGGTAGCGCTGCACGGCGGATGATGGCCGCACGCTCAGGGCGCTTACGTAACCCAGCTTGGTGATAACAGCGTCGGCCAGGGAAAAGCCGAGGAAGTCGCTCTTGGGATCGCGGTTGAGATTCTGAAAGGGCAGAATGGCGAGACGGCGCGGTTCGACCGGGGCCGCGCGATGGGATCCGCGCAGGCGGTAGCCTCCATATATAAGGAGGCCGGCCAAGAGAGCCAGGAAGGCGAATACCCAGAGTCTGGCGCGCGGGTGGGCCCGCCAGGGTGGTTCGGGCGAGCGACTGGTTGGCTGGTCAAGTGTGGTAGAGGAAGAACCATTCGAGCCTTCGTTGCGTGCAGGCGCAGGGGACGGGGCATCGAGTTCTGCCGGGGTCTCACTTCGAATTTCGAGAACTGGAGTCACGAAGCGGTAGCCCAGTTTGGGGACAGTGGCAATCAGTTCCTGCCCCTCTGGGGTATCTCCCAAGGCGCGACGCAGCGCCGAGATGTTGACGGAGAGGTTGGCTTCCTCGACGAAGCTATTGGGCCAGACCTTCTTCATCAATTCGTCTTTGCTCAGCAGGTGGCCGCCGCTCTGCGCCAGCACGCACAAGATGTCGAAAGCTTTAGGAGTGAGTGCTACGGGCTTGCCGTCGCGCAGTAGCAGGTGTTCTGCCGGGTCCAGACGAAACTTGCCGAATTCGTATAACACTCGTGTTGCCAATGCCATAGGCGTCTTTGGAAGAAATTTGGAGAATTCCTGCCAATCTCTTTTGTGTTCCTAAAGACTGCGCGCAGTAGTCCGGTTAGGTTGGCATTGCTTGCTGCCCCGGCAAGCCGTTCGTGAGTACGGGAATTCTAGTGCATGCGTTTGTACCTCGCAAGTGATTCACGGGTTCACGGCGGCGGGTTCGGAGTTGGTCGAGGGGGCAAGTAATACCAAATAACAAAACAGTTAAAGGAGTACACAAGAGCAGTATGAAAACGAAGTTCATTTTTTCCACACTGGCCGTAGCCATCGGGCTATCGGCATTTGTCTCCACGGCGACGGCGGCCACGAATGACAGCATTGTCTTCAGCATGGTACGGTCGGCGGGAGCTGCGGGATGTCTGAGCGCCAGCGCTCGCGGACGGGTCACCATCAGCAATCTTGGACCCGTACAGAACATGCACGTAGAGGTAGCATCCCTTCCCCCAAACGTAGACTTCACCCTGTTCGTCATAACTACGCCCAACGCACCTTTCGTTCCTGCCTGGTATCAGGGTGACATCACGACCAATGCGCAGGGCAAGGGCGTGGTGGACGTAACGGGGATTCTGGATGACGAAACCTTCATCCTGAACCCAGGGGGAGTGGCGGCGCAGACAGACCACCTTGGAATCTGGTTCGCGGATCCGGCAGACGCGGTCAATGCTGGCTGCCCGGGTACCGTTACCCCTTTCGATGGCGACCACAATGCAGGCATTCAGGTCCTGAATACCAGCAACTTTCCCGATAACAAGGGTCCACTACTCAAAATTCAATAAGAGCGCTGAGAAGTGGGCGGTGTTGAAACGGCGACACGAAACCTTCACCCGTTCCAGAAGAAGTTCAAGCCAGGGCGCAGGGGCAGGCCTTGTGTCTGCCTCTGCCAACTTTAGCAATGCGAAGGTCCTCGCGATGCTAGCTGTAACGGTTCGCATCGGCCAGGTGCTCGCTGGTGAGTAACTATGAAATTCAGGGATGGCATACAAGCAAGCAAGTTCAAGTTGTACAACTCCGACCACGCGATTGTAGTGGGCAGCAGTGTGGCGGGGCTGTTGACGGCGCGCGTGCTCGCGGAGCACTTTACGCATGTAACCGTCATTGAGCGTGATTCGCTGCTGAATGAGGTGGGGCCACGGGCAGGGGTTCCGCAAAGCCACCACATTCATGCGCTGCTGCCTCGAGGCCTGCAGATCGTGGAAAAGTTTTTTCCCGGGATTCGTGCGGAGCTGCAAAGCGCAGGCGCAGTTCCCCTGGATATTGGCAACGATGTCGCGTGGCTTACGCCACAAGGATGGGGGAGGAAGTTCCAGTCAGGAATTGAGGCTTTGTCATTCACGCGCGAGTTGCTGGATTACACGGTCCGCCAGCGCATCCGCAGAGTAGAGAATGTGAAAATCGTAGATGGCTCCGAAGTTGGTGGACTATTGCGGGAATCTAGCCGCATCGTGGGTGTTCGCGTTCGGCAACGTCAAGGGATATTGAGCGCAAAGCGCGAAGAAGCGCGATATGCCGATCTGACGGTGATCGCAGCGGGACGCCATAACACGGTCGCGAACTGGTTTGCGGAAGTTGGCGTGGAGCGTCCGAAGTTCACAACGATCAATGCTCACATAGGTTACGCGAGCCGGATTGTTCGTCCGCCGAAAGGGGCAGCGTTTCCGTGGAAGGCAATAATCCATCAGGCTGCGCCACCCGAGAGCCATAGCAGTGGCCTGGTGTTTCCTATCGAGGGCGATCGATGGTTGATTACCCTGATTGGCGCTGACCGTGACTATCCCCCGACGGATGAAGCCGGGTTTCTCGAGTTCGCGCGAGGCCTTCGCAGTCCTCTTCTATATGAAGCTATCCGGGATGCGGAGCCGCTCACACCCATTCGTTCGTATCGCGCTACCGAGAATCGTCGGCATCATTTTGAAGAGATCGCCGATTGGCCAGCGGGAGTCCTCGTGACAGGCGACGCGGCATGCGCCTTTAATCCAGTGTATGCGCAAGGCATGACCACGGCCGCGCTGGAAGCTGAGATGTTGGGCAAATTGCTTTGCGAAGATAGAAGTGCGCACAACCTGGCCGTCACCTTTCAACACAAACTCGCGCGGATTACGCACGGATCGTGGACGCTGGCCACGAGCGCGGATTTACGGTTCCGATCCGTCGAAGGCGCAACAGCAGATTGGAAGACTCGCGTAATGCATTGGTACGTGGACCGCGTTTTACGCCTGGGCACGGCCAACGTGTGGGCTCGACGCAGGTTCCTTGAAGTGCAGGGCATGCTGAAACAAGCGTCAGCGATCCTGCGCCCGGGTATGGTCGCGCGGGTTCTGCTCGACCTAGCACGGCCTCGGTTCCCGGTGAAGGAGGAAGCACGAATGGCGAGTCATGCGAGGTCTTCGCACGGAAGACAAGCTTCAATGAGTGCGGCGAGAATTCCCTGATGCTGCAGTGGTGAACGTGCGGTGCAGGGGTCCTTCGACTTCGCTGGTTCTTCGCGAGCGAAGAACCAGCTGCGCTCAGGATGACAGGGTAAGGGAGGGACCCAAACCGGTCAGGATGACAGGGGAACACAGAAACCTGCTCCGCTCACGATGACAGCGTAACGGAGCAGCCAGCTGCGCTCAGGATGACAGGGTAAGGGAGAGACCCAAACCCGGTCAGGATTATAAGCTCCCTTTAGCGAACGATGTCTACGTTGGCGTGAACTTCGATTATGGGACGACGGACGATAATTTGTCCGGCATCATCTTGGTAGTAATAATGAGGACGGCCCTCATACATATAGGTTCGGCAGCCATACTTCTTGGCTTGTCCCGGGGGTAGTCCGCAATTACCCCAGCCGGTCTTCTTGCCGCGGTTCCATCCCGGAGGCCGCTCGTCGCCATCGCCGTACATGCGGTACTCATAGCCGTCGCGACGTTCCCAACGATCGTCGTCGTCAGAATGTTTGCCATGCTTGTGGCCCTTGCCGTGGCCATGGTCGTCGTGATCGGCCATTACTGTGGGCGTGGCGATGCCGAGTGCCAGTAGCAAAGCGAATATTGTCAGCAGGCTTTTGCGCATGAGTCCTCCAAAGTTTCCGAAGCAAGCGAAGCACCGTGAAGCTCCAGCTTACTTTTCAGCAGCTTACCTTGCACGATTACAAAAGTACCGCGACAAACAGGACAGTCACAGAGGAGCTTTTACCTGCGGAGAGGGAAATGGAGCCGCATGGAATTACGCGTGACACTCCGTTGGAGGATGGCTAAGTACTCGAAGGGGCGGCGCACTGCATACTCTCTGGCCAGCAACCCCCGAGTCGTGAAACAGTATCCAAGCGGGAAGAATGATGTTGGGCCTCACTCGGCCAATCCGCTGGACCCTGGTCATCGTCGTCTTAGTCATGCTGGAAGCAGGCTGGGCGCAAGGTGTGCGGTCTGGTATTGCAGCGAACGCTGCCTCAACCGGAACGCAAAACGTGTCGGTGAGCGTCAACGACGAAAACGGGGTGGCCGTTCCGTCGGCTCGCGTTTCGCTGCAGGCGGCTACTCAAAGTCGCGGTTTGTGGTGCGCCACGGATTTTACCGGCCGTTGCAGCGTGCAAGGGCTGGCGCCTGGTTCGTATCGACTGATGGTGGAAAAGCCAGGCTTTTACGCAGTGGCCAACCAGACGGTCGAGGTCGGCAAAGTACCGGCAATGGAGGTCAGGCTAGTTCACATACAGGAAGTGCATGAAGTGGTGAACGTGGTCGAGTCTCCGCCGGGCATCGATCCCTTGCAGACGGCTTCTACCGAGCAGATTACGGGGCTCGACATCCTCAACATTCCTTATCCGTCGACCCACGACTATCGCAACGTGCTCAATTTCATTCCGGGCGTGATTCAGGACAATGGTGGCCAGCCTCATGTTGCGGGGGCGGCGACGTACCAGACGCTCACGTTGTTCGACGGCTTCAATGTGACGCAGCCGGCGAATGGAAACCTGGTGCTGCGGGTCAGCACCGACGCTATCCGGTCGATACAGGTGCAGGACAGCCGGATCTCGGCTGAGCACGGCAAGGGATCAGGCGGCGTTCTCGCCATCAACACGGGTATGGGCGATGATCACTTTTTCTTTGCCGCAACGAACTTCCTTCCTTCCGGTCAAGTAAAGCGTGGAGTGTCGTTCGACAATGTGGTTCCGCGCCTGACCATTTCGGGGCCGATCAAGAAGGGGAAAATCTGGTTCTTCGAAGGAGTAGACGGCGAGTTCGATCACAACATCATTACCGAGTTGCCGCCGGGGCAGGATACGAACAATTTCTGGCGCGCGGGCAATATTGCCAAGATTCAGGTGAACCTCGCACCCGCGCATATTCTGACGGCCAGCTATCTGTTCAACCGGCAGCACGAACAGTATGCGGGATTGTCGATCTTCAGCCCACAATCCAGTACGCCCAGCGATACGGAGCGCGGCGATTTTCTGACAGCGCGCGATCAGATTTACCTTGGCGGGGGACAGTTGCTGGATTTCGGATTCAACTTCGATCAGTACGGCAGCGATTTGCGGCCCCAGGGGTCCGCACCATACGTTTCAAATTCCAAAAACGTGACAGGCAGTTATTACCTGGGCTCGCATGTCCGGGCGCGCAGGTGGCAGGGAGTTTCGAACTTAACGCTATCCCCGCGGCAATGGCATGGGCGGCACGAATTCAAAGTTGGAGTGGACCTCGATCGCCTGGCTTACAACCCGGTGTTTCAGCGCAATCCGATTTCTTACCTGCGCGTGGGTCAGACATTGCCGGCAGGAGCAAATTGTCTTTCCGTAACGCCGACACCTTGCGCGCGCTATTCCGCTTTTTCGCTGGGCCCGCAATCGGAAACAAACAACGTGGAGGTGAGCTGGTACGCGCAAGACCGGTGGGCTCCCGCTGAGCGTCTGATTGTCGAGGGCGGCCTGCGTTACGACTGGGATGAGATCATCCGCGAGTCGCTGCTGTCACCGCGTCTGGCGGGCAGCTACCTGCTGGACAAAGAAGGAAACACGAAAGTATCGGCGGGAATCGGAATTTTCTATGACGCAACCAACATGGTTCTGATTTCGCGGCCCTTCGAGGGTCAGCGCATCGATTATTTTTTCAATTCGCAAGGGTTCTTGAGCGGAAGCCCTATTCCCCTGACATTTACGGTAGATCGTTCGGTGCTCAAGGCGCCGCGCTTCCTGAATTGGAGTTTCGGGGTAGAGCACAATTTTCCCCACGATGTGTATGTGCGAGCGGACTACATTCGACGCCACGGCACGAATGGGCTGGTTTACAACACTCCGCCGGGATCATCGTTACTCTCGGGCGACTACGTTCTGCAGAATTCGCGGCAGGATCATTACGACGGGTTCCTCATCAGTGCGCGGCATAGTTTTCGGAAGAGTTACCTTGTGACTGGCTCGTACGTGCGATCCCGCGCGCGCAGCAACCAGGTACTGACGTTCAATGTAGACAACCCGCTCTATAGTCCGCAGCTTGGGGGTCCGCTACTTTGGGACGCACCCAATCGTTTTCTCTCGACGGGTATCCTACCCGCGTGGATTCCAGTGCTGAAGAAGGTGGACGTGGAGTATTCGGCGGAAGCGCGCACCGGGTTTCCCTTTCTTGTGGTTAACAATCTTCAGCGGTTAGCGGAGCCGCCGGGATCGCGGCGTTTTCCTTACTATCTCAGCGTGAATCTGTTCCTGGAGAAGCGCTTTCACTGGCGTGGGCGGTACTGGGCAGTGCGCGGAGGGTTTGTCGATATTAATGGGCGGCACAATCCGGCTGCCGTGAACAACAACATCGATTCCCCTGAGTTCCTGACGTATGGCGCGTTCACGCACCGGGCGTTTACGGCGCGGATACGGTTCCTGGGGAAGAAGTAGGGAGAGAGTCGGGTTGTGGGTCTGGGTGTCTGCGACGCGCGACCGAAAAGCTGAAGCTGAATTCTGGAGGCGAGTGCGGGTCAGGGCTCCCGAAGCGGCCTTTGCCCTGCGGGTGGAACGCTCGCCCGCACCGCCGTGATCGAACTTCCGACAACTAAGATGAACGTTGCCGGGATGATGTTGTTCTCAGGCTCGCGTCTGCAGTAGCGATGTGAGTGGTCTACAGTTTCTTCCTGAATCGCAGGCAACGCCGGAGACGGGGCAGGCTTCCTACCGCCCGGTACTGAATCCATCTTAGATTCCCAGTCATCTCAACCTAACTGGAGGACACTCATGGCACACGAATTACCCCCTTTGCCGTATGACTATGCGGCTCTTGAGCCCACCATTGACCAGCAGACCATGAAGCTGCACCACGACATGCACCACGGCGCCTATGTTAAGAACCTGAATGCCGCGCTGGAGAAATATCCCAATCTGCAATCCAAGAAAGTGGAAGAGTTGCTGCGCGATCTGAACGCCGTTCCGGAGGACATTCGCACCACCGTACGTAACAATGGCGGCGGTCATGTGAATCACACTATGTTCTGGAAGATCATGAAGCCCACTGGGGGTGGCGATCCCAGTGGGAAGGTTGCCGAGGTGATTAAGCAAACATTCGGCAGCTTCAAGGATTTTCAGACGAAATTCAATGATGCGGGCGCGAAGCAGTTCGGCAGCGGCTGGGTTTGGCTGGCTGGAAAGCCGAACGGAGAAGTGCAAATTATCTCGACGCCGAACCAGGACAGCCCGTATTCGCAGGGTCTGTATCCCATCCTGGGGAATGACGTGTGGGAGCATGCGTATTATCTGAAGTACAACAATCGACGGCCGGAGTATCTTGCCGCCTGGTGGAACGTGGTGAATTGGGACGAGATCAACAGCCGGTACGAAGCTTTCAAGTCGGCTCCGGAGCCAGCCCTGGCGGGACGATAATTAAAGGAAAATTGTGGAGAGCCTCGGATGGGTCCGAGGCTCTTTTTTGTTGTCGGTGGCGGGGGCTAAAGCCCCCAGTTCGAGATACGTTTGACGCGGCGATGAAGTGCCGCTCTTCCACCAAAGCACGGCGCGAGCGGGCGGCGGGGGCTCAAGCGCGATGTTTGAGATACGCTTGACGCGGCGCTGAAGCGCCGTTCTTCCACCGCTGAAGCGGCGCTCTTCGACAAAATGCCTCCGGTTGTTACCTTCGATTAGTGGCGCTGAAGGTACATGACCTTCGTGACCGTTGAGGGTTACCCCAAGCTGGGGGACAATCAACCACGTACTTGTGTCGGGGAGTGCGGAATGATTGTGGGGCGGAATCTCTTATCCTTAATCTTGCTGGCGGGAATTGGCTCGGTCGGATTGATTCCGGCTCAGGCCAAAGACTTGGCAGTCATCTCCAACAAGGGAAGTGCAATGCAGGCGATCGCGCTGGCCGACCTGGTTAAGGTCTGCAAAGGCGAAACGCAGCACTGGCCCGACGGCCGGCCCGTTACGTTTATCATGCTCGATCCGCAGTCGCCCGAAATGAAGCTCGTTGTGCAAAAGGTGTACGAGTCCAAAGTCGAAGATGTTAAAGAGTTGATTACGACGGCAAATCACGGCAGGATGAATCATCCGGCGATCGTAATCGTAAAATCCGATGAGGAAGTGGTTTCGAAGGTTCAATCGATACCGGGCGCTTTGGGCGTGGTGGACGTTTACTCGATCACGGGTGGAGTAGCGGTGGTGAAAGTGGCCGGGAAAAATCCGTTCGAGCATGGATATTTGCTGCATGGGAACTAAACAAGCGACGGGAAAAACGGGAGCTCGCCCGGCGAAAGAAGAATACATGGACGATGGCGCACCCAAGAGGTCATCGCGCAGCAAGCGCAGGTTTCCCCGGCATCAGATTGACGTGCGGATGCTGGTGCACATTTTCCGCGCAGGCGTGACGACTACCATCTGGGGCAGGTCGACGATGATCGGCAAGGAAGGCATCGGCGGCACGCTGACGGGAGACCTGGAGATGGGCGAGGTGGTGGGGCTGGAATTCACCGTGCCGCTTTGCCAGCATCCGGTGAAATTGCGAGCAATTGTGCGCTATAAGAACGGTTTCCAATACGGATTCGAATTTCTGGCGGTCGATACCATGCAGCGGATAGCGATTGAGCGCGCCTGCGAAATCTTGCCATTAACTTCGTAATCCTGGGCAGTTCTCTTCTTTAATTCTTTAACTAAATCCCACCCACTCGCTGCCGTCAGTGCGTGCACAATTACCTCAGTAACCTTTCCGCTGTGGAAAACCGGCACTAACATCTTTGATTGGAATGACTTCTCGGGAGGTACTGCATCATGGGTGACCGGCTCACCCCTCCGATCTCGTCGGCAGCCATGCTGCGCGCCAGATTTCTAAAGGCGACACTCGAGAGTGGAAGTCCTCCTGCTCTTTCGCAGAATCCTTCATCAACCGACAAAGGTCTTGCACAGAGTTGGCTGGAAGGCAATCCAGAGATCCACAAAGCGTATCTCGAACAACTGGTGGAGTGCGCTCCGGAAGCCATCACGATTCTCGATACTGAATACCGCATCATGCGGATCAACAGCGAGTTCACGCGGTTGTTCGGCTACAGCGAAGCAGAATCCCTGGGGCAGATGGTGGGCGATTTGATCGTGCCGTTGGAGTTGCGGGCGCAAGCGGACGAGATGAGCCGCGCGCTCGATTCAGGCCAGAAGGTCAGCCTGGAAACCAGGCGGCGCAGGAAAGACGGCAGCCTGGTGGATGTGTCGATTCTCGGCACGCCCGTCAGCGTGGCCGGTGAGACGTTAGCGCTCTACGCCATTTACCGGGACATTTCGCAGAAGAAGAGAGCGGAGGCCTTGAGTTCGGCGCTGTACCGGTTAGCAGAGAAGACGAGTTCTGCCGAGGACCTTGGGCAGTTTTACGCGGCCATTCACAGCATTGTGGCGGAACTGATGTACGCACGGAATTTCTATATTGCGCTCTATGATGCGGGCACTGGTTACCTGTCGTTCCCTTACTTCGTGGATGAGCAGGATCCGCGCCCGGAGCCGCGCAAACTCGGGCGCGGGCTGACGGAATATGTGCTGCGCACCGGAGAACCACTGCTGGCCACTGGTGAGATTTTCGAAGAATTGTTGCGTCGCCGAGAAGTAGATGAGATCGGTGCGCCATCGCTCGACTGGCTGGGCGTTCCCTTGAAAATGGGTGCGACGACGCTGGGAGTAGTA
>Ga0157372_10008382_pt1 | contig 10984 bp, 6 predicted proteins | sample C55metaG_FD_115307 | JGI IMG/M metagenome (GOLD analysis project Ga0157372, IMG submission 115307) | Corn rhizosphere microbial communities from Kellogg Biological Station, Michigan, USA - C5-5 metaG | ecosystem: Host-associated > Plants > Roots > Rhizosphere > Soil | place: USA: Michigan...
CGCCTCGTCTCGCGCAGCATCGATCTGCTGGAGGAGACGTCGGCCGAGAGCGGCCACGCGTTCCGCATGAATCGGCGCGGCTATCTCTTCGCGACGGCGAATCCGGACAAGCTCACGCAACTCGAGGCGACCGCACAACGGGTATCGTCGTTCGGCATGGGCGACGTGCGCCGCCACTCGAGCATCTCGAGCTACCGACCCGCCCCCGCCGAAGGCTTCGGCGAACAGCCGACGGGCGCCGATCTCCTCGTCGGCGACGCCGCGCGCGCCGCGTTTCCCTACCTCACCGACGACACGGTCGGCGCTCTTCACGTGCGCCGCGCCGGTTGGCTGAGCGCCGTCGCGCTCGGATCCTGGCTGCTCTCTCAAGCCGTGGCGAATGGCGCGCGGTTCGTCCGCGCGCGCGTGACTCGCGTGGACGCGGCCGGCGGGCGCGTGCGCGAAGTGCACTTCGCGTCGGGCAACTCCATCACCACGGATTGTCTCGTCGTCGCCGCGGGCCCAGGACTTCCCGCGTTCTCGACGCTGCTCGGCGTCGATCTGCCGGTATTCAGCGAGCTGCACGCCAAGATGACGCTGCGCGATCCGCGACGGGCGGTCGGCCGCGACGCGCCGTTTCTCATCTGGAGCGACCCGGTCCACTTGGACGGCGAGCGCGAATCGCGCCCGGCTGGCGTCCACATCCGCCCGATCGACCTCGGCTACGGCGATGAGCTTTATCTCATTTGGACATTCGAAACCGAGCCAAGGGAATTTTCCTGGCCGCCGAGCTTCGACCGGTCCTACGCCGGCGTCGTGCTGCGCGGGGCGGCGCGCATGGTGCCCGGCCTCGCACCGTACGTCGCGGAGGGCGCCGCGGACCACGGGTTCATCGACGGCGGCTTCTACTGCAAGACACCGGAGAACCGTCCGCTGATCGGCCCCCTGCCGATCGAGGGCGTGTTCGTGCTCGGCGCTCTCTCGGGCATGGGAGTGATGTCGGCGCACGCGAGCGGCGAGCTGGTGTCCCTGCACGTCGCGGGTGAGAAGCTGCCCGAGTACGCGCGATGGTTTCTGCCGTCGCGCTACGACGATCCTGCGTATAAAAAGCTGGTCGACGAGTGGGGACCACTCGTCGGCCAGCTGTAGGTGGACGGTTGGACAGGTGGACGGGTGGACGGGAACATTCTTCATCGTCTGCCGCTGCACTCGGTGACAGCTACCGACCGCGCCCGGAGCTAGGACGCACTCTTTTCCGGCCATCCGCCTGTCCACCGGTCCCCCGTCCACCCTCAGTGCGGCCTCTGCGGCGCTTCCCTCACGTTGAACGTCTGCGTGTACGTCTGGCCGCCGACCGAGAGTCGTGCCGTGAACGTTCCGGTGAGCGTGCCTCCGCCCCCACCGCGTCCTCCGCCACCACCGCGGCCGCGCCCTCCACCGCCGGCCACTGGCGTCCACGTCACACGATGCACCCCGGCCGTCGTCGCGAAGGGTTCGGGCGCCGGACGCCAGAGGGCGGACGTGTTCGGGATGCCGCCGCCTCGTCCGCCGCGGCCGCCAAAACCGCCTCCTCCACCCTGCGGCGCGGTACTCGAGAACGTCGCAACGACGCTGCCCGTCGCGTCGACGATTTCGACCGACACGGGGCCCGACGCGTTGCTCTTGAGGTAGTAGTCGATCGCCGCGCCGAACGCGGAGTTCGCCGCTTGCGGCTCGTCTTTCTGGAGCGGCGTGCCGTTGTCGCCGCCCTGTGGCAAATAGACCACGTCCGCCGGCTTGAACAGATGCGCGTTGGCCGCGAGAACCGTCGCATTGATCTGGCGCAATGGGCTGATGTCGTCGACGACCCAGAATCCGCGGCCGTGCGTTCCGACGATCAAATCGTTGTTGTAAATCTCGAAGTCGCGCACGGACGTCACCGGAAGATTCATCTGGAACGGCTGCCAACTGTCGCCGTCGTCGAGCGAAACGAACGCGCCGCGCTCCGTGCCCGCGACGAGCAGGCCACGCCGCTCGGGATCTTCCTTCACGACGTGCACGTATACGCCCGCGGGCAGCCCGTTGGTGATCTTCTGCCAGCTCTTGCCCATGTCGCGCGTGCGATAGATGTACGGCTCGAAATCCTGGAGCTGGTGCCGGTCCACGCTCGCGTACGCGGTGTTCGCGTCGAAGTGCGACGCGTCGACCGTCGTCACACGGCTCCACGGCGTGAGCGCGCTCGGCGTCACGTTCTGCCACGTCTTGCCGTCGTCGGTCGTGACGTGAATCAGGCCGTCGTCCGTGTCGACCCACAACGTCGGCGCGGCGAGCGGCGAGGGCGCGATCGTGTAGACGATGCCGCGTTTGCCGTTGCGATCCACCTGCGCCGCGGCCGCCGCGTCGAGATTCGGCGGAACGCCCGGATCGGGGCGCGTGAGATCCTGGCTGATCTGCGTCCACGTCGCCGCGCCGTCGACCGTCTTGAACACGTATTGATTGGAGTAATAGAGCGCCTTCGGGTCGGCCTTCGAGAAGACGAGCGGCTGCGTCCAATCGGCGCGCGCACAGTCGGGCGTGCGCGGCGCGGTCGTGCCGCCGACCGCCGTATTGCTCTCGAGGTCGAACCGCTGGCCGGTGCCGCCGAAGATGATTCCAGGATGCTGCGAATCGCCGGCGGTGTAGCCGCTCTCGCCGCCCGCGCCGATCGGCTCCCAGTCGCGCATCGAGATCTCGGCGAACTTGCCGCGCGATCTCACCGCGACGGCGCCGGAGTCCTGCTGCGCACCCGTCACCCAATACGGGAATCGGTAGTCGACGGAGAGATGATAGATCTGCGCGGTGGGCTGGTTGAGCCACGAGCTCCACGTGACGTCGCGCGGATCGTCGGTGAGGGCGTTGCGCGTGATGATCGTGCCTTGGTCGCTCGCCACGATCATCGTGTTCGAATCGTCGGGCGACACCCACGGCTGATGGTAGTCGTCGCCGCCAGGCGAGCCGCGGAGCGCCACCCAGCTGTGGCCGCCGTCCTTTGATCTGGATACGGATACGTTCGACACATAAACGTTGTCGGCGTTCTTGGGATCGACGACGACGTGCTCGAAGTACCAGCCGCGTCCCCAAAGGGCCTGATCGTTCGACAGCTTCGTCCACGTCGTACCGCCGTCATCCGAGCGGAAGAAACCACCCTGCCCCGGAGGCGGCTGCGGTTGGGCGCACTGCGGATTCCCACCGCCTCGCCCTCCCCCCCCACCACCTCCGCCCTGCGCGGGCGGCGGCGCGTTCGGATCGGCCACGAGGCAATCGACCACGGCGTACACGCGCCGCGGATTGCTCGGCGCGATGGCGATGCCTGTTTTGCCGATTCCCTCCTTCGGCAGGCCGCTGGTCAGTTGCTTCCACGTGTTGCCGCCGTCGGTGGACTTGAAGATCCCACCGCCCGGGCCATTCGTCGGCGCGTACGTGTACCAGGGTGGGCGCCGCGTATTCCAAAGACCCGCGTACACGATCTGCGGATTCGACGGATCGATCACCACCTCGACGGCGCCGACGTTTTCGTCCTTGTACAGGACCTTCTTCCATGTCTTCCCGCCATCGAGCGTGCGAAACACGCCGCGCTCCGGGCTCGCCGCATACAAATGACCAATCGCCGCGACAAAGACGATGTTCGGATTCTTCGGGTGAACCGCGACCTTGCCGATGTGCTGCGTGTCGTCGAGGCCGATGTGCGTCCACGTCTTTCCGGCGTCGGTCGACTTGTACATGCCGTTGCCGAAACCCGTCGAGTCGCGCAGCGTCGATTCACCGGAGCCGACGTAAACGGTGTCGGGCGCCGAGGGGGCGACCGCCAGCGCGCCGATCGACGCGACCGCCTGCGAGTCGAAGATCGGCTCCCAGACGCGTCCAGCGTCGATCGTCTTCCACACGCCGCCGTTCACCGCGCCGAAGTAGAACTCGTTCGGCCGGCCGTGAACCCCGCACACCGCATCGGTGCGTCCGCCGCGGAAGGGGCCGAGCATGCGCCACTTGAGCCCAGTCGCCAGCGTCGCGACTTGCTGCTGCGGCGAGGCCGCACGAGTACGGAGATCGGAGAGCGGAGAAGATCCGCTCAGGAGCGCACCGCCGAGGCGGGGCGTCGCGTACATCAGGAGCCCGAGCCGCCCGGCTTCGACGATGAAGCCGCGGCGTGAAAAAGCAGACCCCTCCAGCGTTACGTCAGCGCTGGAAGGGTCCGCACTCGGGTGGGTCCGAAATTCTGTAGTGTCAGACGGTCGTTTCGTCACCGAGGTTCCCCGTGAGTGTCACAGACACTCAGGTAACCGCGGCGGACGGCGGCCGTCAAGCCACTATTGCACCTTGAACATCAAGCCGACGTTCAACGCGGCGCCGCCGGCGCCCGCATCGGCGTAGATCGACATCTTCGGCGCGAAGAAGTAGCGCGCGCCCACGCGCCCGATGAAATACAGGCCGCTGCTGTAGCCGCAGCTCACGTTCCCGAACGCGCCCGTACCGTTGCAGCTCACGATGTTGTAGCCAAGCCCCGCGCCGATGAACGGATCGATCTTCGGCTCGTCGAGCTTGAAGTGGTAGTTCGCCGTAACGCCGATCGGGATGTACTTGTAGCTGAAGCTGTACCCGACGAAATCCTGTCCCCACGAGTAGTAGTCGAACGCGGCCTGGATGCCGAGCGTTCCGTTGCCGAGGTCGGGCAGCGGCTTGATCGCGTGCTCGAAGCGGCCGCCGAACGACGCGCTCGCGCCATTGATTCCGCCGATGCCCACGACGGGGCCGACGTCCGTGTAGCCCATCGAGAAGTTCGCCGCGCCTTTCGCCTGGGCCGCAGCGGGTGCCGCTGCCAGGGCCAGGCACGCGGTCGCGAGGGCTAGGGTCGAGACATGAGCTGCCAAACGTCGCATGGTCATTCTCCTGACAGGTGAGGGACGGGGAGGTGTGAGGAGGGAATCCAGCCCTTGCGGGGCCGAAGATATACGATACGGTAACAATAGACCAGAGGTGCCGCAGCCCTTGACGGGCCGCTCGTCGTACTCCCCATTGCGCGGTGGGGGGTCGGAAACCGTCACACCTACCGGAGAGCAACGTGGCTGACGGGTCCCGTCCCGACGCCGGGAATGAACTCGCAGGCCGAATCGACGACGCGCGCGCCCTCGACGATCTCTTCAGCGCCACCTACGAAGAGCTGCGACGCCTCGCCGCCGCCGTGCGCCGCAACGACCCAAGCGCCACGCTCAGTCCCACCGCGCTCGTCAACGAAGCGTGGCTCAAGCTCCGCGAATCGCCGGGCGTCGCCAACACCTCCCGCCTCCACTTCAAGCGCATCGCCGCGCGCGCCATGCGCCAGGTGCTGATCGAGGCGGCGCGCCGCCGCCGCTCCGAAAAACGCGGCGGGGGCGCCGTCGTCGTCACGTTCGACGACTCGCTTCAGGAGACCAGCTCCACGGCGGACGACCTCGTCGCGCTCGACGAGGCGCTCAACGACCTCGCGCGTCTCGAGCCCCGGCAAGCGCTGCTCGTCGAGAGCCGGTTCTTCGGCGGGATGGACGTCGCCGAAACGGCGCAGCTTCTCGACATCTCCGAGTCCACGGCGTTGCGCGATTGGCGCGCCGCGAAAGCCTGGCTCGCGCGCGAGCTGCGCACAGGCGGCGCCGGTCGATGATGGACGCCGCTCGCTGGGGGCGCGTCCAGACGCTGTTCCACGACGCCGCGGACCTGCCGCCCGCCGATCGACGCGCCTTCCTCGAGGCGCAATGCGCGGACGACCCTTCGCTCGTCGATGACGCTCTGGCGCTCCTCGCCGAGGACGCACGCAACGACTCGCTGCTCGATCGCGGTGTCGGCGCGGCGGCCGACTCGGTGCTCGGCAACACCGGCGAGCATGGAATTGCCGGTCAGCGCCTTGGACCGTACCGGCTCACGCGCATGCTCGGCGAAGGCGGAATGGGCGTCGTGTACCACGCCGAGCGCGACGACCTCGGCGCGGTCGCCGCGATCAAGATTTTGCGCGACGCCTGGCTGTCTCCCTCGCGCCGCGAGCGATTCGCCAGCGAGCAGCGGACGCTCGCGCAGTTGAACCATCCGTTCATCGCGCGATTGTACGACGCGGGCTCGCTCGGCGACGGCACGCCGTGGCTCGTCATGGAGTACGTCGAGGGGACGCCGCTCACGGAATACTGCCGCGCCCACTCGACGTCGATCGTCGGACGCGTTCGCCTGTTTCGCGACGTGTGCGAGGCCGTGCAGCACGCGCACCGCCATCTCGTCGTTCACCGCGACCTGAAGCCGTCGAACATTCTCGTCGGCAACGACGGGATCGTGAAGCTGCTCGACTTCGGCATCGCGAAGCAGCTCGACGGTCTCGAGACGCGAAAGGATCGTACGCGCACCGGACTGCGACTGCTCACGCCCGCGTACGCGGCGCCCGAGCAGATTCGCGGCGGACGAATCGGCACGTACACGGACGTCTACGCGCTCGGCGTGATCCTGTACGAGCTGCTCGTCGGCCGCATCCCGTTCGAGCCGGGCGACAAGCTGGATGCGCTCGAGGCCGCGCTGTCGGAACGCGAGGCGGAGCGGCCGTCTATAGGAGCGCGCAAGAATCCCGCAGCCGAGCGCGGCGACCAGGCCGGGCAGCCGCTGCGCCCGGCCGAGTGGTCAGACCTCGACGTGTTGTGTCTCACCGCCATGCATCGCGATCCGCAGCGCCGCTACGCGACGGTGGACGCGCTCATTCGCGACGTCGATCACTTTCTCGACGGCGAGCCGCTCGAGGCTCGGCCGGACAGTTTGCCGTATCGCGTCGGGAAGTTCGTACGGCGCAATCGCGAAGCGGTGCTGGCGGCGAGTGTCGCGATCGCGTTGGTCGTCGGGTTGGTCGCGTTCTACACGGCACGCTTGGCCCGCGCGCGCAACGACGCGCTCGCCGAAGCGTCGCGCGCGCAGCGCATCCAACGCTTCACGCTCGATCTCTTCCAGGGCGGCGACAAGGCCGCCGGACCCGCCGACAGCCTCCACGTCGTCACGCTGCTCGACCGCGGTCTCGCGCAAGCGCGCACACTGGATGCCGAGCCGGCGGTGCAAGCGGAGTTGTACGTCACGCTCGCCGGCATCTACCAGCACCTCGGCAAGCTCCCGCGTGCCGACTCGCTTCTCCGGCTCGCGCTCGACCGTCGTCGCGCGGTGCTCGGGCCGACACACCCTGACGTCGCCGCGTCCCTCGTCGCGCTCGGCGACCTGCGCATCGACCAGGCGCAGCTCGAGGACGCCGAGCGTTTGATTCGCCAAGGCGTCGATCTCGCCGAGGCAAGTCTGCCGTCGAACGATCCGGCCGTAATCCACTCGCTCGCCGAGCTCGGACGCGTGCTCGAGGAGCGCGGCTCGTACGACAAGGCGATTCCGATCATGCAGAACGTCGTCCGCCGTGACACCGCGGCGCGCGCCGCGCCGGTGGATCTCGCGGCGAACTTGAGCACGCTCGCCGACGTCAACTTCTACGCGGGGCACTACGACGTTTCCGATTCTTTGAATCGGCAGGTTCTCGCCATTTATACGAAGGAGTACGGTGCGCGGCACCCGCAGGTCGCCGAGATCCTCGAGAACCTCGGCGCGTCGCAGCAAGAGCGCGGGAACTACAAGGACGCCGAGCGATTCCACCGTCAGGCGCTGGCGATGACGCGCTCGTTCTACGGGGACAGCAATCCCGCCACGGCGCTGGCTCTCACCATGCTCGGTCGTGCGCTCGAGTTCGAGAAGCGCTTCGACGAAGCGGACACCGTGCTGAACCAGGCGCTGGCGATTCGCGAGCGCGTGTACGGCCCGGTACACCCATCGGTGGCGTCGACACTGAACGAGCTGGGAAACATCGCCTACCAGCGCGACCACGACGACGAGGCAATTGCCTACTACACGCGGATCCTCGACATCTATCGGAAGATCTACGACGACAAGCACTATCTGATCGCGCTCGCGATATCGAACCTGGCGACCGCGATCTACGACAAAAAAGACTATCCGCGCGCCGAGCAGCTCTACCGCGAGGCGGTGCGCCGCTACACGGTCGCGCAGGGGCCGAACCACACGAACACGGGGATCGCGCTCGTCAAGCTGGGCCACGTGCTACTGAAGGAGCGCCGATTCGCCGAAGCGCAGGCGGAAACGCAGGCGGGGTACGACGTGCTGGTTACGCAGGCGAGCGGGAATCTGACCTTCTTGAAGACCGCGCGGAAAGACCTGGCGGCGGAGTTCGATACCCTCGGAAACAAAGGCGCCGCGGCCAAGTACCGGGCGGAGTTGGCGGCGTCTGAGAAGGCCGCGAACAAATAGAGATTGGTTTTGCGTTCCGGCATCGCGAGGCGGCTACCCGAGCTCGAGCCGCGAGCATCAGCCGCGAGCATCAGCCGCGAGCATGAGCCTCCGCCAGCAAAACGAAGTTGCAGCTCAACGCTCGTGCTGAAAGCTGCGGCTCGGGGCTAGGCTCGACCCAGCTTTCGAGATGTCCGCCGCGCAACGGAGAGCTCGAACGAGAGTCACAGATCTCAGACCTCAGATCACTTCGATAGAGCGTAGTTGGTGTACCTCCCGTCCTCCGTCACCTCTCGCTCCACGAACTCCGCGAGCCAGCCGGGCACCAGCACCCGCTGGTCGACCGCGCTCAACTCGACCTCCGCAAACCAAAGCCCGGATCGGTCGAGAAACTCGTCGATCTCCCAGATGAGATCCCCTTCAGCCACTTGGTATCGCCGCTTCTCGATGCGGTGCCCAAGCGTGAGCGGCCAAACCGCCGAGAAAAACCGCTCGTCGGTCTCCTCCTCGATCTCGAGCCTGGAGATTCCCGAACCAGATTTTATGGTCCGGTAGTAGCGCACCGTGTCATCGCTTTTCGTTCGGCGAACGCGCTCGTTGATGCGGCGCCCTGGCAGATACCCTTGATCGATGTGCAGGGCGGGCGCGGTCGTCGCCCGTGGCGGAAGACCGACAAGAAGATATTTGCGCTCGATCTCGCGGTTGCCATTGGCCACCGCGGATTGTACATCGAATTGTCCGAGATTGGCGAACTGGTCTCTGAGGCACGGTCGGGATCCCTGATCAACCGCCGCACTCGAATCGTTCCGGTCCACCGGTCCACCGGTCCACCGGCCCACCCGTCCACCCGTCCACCCGTCCACCCGCTCCCGTCATGCTCCAAGAACTCCTCCAACCCGGCATTCCAATTCTCGAGAAGCTGCTCCGGACGCTCGTCGTCTACGGATTCCTTCTCATCGGGCTTCGATTAGCCGGGAAACGCGAGCTGTCGCAGATAAACCCGTTTGATCTCGTCGTCCTGCTCCTGTTGTCGAACACGGTGCAGAACGCGATCATCGGGAACGACAATTCGCTCACGGGCGGCATCATCGGAGCGGCGGCGCTGCTGCTGATCAACGCGGTGGTCGTCCGGATGCTCTATCACTACGGCGAGTTGGACAAGGTCGAGGGAAAGCCCGACGACCTCATTCGCAACGGCCGCATTCTCCGTCATCACCTCGAGCGCGAGCTGATCACGGTCGCCGAGTTGGAGGCCGCGGCGAGACGGCAAGGCATCGAGTCACTCGCCCACGTGAACTCGTGCAGACTCGAAACGGGCGGCGCGCTCACGTTCATCCAGCGACACCCCACGGAGGACGAGACGCGGCATCACGAGACGCTGGGCCTGCTCGGCCAGCTCGAGGCGCGTCAGCGAGCGATGGTCGAGCAGCTCGCCGCGCTGGAGCGGAAGATCGCGGGGACCACGGGCACCACACCCTGAGCCCAGGCCGCGCCCGACAACTCGTTCACGACGGACGCGCGCAGCGCGTCGATGACGGACTCGCCGACGTCCGTGCGCCAGGGCGGCGTCGCGAGCACTCCGCGCGCCCATTCGCCGCGCATGCTCGACGGATAGTACCGCGCGCGCCGGATCGCCGCGCCACGCGCGCGCGCGTCGATCGCGAGCGAAAGCAGCCGGTCGCGCGCGGCCGCTTCGGGCGACTTGCCGGTCGGGCAGAGCGCGGTCGACGCGGGGCCGAGCATCGAGGCGTTCGCCTGCGTGTTCGGCGAGCGCCCGAGTTGCTGCCACACGATTCGCCAGGACACCGGCGTGTCGAGCACCCGGCGCACGAGCAGCGTCGGATCGATGACGGCGGGATCGGACCACTGCGATTCGAACGCATCGCGCGCGGAGTCCGGAATGAACGTCATCTGCGCCAGAGCGCCGAGCAGCGATTCCGCGCCTGCCGTTCCGACGATCGCCGGTGCGCCGGCGGCGTAACCCGGCAGCATAGGGTCCTGCACCGCCGTGAGAAAGCCGTTCGACCGCCCCTGCGCGGCGAGCGTCGACGACACGAACCAGTCCACGCTCCGAGCGAACAGCTCCGCGGGGCGATCGTTGTGCGACGGCGCGCTCGGCCCGCCGCCGCCGAGACCGCGAATCACGCGAGCTTCGGCGAGGCCGCGCACCGATTCGGCGAGCGCGCCGTGTCGATCCTCCATCGCTCGATCGGTGCTGTACCCGCGGCCGTTGGCGTACATCCGGCGAGCGGTCTGCCAGTCGAGGTCGTGCGAGAGCTCATGCGCGATCGTCCCCGCGGACGACGCGATCGACAGCTGGATCGTGCGCGTGCGCGGGTCGTGCATCGCGAGCGCCGAGTCGGGGAGCGTCTGATTGCCGAACTGCACGTGCAGGCCGGCGAACGACACCGCCGGGAAAACGCGGCGCATGTCCTGAAGTGCGGTCTGGAGCGAGCCGAGGTAGTACGGACGCCACGCGCGCGGCACGTCGCGTCCGAACGTGATCGACGCGAGCTCGAACTCGTCAGCCAGCTCCGCGGAGCTGACGGTCGAGTCGCCGGGCAACCACGGACGCTCCTGCGCGTAGGCGCGTAGCGCGACGGCGTCGGAGAGCAGCGAGCGCGCCGCCACGCGATGCACGGAGTCGGATGCTTGCGGCGCCACGTCGTACGCCGCGGCGAGCGTCTCTTCGTTCGTCGCCGGCTGCGCGCGC
>Ga0157372_10008385_pt1 | contig 10983 bp, 11 predicted proteins | sample C55metaG_FD_115307 | JGI IMG/M metagenome (GOLD analysis project Ga0157372, IMG submission 115307) | Corn rhizosphere microbial communities from Kellogg Biological Station, Michigan, USA - C5-5 metaG | ecosystem: Host-associated > Plants > Roots > Rhizosphere > Soil | place: USA: Michigan...
AAACTCTAAATCCAATTACTGATCAACATGTAATGATCATCATGATTAAAATTTTCAAAAAATTTGCGCAAATCCTAAATGAAAGTAAGTTTGTTAGCCAAATGTAACTGACGACCTCTCAAACCGAAATATCACTTTTCCTGGTTAGAAAAAGGGTTGCTAACCGTCGAATGGCCGGCAACCGTGCACCAAAATCATAAATATATGCAATCAGAAGGATACCAAGAATCTCTTAACCCATTTTGCAGCTAATCAGGCTTAAATTGAGTAAAATCAGGGGTTTCATTTTTTTTTGGTGGCGGTTTGTGTACTACAAATTTGATTTGTTTGAAAGGTTTGAGTTTTCGATTCTTTAGGGCTTCATGGATTTTCCTGAGGTCGTCTGTTGGTTCGGTACACCTTTTTATTTGTATAATTTTATTATAGCTGTTTTGGGCTGTAGTTAATACGGATTTTTGTGTTTGGATATTACGACCATAGTTTACCATTAATTTCAGAGCATAGTTTACCAGTGATTTCAGTCCAAAGTTTACCAGTTTGATATTATTAGATTAGTTATTCACTCCAAGGTTTACCAGTTGTGGGTAAGTGAGGAGTGACATTACGGCGTAAAGTTTACCACTTTATTGATGGATTTGTTGATAGCATTTTTTCGCGGCATTGCTTTGTAAAAAAAGCATGGCCAATAAAGTGATCACAATGCAACAAATCCGCAGTATTATTCAACTCCTCGAAAAAGGATATTCACTTCGTTCCATCTCCGCACAGATCGGCTTATCGCGGCAACCAGTAACTTTTTAAGCAGCACGGCTTAGGATGCTTGTTATTCCCTTGAAGTGCTTCGCCAGCTTCCGAATAAAGATTTGGCCGCTATTGTGTATGCTCCTGCAGTTACCCACATCTTTACCTGAGAGTTCCCGCAGGCAGGAGCTTGAAGCGCTGATGCCTTACTTTTTGAGTGAGCTTAAACGCACGGGTGTTACCAGGCTATTGCTATGGGAAGAATATAGGAAACAGTCCGCCGATCCTTTCCGGTACACGCAGTTTTGTTTCCGGTTCGTGAGGACACGAACCAGGGAGAGAGGAGACACGGCCTCTGAGAAAATAATATTTAGCAAAGCTTGCTAAATGCAGAAAATGATGTATAATGTAACTTTCGTCATAATCGCGTAATAATTAAAAAAAGTGAATAATCGAAAAGAATTACGATTAGATTTGTTAAAAAAAAACTAATATTATGAGAACCTTTTTTAACATCCAAAATCCAGTTTCCGCTCCTTCTGCTAATTTATTTTTAAGTTATTTAGCTTTAGCTTTTTTACTAATGGTTCAAAGTTGTAATAAAGAATCAGTAAACAGCACAATATCATCTAAAAGTTCTTTATTAGATACCAGCAAGTATGTTATTGGCGCACATGGTGAGTTGATACTAAAAAATAACTTTCACATAATAGAAAACGGATATAAACTTGCAATACAAAATGATCACATTTATAAAGTAGAGATTGCATCTGGTAAATTGGTTAAAGATTTTGGCGAGTACATACCGTATGGAAAAGTTCAGAATTTCCAGCGCTCAGCGGCGCTAGCAAGTCCATCGACAAGTGTTAAAAGTTCATCTGAGTTTTTTCAACCACAAACAAGTAGTCCTGTATATGCTTCCACAAGTTGGGTAGCCGCGGAAGAATGGCATAATACAGGTGCAAATCCGATTAATTATTTTAGTACCACTTGTGTTGTGCCTCCTATGCCAACTATTCAACAAAATCAAACTTATGCTTTCTGGATTGGACTTTTGCCTTTAACAGGAGTGTACAATGCTGGTAATACAAGCATTGTACAACCGATTTTAAATTATGGAGCTGCTCCACAATCCACTGTTACAAATTCTTATCAAGTTTTTAATTATTTTTTTTGGCAAACTTTGGTAAACAATCAAATAATTACTCATGCTGCTATGACTACCCCAACTACAGTTACTCCTGGAACTAGTTTAAAACTTATAATAACTTATTCAGGCACGACTAGTGGTTCATTTGATTATGTATCAAATATTGTAAACGCAGCAGGAACATCAATAACTCCGATTATGGATATTACAATAAATAATACATATTTAAATGGTTCGTCTTCAGGAAATATTTCTATCCCAAGTGTTTCAGAGTCAAATTTTGCCGATATAGTATTAGAAGACCCTAATCTTGCTACTGGAATATCCAGTGAATCAGAATATCCTAATACAGTTTCATTTCAAAGGTTTGTTTCACTAAGTAATGTTACATTATCAACTGGAAATCCCGGAATATATAATTATCCGGCCACAATAGGCTGGTACAATCCACTTTCAACTCCTAACCCGGATGCCCAACTGGGGGAAAGTGCTCAGATTTTCAGTTCTAATAATAATAATACTACAACTCCTGGACAAATTAGACTTTGGTATGGTCCAATACCAGCTCCATCTATATCAGGAAATCCAAATTTTAACAGCACTTACACTTCCACTAGTGGATATATTACAGGGGTTCCAGGATCCACCGTTACAGTAACAGCAACCGTTAATAATGAAAATGGATATTACGGTTTATCTTGCAATTTAGGTAGTGGTTATACTTTTACAAATGGTTACACTTCTTTAAGCGTAAGTGGTAATAATGTAGGTGGCAGCAGAAGTGCATCACAAACATTAATAATGCCAGCTAGTGGCTCCATACCTTACACTGCAAGCCTTTCTCAACAGCATACAGGTACAACTGGAACAATCAGTGTTCAATAATATACAAAGAAAAATTAAGCAGATACGTCAACATTAGTCATTGGACACAGTTACCTTTACACGATTATACGTGGGAAGATTTTAGCACAAAGTTTAATTTGGTGGTAATCCAAATAAAATAAATTGCTTATTTATTATACTTTTATAAAGCGGCTTTTGCCAATTTAGATGATAGTTAGCTATTAAGAAAAAAAGGAGTGTGGTAATTTTTTAAGATATCAATGTATAGTTTTGAGAATTTAGTTTTTCAACTTTACAAACCCAATTATGAAATTAATCCTAAATTCATTAGTTGTAATCGGAGTACTTATAACTTTTAAAAAATTATCATGTAGAGAAAATAATGATAAATCTGCTTCAATTTTTGGAAAATGGAACATTAAAATTGATACTTCATTTGTCGGCCAGGGAGCATCGAATCACGAAGTAATTTATAGTGGTAAATCGGGAGATTATTTTAACTTTAATTCTGATGGGCATATATACATAAGAGAAAATTCAATCTTAGATACACTAACTTATACTATTAGTTCAGACTCTGTTCTAATTAAAAATTTTAGTCCTCCATATGAAGGAAAATGCATGCTTGAATCAGTTTCAACGCATAACATTGTTATTAGTTCAGGATACTTTTTTACTTACCAGTATCATGGACAAACATTTGGAAGGACAATTTATTTGTATAGATGAATGTTCTCTCAACAAATGACAACCTCGCGTCAAATTGAGGTTTCTCAAGTTACTGGTCTTCCCGTATTTTGCTCTTTAGATTTACCCATGCCAGTAACCGTTTGCAACGTACCAACATCATATCTTCCCTTCTCTCCATTTATCGTAGTATCCTTAAATTGCATTCCGTTTGGATCAAGATATTTTATCGGATTATCATTGCAATAGTTATAAGGACTAAGCCAATAATAATTGGCAACCATTGGATCAAGCTGGTTCCATCTTCCAATCTGCGGATCTTGCATTCTTGCACCATAATCCTATTCTTCCACCACTTCCGTCACTAAACTCCCAGATGCTGCAATTCCTTTCCGTTGTATTTATATTTATTTTCAATCTTACCAATTGCTTTACTGCTTATCCCCGCCATAGTAAGCCCGAACGGATTAGTAATGCGTTTCCTCCGTAATAGGGCCACTGTACTGCTTTACAGAAATATTATGAAAGAACCCCCGGCTGTCCTTAGATTTAGAATACCAAACAGAAAGTTGCTGCTGTCCTGAGTTTGGTCATATCCCTGTCTTTTCGCTGATTCATAAGCTTCCTTTTGTGTTCCATATCGCCTGTTATCAACTGAACCTCCTCCGTCCTTTTCAATTTCATAATGATCGATTGGAGCGCTTTCAATTCTAGCCTTTGGTTTAGGCTCAATGTAAACTTTCATACAAATTGATTTTAACCGTTAAATGATTTATACCTGGTTACTTATTCATTAAGAATAACACAAAAATTAATTTTATATCACGACCTACAAAACATTTTCGACAGTTGGATCTAAAAACGCGATAATCGAAACGAATTAAACGGTACCTGGAATCAGAGTATACATGAATTATGAAAATGAATATCTCTTACTAAAGGTGCCCAAAAAATCAAAGTAGTATAAATTGCATATCCTTCTTGTTTGCAAATGCTAAAAGTTTTTCCCAATCTGTAAGCGTCGGGTTATTAATTGAGGCTTCCCCGTTAGTAAAGGGTACTGTTTAATCTTACCTTATTTCACTGCCCTTTATTTTAATTTCAATGTTTATGCTAACAGGAATTTCCCTGCCCATTACATTCAATGTGCCTTCTATTGCACTTGTCACTTTGCAATTTTCCATCATTCCCGATCCAATGGCTATTTCATATTCTACCTTCTGTGTGCCTTTCAAATTTGAATTCACCTGGTATCCCATTATGGCTGAAGCGGAACTGTCAGTCGAGATACGGCCGCTTGATTCTACGATGGCTTTTCCGTCTTCAACAGATTTTAAGGTGAAGAAATCTTTCACTGCGAAATTAATATCGCCTGCTTCTTTATAAGCCATTTTCCATTTATCGCCCATATGCACTGCAGAATCGGGAAACATTTTAAAAAGCCGGTCTATGTTTTTTTTCACCAGGTTATTTTCTATTAACTGTTGCCACTGCTTTTGGGCTGCCATTCTTGCGTTGGGATCTATATTATTCAACTGCGAAAGAAACTGATCGGGAATTTGTTGATATCCACTTACTTTCATAACCTCTCCTGAAGGATTAATCGTTGCTGTGATCCTGGCATCTTTTAAAGCAGCAAGCATTCTCTCAACCGGATCTGAGGATTCAGTATTATCAGCGTCCAAGTCCGATTCTTCATCATTTTTCTTTTGATAAATGTGAATCTTTTTATATTGTATGTCTACCAAAAAGTTTCCGCTGGAATCTTTATTAATAGAGTAGTTAACAGTATAATCTGTTTTGTTGGTGCTTTCGATTGTTTCATTATCAGCATCAAATTCCGTTTTTGTTTCATTCGAAATCCTGTAGTCGTAGCTAGCGCCAACCGCCGGCTTTAACCTTAGCTGCAATATTTTATCAGGAGTTTCATTATTTCTGCCTCCTCCAGGCTTAAAATCGCAAGCTGAGATTAGCCAAAGGCAAATTATCAATACGAGATTCTTTTTCATTTCAATCAAATTTATTATCGATTATTTTACTATTATCTTATTAAAGTTACCGTTCCCTTTCGCTTCACCGCTTTTCCTAAATAATCTATTCCTACACTCTCCCATACATAAATATCCTGCCCCTGCGGTTCAGAGTGAAAAGTGCCGTCCCAGCCTTTGGCCGGATCAGCAGTTAAAAATAATTGCTGCCCCCACCTGTTATAAACAACGAAATATTTGAATTCCTTTATACCCAACGGGACTGCCTTCAAGATATCGTTCAGCCCGTCATGGTTTGGCGTAAAGGCATTTGGTACAAATATGTCTGAAGCCTGGAACATTTTTATGGATATGCTGTCAATCCCCTCGCAGCCTTCCGGAGTAGATGCGACTACCGTATAAGTTATATCTTTTGTGATAAGTGCTACGGGATTTTTCAAAAAAGGATTATTTAAACCAACGGCCGGCGACCATGTATAAGTTGAGAAGCCAGTATTATTCACATCCTTTGCATTCAATTGAAAAGACTGGTTTAATAGTACAGAAGTATCATTTCCAGCAAAAACATTGGGAGGAGAAGTAACGGCAACTGTTATGTGCGAAGACTTTAGTGATGTACAACCTTTTTTATCTGTCACCTCCAAACTATAAGTAACTGTTGATGGCGGTTGAATTACAAGCGGGTTAGAAATTTGTGCATTATTGAGATTGGTATCCGGAGACCACTGGTATTGGCTTCCCCCGCTTCCTTTTAGCTGCACTGATTTTCCAAAGCAAATAGTAATATTCTCTCCCGCATTTGCTATCGGGGCAGGATTTACAAAAACATTTACAGAATCTGTAAGATTACATACACCCATTGTGGCTGCCAGGTAATATTTTGTAGTAACTGCAGGCGATGCTTCCGGATTTAATACGGTATTGTTACTTAATCCTGAAGGAGACCATGAAAACGATATCCCATTTGTTGAGCCATTTAAATTTTTCGTTTTACCCTCACAAATAGTGACATCATCGCCGGCATCGACGAGTAAATTATCGTTGAGCGGGATCGTAGTTGATCTGGAGGCAACACAACCATTCCCATCTTTGATATACACGGATTTAGCTCCGCTGTCAACATTATTAAATTTACCGCTGCTTTGATAATTTGTTCCGTCAATTGAAAACAGAAAAGGCGCCATACCGCCAATGTTGGTAGCCGTTATAGTTCCATCATCGTTCAGGCAACTTGCCGGAGTAACGGTTACTACCGGCTGCGCACCAGCAGTGTTCAAAATGGTATCTTTTACAGTTCCCATTGCTCCGGTAGAATCTTTTACTGTAACAAGATAATTTCCGGCACTAAGATTATTAATGATGTTACTGCTTTGAAAATGAATGCTATCAACAGAGTATTGGTATGGAGGTATGCCATTGGAAACGGTGACAGCGATACTTCCATTGCTTTTATTACATGTGGAATTCTTACTGGAAGATGATATAGCCATACAGCTGTTTGCAACGTTTATATGAGTAGTGTCCATAAATCCAAATGCATCTTTAAGCGTAACGACATAACTTCCTGTTTTTAAACTGTCAAATAAATTACTGGTTTGAAAATTCACACCATCAATGGAAAACTGGTAGGGTGGCGTACCTTTGAAACCACCGGCGGTTATTGTACCATCATTTTTACCACATGTTTCTCCTGTGGAGACCGCTCTTACCACCGGGCATTTATCATATACCGTTACGGGCAACGAACTTAATTCTCCTGCCGCATCTTTCACTGTTACATAATAATTTCCAGATGCCAGGTTATTGAAGACATTGCTACTTTGGTAATTGATGCCATCAATGGTATAGGAATAAGGTGGTGTACCGTTTGCACCGGTAATAGTCATGCTCCCGGTATTTTGTTGACAAGCGGCATCTACTTCGACGTATTGCAAATTTAAAGCGCAGTTTTCGGCATAATTAAGTCCAAAAATTTGCACTTTGCCAGTAGTGTCCTTAATATATAATTTTAATATTCCGGGACCGATGTTATAAAAATCCTCACTGCTTTGATAGTTGACACTATCAATCGAATATTGATATGGGCTATTTGAACCGTAGCTTTTTATAGTTGTGTGACCATCATTACCGCATTCATAGCCACCGCCTATAAAACCCAATCCATCACCGCCTCCCCCAATCATAAAAAATGAATTAATTCCTATACAACCATTTGCATCTTTTACATATAACTGGTAAAAACCGGCATGAAGATTAGAAAACACATTGCTTGCCTGGAAATGTATCAAATCCATACTGTATGTATAAGGAGGAGTGCCTCCTGCCGGATGCATGGTAACTTCACCATCTGCTTTAAAATCATTAGTTGGAGTTTTAGTCTCGAAGGCAGGTACCACTATCGGCCCCGGAAAAATATCTTTTATCATCACATCAGCAGTAGCGATTGCCCCGGTTGAATCTGTGACCGTAATAGTTTTAATGCCCGCACCAACACTTGGAAAATTACCGGTGTTTTGTGGCGGATTTGTAAAGCCGTTTTCTGTGAGTGTAAATGTATAAGGAGGAATACCGTTGGCTACCTGCACGATAATGCTGCCGCTCCCATAGCCGCAGGTCGCCTCATGAATCGTGATGTAAAGCACCATCCGGCCGGCAGAAACAACAGATTCTTTGTGAACAGGTGCATTTGTCCTGCATTTGATACACAGGACCGGATTTTGAAGAATTTTTTTAAAAGTGAAAACCGTGTCTCCACGAAATGAAGGTGCATAGAAAAAGAATTTACCATCTTTAATTACCGGCTTAGGAATGTTCTGTTGCAATTGACCATACCCGCTTTTCGAAAATAAAAGCATTAACAGCAGGCATTGTAAACTAACGGATATAAGCAGTTTGGAGGGCATAAAAGTGAAGGGAATTATCGAACAAATTAGAGAACCTTGCCGAATTAATAAATTAAATTTTTCATATTTTGAGACTATTTTTTAGATTGCCGGAAACATTTTTAAAAAACCTTAACCCGAAAATAATTTTGTGAACAGCTCTAAACGTGCCGCTGTCGGTCTGTAAAAATCTCAGAAACCTTTTGGTAAAAAATTTAATAACCCACCTTTTTTCTCCGTAAATGAAAGCTGTAGGAGAATCATAAACCACAGAACGGTCGGTATAATTTGTTCCGGCCAGATCTCCTTCATATTTCAGATCAAAAATGAGCACATAGTTCCCTTCCCTACACTTCAATGCTGTATGCGATTTCGGGTGACAAGGCGACTCCATCGTCGTGAGAGCACTCCTCTCCGGTCATTATAGGATTACATCTTTTACAGTACTTAAACAATTAAAGCAATTTTGTATTCCGAACGTTAAAGTTGCACACTACCGGCAGCAGTTATCTTAAATTAAATTTTCAAAAACTTTTTCTTTTAAAAAAGTGAAATCAAAAAAATAGTTGTCTAGATTTCTTGGATCGTAGTATAAAGAAATCACTTTAATTTTTTTAAGTTTTTCATTTAATTCTTCTTTTGACATGTTAACAGGGTTGCTTTTGAAAATATGCTTCTCAAAGTTTAAAGTTTTTTCGTAAATTAAAACAGATATGCTTTTCTCTGTGTGCCTTAAATTTTTATTTCCTGACATGGCATCAATCGCCTTCATTTCGATTAATCCATCATCGTTATCTTCCATCCAATTATTTGACATTATATTTAATTCTTCCACCGGTATTAATATTTTTGAATAAATTCGTTTAAGCTTTTTGGATGCATTATAAACGCTGTTTTTTTTGAAAGTAAATATGATATTATAGACAATCAAAATAAAAACATACGCCAATAAGATAATTAGGATTTCTTTCATTTTATAATATTGCCAGAAGAATCATAATTCTCAGAATAAACTAATTTGCCTTTTATAAATTTCTGCGTTTTCTGTAATTTTCCATTTATGAAATATTCTCTTTGTAAGCCATCTTTTACACCGTTTTTATAGTTCTCAGAACTTTTTACAACTGGCTATATAATACAAATAATATTTTACGGCTCATAGGACGGTGCCCACATTAAAATCAAAAACTACATCCTTGAGCTATCAAGGGCAATATTTATTTGAGGTTAACAAATGATATTCATGCTCAAAAACTTTTAACGACGGATACCAATACCCATCGTACAAATTACTAAAGCGATGACGTAGGTAGGCAATAGAACTATCAGGCATTAAGTACGTGTGGTATCCATCGAATACAGGGTATTTTTCAAGTATTTTGATTTTGTTAAGAAAATATTTATAACCAACCTCTGGGTTTAGATAAAATGTAGAATACACTTCTTTATTTGTATTATCAACAATGATGCTTGAGTTATAATATTTCTCACCTCTTATCATTTTACGATACTCTTCTATATTTTCAAATAAATAATAATATTGGCTTTGAGAAATTTCATAAAGGATTTTTTTATCTGACAACAAATAAGCGTTTCTTTTAAAAAAGTCTAATTGTTCTTCAGGTAAAGGCTGATAATGGCCTTTCTTTAATAATGTTTTTCCCTCTTTATATGAAAAATATTCAAATTGAATCAAGGTATTATCAGGAGTTTTAATAGAATGCATTCTCTTATTGGGTTGAATTACTTAGTCAAAAAAACAGATTATATTCAAATTCGTTAATTTTATAGCTCTGACTATTAGCTCATTTTTATGTATATTTCTTTTGAACGATTCATCCTGGCGTAATCATGGATGATATCCAATTCATTAAGTAGCGTTATAAGAAATTCTTATACTCTTCTACCCGTAAATCAACATACAGCCAAAATGATTTTGTTTCGATTAAATTTTTACCTTCCCCTGCCACTACATCAGGATTAATCCTAAGACTCATTTTGATACCCTGCTTTGAAGTTTTTCCTTTAACGACAAATCCATAAGTAGCAGAACTATCACCCTCAATAGCATAAGCATAGGAATGAACATCAGGCATTATATATCCTAACTTGCTTTTTTTTGACGCCACAATGTTCTTTTCTAAATGTTCAAAAAAAGCAGTATCCTTGTTGAAGTATGCGTTAAGTATTTCCTTATTGACTTGTTCTATCTGCACACTATTATTTATTAAAGATTCTACACGGTAAAAACGTCTCTCTTTAGTCAAATTTTTAATCGTAAAAATGATTGTGTCGCCGGGATAATAACTATGTTTTGAAACATTTGTTGAAATCATCAAAGGAGCACAGTGATTTACCTGAGCAATTATTTTGGAAAAAAATAATAATGAGAAAGTTGATATTATTAATTTTTTAACGGTTTGTGTGACCATTTGTAGATGCATTTTTAGATGGATATTCTATTTTAACCCTTATCAAAGTTGGCTGTATTTTTCTTATGTATAGCAAATAACTGAAAAATTCAGATTCAGTTTCAACGCATCCATGTGTGTATCCTTTATCTGAATTATGAAAATAAAAATTTCCATCCCTTCCTCCTAGATTAGTTCCAGGATCTGCATCCAGTTTTGCTCTTATCGATCCCCAAGCTGGATATCTTGCTTGTTCTATGCCGTTTCTCACGATTGTA
>Ga0157372_10008386_pt1 | contig 10981 bp, 7 predicted proteins | sample C55metaG_FD_115307 | JGI IMG/M metagenome (GOLD analysis project Ga0157372, IMG submission 115307) | Corn rhizosphere microbial communities from Kellogg Biological Station, Michigan, USA - C5-5 metaG | ecosystem: Host-associated > Plants > Roots > Rhizosphere > Soil | place: USA: Michigan...
GACTTCACCAAGGACACCGCCGACACGTACTGGGCGTTGAAGGACGTCAGCTTTGAGGTCGGCCAGGGCGAGGTGCTCGGCGTGATCGGTCGCAACGGCGCGGGCAAGAGCACGCTGCTCAAGGTGCTGTCGCGCATCACCAGTCCGACCACGGGGCGCGTCACGATGCGCGGGCACGTCGCCAGCCTCCTCGAGGTTGGCACCGGCTTTCACCCCGAGCTCACGGGTCGCGAGAACATCTATCTCAACGGCATGCTGCTCGGCATGTCGTCACAGCAGGTGACGCGGGTTTTCGATGCGATCTGCGAGTTCGCCAGCGTGGGCGACTACATCAATGTGCCGATCAAGCGCTACTCGAGCGGGATGCAGCTGCGGCTGGCGTTCTCGGTCGCGGCCCATCTGCACGCCGATACGATGATCGTCGATGAAGTGCTGGCCGTAGGGGACGCGGAGTTTCAGAGGAAGTGCTTGGGCGCCATGCGAGACGTGAGCCGCGATGGCCGCACCACGCTCTTTGTGAGCCACAACATGTCGGCCATTGAAGCGCTCTGCTCGCGGGTGATCTGGCTGGATAAAGGCGCGGTGAGAGAATCCGGCGCGACCGACCGGGTCATCAGGTCGTATCTCGCATCGGCAGTCCCGCACGAGGGGGCGGCGAACGAACTCGTTAGCCTTCGAAGCGCCGTGCGTACCGCGAGAACCATTGGACTCGGCGAGCTCAGTGCAATTCGATTTACGCGCCGCGAGGGAGCTGCTGACCGTCCTCCCTGGCGCGTTGCGTTCGGCGAGGCGTTTCAACTTTCCATTGGGTTCAAGCTGAATCGGCCCGTTCCCGACCTGATCGTTGCGACGGGATTCCGCAACGATAGGGGCGAAGACGTTCTCACGTCGCACAGCTGCGACACGCCGGATTCCGTCCACCGAACACACGGCTCGACAACCGGGGCTGCGATGGTCGACGTCTGCCAACCCTGGCTGCGGCCCGGAACCTACTATGTCGAAGCTGCCTTGCTCTCTGGTTCGCAATTGCTCGACTATGTCTCTGAGGCCGCTACGCTCGTCGTCGACGAGCAGCGCTCGGATGGCGCTCCGCGCTTAGAGCTCAAGAAGGGAAGTACATCGCCGATCTGGTCGTGGCAGTTCGCGGACGACCCCTTGTGTTAGTGCTCGCCGCCTAACGTGCCGAGCCGGTGATCCGTCTGAGGGGTGCGTTGATCGATTTGTTGCCGCACGGGGTCGTGCGTCGTGTCGCCGCATCCCGCCAGCGCGAACGCCTCAACGCCCGCATCGCCGAGCGCTCCGGACAGCTGCGAGCGGTCCGAACGACTGACGATGCGCCGCGCCTGGCGAGGTTGAACATGGGGTCCGGAGCGCATCGCGAGCCCGGTTGGATCAACGCCGACAGCGACGAGAAGGCCGACACACGCCTAACGCTGAGCGATGGCGAGCCGTTGCCCTTTGCGGACGGCGAGCTGGAGGCCGTGTTCAGCGAGCACTTCCTGGAGCACGTCCCGTTTCAGACGGGCGTCCACTTCTTGCGCGAAAGCGGCCGTGTGCTTCGATCCGGCGGGACCTTCAGGGTTTCCTGTCCGGACCTCAATGTGATCGTTGAACTATTGCAGCCACGAAATGAACAGTGGAAGGCGTTGGCGCACATCTATGAATCGATCGGAGATTTCGAGCCCGGCGCTTTGACCTTGCCCGAGCAAGTAGTGAATTGGGCGTTTTATGGACATGCGCACCGCCATCTCTGGACCTTTCGGCAACTCGAAACCGAGCTGAATGCATCCGGGTTTGTCGACGTGCGGCGCATGCCGTTTGGTGTTTCTCGCGTGGAAGGGGTGGCCATCGAGCGACGCGTGGCCGAAGACTTCTATACACTGATCGTGGAAGGAACAAAGGCGTGACGTTGAAGGCCACGACACAATCGGAATTGCCATGAGTTCCGGCGGTTGTCCGCTTTTTTCGATCGTAATACCTGCCTTCAATGCTGGACCATTTATTGAAAGCGCGTTGCAATCAGTCGCCGCTCAAACATTTCGCAGCTTTGAAGTCATCGTTGTTGACGATGGGAGCACGGACGAGACGTTAGGAATAGCACGCCAGGTGCTGCAACAGAGTACACTCTCGTGGCAAGTCGTGTCACGGCCTGACAGTCAACCCAAAGGCGTCGCAGCGGCCCGCAATCACGGCATCCATGCAACGCGAGGAAGTTGGGTTGCGTTTCTAGATGCGGACGATCTGCTTGAACCGAATAAGCTGGAACGGTGCGCGTTAACGGTCAGCGCATTTGGGACTGAGCCTGGTGTCATTCATCACGGAGCTCGGCTTCTCGATGACAAGACGGGTCAGCTTGCGCCGGCGTCCGCATCAATCCCCCGAACACAGCGCGACTATTTGCTTGCGTTACTCGAAGGCAATTTCGTAACGACGTCCACGGTTGTGGTGCACCGCACCTGTCTGGAGGAGACTGATGGCTTCGATACGAGGCTGAACGGCGTCGAGGACTACTGGCTCTGGATTCGTATCGCGAAGCGTCGGGAATGGCGCTATATCGCGGAGCCGTTGACGCGATATCGCCATCACGATGGCTCGCTGATGCGACAGCGATCGTTCGATCATTATGTGACGCAATTCACAGCGCTGCTTGCGGTGGCTGAAGCCAGTGGTGAGTTGTCCGCAGCAGAGATGGCAATCTTACGCCGATCGGTATTGGATAGAACGATCCGCTATTTCGCTGGGGAATCGGCGCGCCACGACGGCTTGCCGGGCTTATTCCCCGGTGCGCTGCGACTCGCACGGACAGGATATGCCGGCAGCGCTGCATCCTTGATCTATCGCCATTTTCGCGCGCAGGCATTGCGATGGATCATTCAATTGCGCCCTTCGTAGTGCAGACCGTAAGGCAAGGCTTGTCTTGCCTTGACGACATGAAGAGCCGTTCCGTGCCGGCCCAGCCATTCGCGCACGCACGCTTAAGAATTTCCACGTCATCACACCAACGTTCTCACCTCCGGACCTAGAACTTTGTCTCCAATTCGCAACTTGATAACTGGCGGTGCCGGATTCATAGGCAGCCACCTTGCAGAATATCTACTGGCGAAGGGTGAGCATGTCATTGTGTGGGACAATCTCTCTACGGGACGGATGTCGAATCTTCGCAGATGTTTGGGCCATACAGCGTTCCGATACGTCATCGGAGACTTTACTGAGGACCAGACATTCGAATCTGCTGTCAACAGCGTCGATGTTGTATACCATCTCGCTGCGGCTGTTGGAGTGCAGCTCATCGTTACTGATCCGGTGCGGACTATCGAAACAAATATTGTGGGTACGGAAGTGGCGCTAAAGACTGCTGCGAAGTTCGGCAAGCGCATTTTTGTCGCGTCGACGAGTGAGGTCTACGGCAAAGGCACGAGGGTGCCTTTCAGCGAAGACGATGATGTGCTGTACGGACCGACGTCGAAGCGGCGATGGAACTATGCCATATCAAAGGCAGTCGACGAATTCCTACTGCTTGCGTACTACGAGTCCCACGCGTTGCCGGGCGTAGTCGCACGTCTATTCAATACGGTTGGGCCGCGACAAGTGCCTTCGTACGGGATGGTCATTCCCCGCCTGATCGGACAGGCGCGACGTGGTGCACCCATGACGGTGTACGGTGATGGCAAACAAAGTCGTTGCTTCGGCCACGTTTTAGACATAGTTCCCGCGATCTACGCTCTTACCCACTGCGACGCTGCGTTAGGCCAGGTTGTAAATCTCGGTTCGAACTCAGAGATCAGCATCTTGCAGTTGGCCGAGCACATCCGTAAGAAGCTGCGTTCAACGTCCGAGATCGAGTTTATCCCGTATGACGTTGCGTACCGACCTGGCTTCGAAGACATGGAGCGACGTGTTCCCGACTTAAGCAAGGCGAAGCGGCTGATCGGCTTCATGCCAACAAGGACACTCGACGACGTCATTGAGGACATTCTAGCCGACAATGACGATTGACGACGCATGTTGAAGGTGTTAGGCGCGGGACAAGCCAATTGAGTCAACATGAGATTGCTACTCTCGCACGTTATTAGCGTTCGACGCTTCGCCAATGGTTTTCTTCGCACTCCACACCCACTGGGCGCACCGATTGCCTGCTTTGACAACATTTACCACAGCGACTGCGCGGCCCACCAGCTGGCCCACAAGCTACTGATGCGCGTCCTCGCCGTATCACAGCTCTATCCACGCCGATCTGATGGTAGCGCGGGGTTGTTTATTCACCGGCTACACCGCGAGCTGCCACGTTTCAACGTCGAACCGGACGTCATTCAACAATTGGACTGGGCGCCCCCGTGGCCCGTATCGTCCCTTCGTGCGGAGTGGAGGCGCGCGCGGCGAGATCTGAGCGATGTCAGCGATGAACTAGATGGAGTTCGCATACGACACCCGACCGTCTTCTGGCCACGGCCCAGCCGCTTCTTCCCCGCTGACCCGTGGCATCGGCGAGCGAATTCGCTTGTACGCTACTTCGCGGCGCGGCCAGACGTAGCATCGGCCGATGTCATTCTGGCGCATTTTGTGGTGCCTGATGGTTACTACGCGCTGATGCTCGGCCGCGCGCTTAGTATCCCTGTCGCTGTCATGGCATGGGGCGACGACTTGCATGCATGGCCGACAGAACGCCTCGACTGGAGGCAGAGGCTAAGGTTTGTGCTTAAGCACGCAAACCTCCTGATCGGTTGCTCGCAGCAAATGGTTGCTGATGGGAACTCCTGGTTGGATCAACCACGGTCTGACTGGCAAGTGGTGTACGGAGGTGTCGACCTCGGACTATTCGCGCCACCGCCGGCTGACCACTCTCAGGATCGGTCGAAACTCTGGAGTCGCGAGTTAGGCGTGGATATCGCTGACGACCGCGTTCTGCTCATGCTCGCGCGCGCAACATCAGCGAAGGGGTACATTGAGCTCCTCGACGCTTGGTCTCGACTTAGTCATGAGAGGGCCAACTGGAGGCTCGTCATGATCGGAGCGAACGGGGATCTCGATGTGCGCCGAGAAATTTCCCGACGAGGAATCGCAGCGCATGCACACTGGTTAGGCCCGAGGTCGCCTGATCTCATGCCGAGCGTCCTTCGCGCAAGTGACGCCTTTGTGCTGCCGAGCCATAATGAAGGTCTCTCCCTTTCAGTCCTTGAGGCGCTCGCGACGGGTCTTCCCACTATCACTACGCGTGTGGGAGGGCACGCCGAAGCCATCCGCCAGCCATGCGAGGGCTGGTTGGTAGCGCCGCGTAATGTCGACGAACTGACGAACGCAATCCGTTCAATGATGAAATCGCGCGCGGATTGGCCGCGCCGGCGCGAGTTCGCGCGTCGGGCGGCTGAACGCATCGGATCACCAACTACCAATGCCCAACGTCTCGCAACTGCCCTGGGTCAAATCGCGCACGCATCTGGTGGAAGCAGCTACCCACGTGCACGCGGGCCTGCAGGTGAGGCGCGCTTCACTTCGAGTGTTGGCCTTGACCGGTAGTTCTACTGTTGAACAGAGCGGATATCCCAAAGGCTCGTGTGCCACAACCTCGTGAGTACGTGGTCGTGCAAATCGTTGTACAGGAATCGACGAAGCCGCTTGTCGAATCCCAGGTTGTTGACCACATGGAGTGGCAGGCGTGCGCGCAAGGAGCAGGAAGACCCATGCGCGTGATGGTCCTGATGCTGGAGCCCTTGCGCGCTGTTCTTCGTCGGCCGCTGCATCGTCACATCCGCTCCCTTCGGACGAGCGCGCCAAACATTCGCATCGTTCTCGTTCCGTACGTCAGCCGCCTTGGCACTAGACAGAATGGTCGACTAATCGCAGCCTGGCTAAAACGATGGATTGGCTCCGCGAAGGTCGCATTTCATTGCAGGAACGAAGCGGCCATTGAATGGGCGACCAGTCTAATCGCTTCAATCGGCAAAGGCGGGATTGTGGCGGACATTAGAGGGCCGCGCCCACTCGAGATCCTATTCTCTCGCGGATACACGACTTTGGCCGACGCGGACCATGCCGCAGCAGATGAATACGGAGAAGCGCTCGCGCGGCTTCGGCGCGCGCTCGGCGCCGCATCGGCGGTGACGACCGTTTCTTCGGGCATGGTCGAGTGGCTAACAGATCTTGGACTGGACAAGAAACCAATCTCTTACGTTCCGTGCTGCGTTTCGAAGCCGACGTTCAGAAGTACTGATCGCGACCGCGTTAGGCGAGAGCTTGGCATCTCGCAGAAGCTGGTGATGACCTATCTCGGAGTCGTAGCGCCCTACCAGCATCTCGGCCGCATGGTGATCCCTTTCATCAAAGAGGCAATGAGTTGTGACGATGCGGTGCATTTCTTGGGCATCACGCCGAACACCGCTGCCCTCGAAGCACTGCTGCGTCATGCGCAATTGCCGCTCGACCGATGTACGGTGATGCACGTTCCTCACCGCAGCGTGGCGGAGTACCTCAGCGCCGGCGACGCCGGTCTTCTCGTACGGCCATTGGACCACTTGGCCAAGGTAGTCCAACCAGTAAAGTTAGGTGAATATCTCGCCGCTGGGGTGCCTATCATCGTTTCGGCTGGCACGAGCGCAATCGACACGATGATCACCGCGTCGGGCGCAGGCCTCGTAACACGGTTCAATGGGCCTAACGTTGCGATTCTCCGCGAGGAGATGGGCGTGCTCATTCCACAGCTGCGGTCACGCGGCCACAGCATGCGCTGTGCCGCGTTAGACTTTTGCCGTGAACAGTTTGTGTGGTCCCAATATACGGCCGTCGTACGCGCTGCGTATGCACGAGCCATCGAGGCATCATGAGGCGCGCTGTTAGTTCCGCTTCGCGAATAGCATTTCACACCGCATGACGCGCGCACCTGCCGGGGTGTAGCGCGATGTGTGGTATTGTCGGCACCATGACGCTAGGCGCCCACTTTGATCTGCGACGCGTCGAGGCGGCACGTGATGTGCTGGCGCATCGCGGTCCGGACGGCGTCGGCTTGTGGTCCGACTCGCCACTCGGGTCCGCGCACATTGCGTTAGGCCACCGCAGGCTCAGCGTCTTGGACCTCACCACCAGGGCGTCCCAGCCACTGCTCCTGGACTCCTGCGGCAAAGTTAGGCCCGCGACCCTCGCACAGACTGGGGACGCGGAACTTGCTCTGGTTTTCAACGGCGAGATTTATAACTACATAGAGCTGCGATCCGATCTGCAGCGAACCGGCGCGACTTTCGTGTCAAGCGGCGACACCGAAGTTCTGCTGCGCGCTTACGAGCACTGGGGCGAATCCTGCGTCGAACGCTTCAATGGCATGTTTGCCTTTGCACTGTGGGACCGGAAGCGTAAGGTGCTGTTCTGTGCTCGCGATCGATTCGGCGAGAAGCCTTTTCACTATGTGTTGGACGAGAACGCGGGCGTGTTTGCTTTTGCGTCCGAAGTTAAAGCGCTCGTCGCAATGGGAATTGTCAGGCCAGTCTTAGAACAGAAAGCAACGTTCCGCTATTTCAAGTTCGGCGAACTAGCTGGTACCGACCAGACCATCTGGCAGGGAGTACGGCGCCTGTTGCCGGGTCACGCGATGTCCGTTCGCCTCGAAGGTGCAAGGATTACTCGAACGGACCACCGCTACTGGGACGTTGATCAGGACCGGACCTACGAGTGCAACGACGACGACGCGCATGAGCAGTTTGCCGACGCGTTTCGTGAAAGCGTTAGGATGCGACTTCGCTCGGATGTGCCAGTAGGAACCAGTTTGTCCGGCGGACTAGACTCGTCGAGTGTCTTGTGTCAGGTCCACGCCCTTGGGGCTGCGGCTGGTCAGATGGCTTTCACGGCGCGGATGACGGACCCACGCCTCGATGAAGGACCGTATGTAGACGCCGTTCTGACGGCCACGGGTATTCCTGGTGTCAGCATCCTTCCTACTCCGCAGCTTCTTATCAGTGAACTCGATACCCTTTGCTATCACCAAGAAGAGCCGTTCCCTACGACGAGCATTTTCGCGTCTTACTTGGTTCAAGGTCTCGCAAAGCAGTACGGCGTTACGGTACTACTGGATGGACAAGGCGCGGACGAGTTCTTGGCGGGGTACACTCACTATCCGGCGGTGCTTCTCTCTGACTTTGCTCGGAAGGGACAATTTGGCTCATGGCGTCGTGAACGACATGCTGTTAGGCAGCGCCTCGGAGCGGACCCGGTACCGCCGCGCGTGGCTCTTCGACTCTTCCTGGGCGCCCTACGCGGCAGCGTGGACACACTGACCGTAGCTCCACCATTGAAGGACGATGTGCTTAACGTGGACTTCAAGGAAGCCCATTCGGACGAACGGCCGCGCTGCGTAGCGGTACGACGTGATGCACTTGGCACTCGTATGTACGCCGACCTGACGTTGGGGCACCTGCAAGAACTGCTGCGCTATGCCGATCGAAATTCAATGGCGCACTCACGTGAAGTTCGCCTGCCCTTCCTGGACCACCGGCTCGTCGAGCTCACGTTGTCACTATCGAGACGGCAAGTGTTTTCGGCGGGCGAGAGCAAGCGAGTGCTTCGACACGCAATGAAGTCGCTGGTACCGCAGACAGTACTTCAACGGCGCGACAAGATCGGTTTCGTGACTCCGTGGGCAGAGTGGTGGAGCGGGGCCTGCGGCGATGTACTCGCTGCCCGACTGAAGGATGCTGAAATGAGCCTTCGCGATGTTGTGCGCCCAGGAGCGGCACGGGCGGGTTCTCGAGACGCACTGTCGATCATCTCGCTCGCGGCTTGCAAAGCGCAGCTGGAAAGCAGAGCGACAAGCTGACTCGCCTAACGCCTGGTCGAATGCTGGACTTGATAGAGGAGTCGATTCGTCCGACGAACTCCATCGCCTTTCTCTGTCACCCGTTCCACCGAGGCGGTGTAACGAGGTGGATGGCTGACGCGGCACTTCAATGGGCGAGCACGGGGGCCAATTGCTGGTTCATTGTGCCGGACCCCACACAGGTGCGAGTGCACTCGAGGCAACGGCCGACGCTGATCGACCTCCTGCGAGAGGCCGAATGGGGAGTCTCATTTCGACTCGCCACAGTTCCGGTAGGAAGGCTGTTCGAATTCGGTACTGCATCGTATCGCGCCAACGTGTACGCGCACCTTCTCGCTCGAGACGTCCCGGCGGGCGTTCCCGTAATTGTGTCAGACGATAGCGCAGTTTGGGCAGGCGCCACAGCGCTTGCGAAACGTCACCCAATTATTGGCGTGCTTCACGCGGATGAGGAAAAATATTATTCCCTCGCAAAGATGAACGCGTCACGCGTGGCAGCACTTGTCGGTGTCTCCCATCGCATTTCCAACAAGATCGCATCGCTCATACCGGAGTCGCGTGCCGCGATCGCAACGATTCCATGCGGGATCCCGATCGCAGCCGCCGAAATCGCTGACAATTCAGATACAGACGGAACGCTTCGCCTAACTTGGGTTGGACGAATTCAAGAGAGTCAAAAGCGGATCAGCGACATCCCGAAGATCGCGGCGTTGGTTGGCAAATCCGGCGTACCTGTAAGGCTGTCGATCGTCGGCGACTGACCGGATCGTGATTTACTTGCGGCTTCCGGCAGTGCGGCGTGGCTCTCGAGCTCGACTGATTTCCTCGGCTGGCTTCCGAAACCCGAAGTGACACGAGTACTGCGTCGCAGCGATATCCTAGTCCTTCCGTCCAATTTTGAGGGGATGCCCATAAGCGTGATGGAAGCGTTAGCCGTCGGATGCGCTATTGTAGCGAGTCGAACGAGCGGCATTGAGGACTATACACGTCACCCGCTCGCGGACGGCTGTCTTTGGACGCATGCAGTAGGCGACGTCGGCGAGGCGGCTCAGTGTGTTAAGAAGGCTCACGATGTGCCGCATGCCATTCGCCGAGCACGAGCCCGACGGTTTGCTGCCTCGGAGTTCTCGATCGAGCGGAATGTCCAAGCCTATCGCAACCTGATCAGTGAACTGCCACCCCCGGACATGCGTGCGGAAGCCGGCTCGCGATTCCGTCATGCGGCCACAGCCGCCGCCTCGGTACCGGTTGCCACGTGGCGCTCAGCTCGCCTAACAATCCAGCACATGATAAAGTGACGCTCGTTGGCCAGCCCTTGAAAGCCACGCTTCGCGGCAATGCGACAGCGAGTCATGTGCTGATTCTGAGTCTTGTCCATCCCGACTTTCTTGCACCTCTCTACTCCATAAGCCAGGTGCTGCGGGATCACGGTCATTTCGTGGATCTGTTTTGCTTCAGCTCGCCGGCAAAGGGCAAGGTCGAGCTCCGCAAGGGGATAACGATCCACGACTATGGCGCGCATGCCGGCAACGCATTACAACGTTACCGACAACGGCGCCGATTGGCGTTAGGCGCTCGTGATTGGATGGCTGCCCATCAGGCCACAGCGGTCTTCGCAAGCTGCCCGTTCAGCCTGCTGCTTGGCCTGCGAATCGCTGGGCGGCGCGTTCCGGTTGTGTACATCTCGTTCGAGGTGTACGAACCACGCCTAACGAACGTCTTTCGATCGCCGGCGACAACCGTGCGTAACTGGCGTGCGCGCCGGGCCGTATCGGCGGCGACCGTGGTGTGTGCACCATCTGAGCAACGCGCGCGATGGTTGCAACAGCAAGCGCACCTCTCACGCCTGCCAATTGTGCTGCTGAACGCGCCCTATGGCCAAGGCGCAAATGTAACACATCAACAACGGCTTGCGCTTCGCACCGAGCTGGTTCCGGCCACACTCCGCGGTAAGCGTCTGGTCCTGCACACAGGGAAGGTGAGCGCCACACAAGGCGTGTTAGAGCGCGTTGAAAGCGTTCAGCACTGGCCGGATGATGCGGCGCTCGTTGTTACCAGAATGGCCAGCGATGACTATTGCTGGGCAGTGCGTGATTCCGCGGCGAAGTCGGTTAGGCGAACCGACATCGCCCTACTACCAATGCTGTCTCGAGAGGATATGCTCGCGTTGCAATCAATCTCCGA
>Ga0157372_10008389_pt1 | contig 10978 bp, 5 predicted proteins | sample C55metaG_FD_115307 | JGI IMG/M metagenome (GOLD analysis project Ga0157372, IMG submission 115307) | Corn rhizosphere microbial communities from Kellogg Biological Station, Michigan, USA - C5-5 metaG | ecosystem: Host-associated > Plants > Roots > Rhizosphere > Soil | place: USA: Michigan...
CCGCGCGAGGACGAAAGCGTCTATCCTTACTATCCAATACACATGAACTCGGCGGTACTCGAACGCCTCCTCGCCGAGCGTACTGTGCTTGTTCTTGCGAACGTCTCGGGCTTTCAGCAAACCGACAGCGACCTGATAAAAGCCTTCGTTGAACGCGGCGGCGTTGTCGTTGCGTTCGGCCCGCAGATTCCGATGGGACGAACCTATGAACGCAGCGAGATGTTCGGCGGTGACGAATTGCCCGCCACGCTGCATACGTCGATGACACTTCGAAAAAAGATCGGTTCGCGGGTTGCGGCGGGCCGTTTGTACAATTTACTGCACGCAAATCTAGCTGGATGGAAAACAACGACGGGCGAGGTCATCGCCGCCTATGGCAATGGCGAAGCAGCGATCACAATAAACAAACTCGGAAAGGGAACCGTGGTCACCATTTTGCCCGACGCCCATTTTGCAGCTGCCAATTTTTCAGATCTTACGCGCGACATGTTGGACATAGCTCTCAAGGCCGCCGGTCAACCCCGAATGATCGACATCACCGGCGCAAACGAAAAAGTCGAAACCGCGATCAAGCGAACCCAAAACGGCTTCAACCTTGCAATCGCAAATCACAATTCTTCCGACATTCGTCTCAAACTCGATCCGCGAGACACAAAAGCGGCCTGTTCATCTGGTTCAAGACCAAGTAACGATACGGTCAGCCCTCGAAAACCATTTGAGGTCTCAGTACCGGCAACCGGATACGTCATCTGGAAATGCATAAATTGAGCGCAAAAAAGACCCTTCAAAAATGCCCGAGTTTTACTTGCCGAATCCCAGCGAACCTGCGCTGCCTTCAAAAGAAGGAAACCCACGAGTGGCCTGATTTTATGAAAGCGGTTGTTTTGGGGCTGTCATAGAGACGGCCGGTCTGGGTTGCAATGTTTCAGCTTCCCGGCGGTTCTCTTTCTATTTCGATCAAGCTTTCGACTGGATGCCGTAAAATGAGTCATATGATTTTTGTGTAATCAAAATCAATCCTCAATTGTCTTTATATATTAAGAGCGGGTTTTGTTTAAGAAGCGTCAGCCAGAACTAAAACAATTTTGTTAAGGCATGAACGATTCGCTAACTGCCTAACAAGTCTTTTTTTCAAATATGATACCGAGGCTAACAAATCGGTGGTTCAGCGAGCAATCGGAAACAAGTGTCCTGACGGACGCGGAGTTGTTGATTTCGATGACAGAAACCAATCAGTTAGAGCAGCAGATCACGCAACTCTTTGAAACGCTTCGGCAGCCTGTCTATCAATATCTAATGGCAGTTTTCGGCAATGCGGAGGAAGCCGAGGACCTTACCCAAGATGCATTTTTACAGCTTTACAAAACGGTCAAAAGCGGGCAGACGATCAGGAACATCAGGTTTTGGATATTTCGCGTCGCGCATAACCTTGCGGTCAATCGCCGAAAACATAATCAATTTATTGCTCCGCTTGATGCAGATTCCTGGGAAGTAATTGAAAGCCTGCTAACCGATTCAAGACCAAACCCGGAACAAAATATTTTATTGCGCGAAAAGTACGAGCGCCTTTATCTGGGACTGAAACGCCTATCGATGCAGGAGCGGCAGGCTTTATTCCTGCGTGCAGAGGGTTTCCGTTACCGGGAGATCGGAGAAATTATGTCCGTCGCTACGCCGACCGTGGGCGAATTTTTACGGCGCGGAATTAAAAAGTTATCGGAGCAAAACGGTGATTAGAGATTGGTTCAAAAAATCTAAAATCGAGGACACTCATCCTTCGGACGAGGCGCTGCTCAAACACGTTGACGGCGAGCTTTCCTCAAAAGAAGTGGCTTATGTCCGCTCGCATCTCGAAACGTGTTGGTCCTGTCGCCGGAGCCTCGAAAAAATTGAGGAAACGATCTCGATGTTTGTCGAATTCAGACAGCAAATACAGATCCCGTTGACACAAGAGCCTCCGAATAACTGGAGCGATTTTGACAGGAAATTAAATAACCTCGCAACCCTTACGCCGGCAGTGGATGGATCGTGGTGGTCACGTTCAGCCGGTGGAATCGGCAGATTTTTTCACAACTTTGCGCTCTTTTCTTCTTGGTCATTCCGTATAAGGCAAACTGCGATCGGAGCTCTTGCAGCGGGTTTGATCGTTATTCTGATCTGGCAATTGGTTGTTGTTCGGCCGATCTCCGCAAATGAATTGCTCGATAAATCGCTTCAATTTCAGACAGATCAGATAAACGAAGTGCCGCAAGCTGTTGTTTACCAGAAATTGCATGTTAGCCGCAATGGAGTTTCCGAGATCAATTGGGAAGTGTGGCGAGACACCACACGTGCGCGTTTTCGCCAGAACGTTACAAACAGCGTTAACGCTGCGTTCGATCAGGAACTCTCGAACGTTATGCAGTTAAACGCCTTTGATATGGAGCAGCCGATGTCGCCCTCGACATTTATGAATTGGCGAAAAAACCTTGTTGGTAAAAGCGATACGGTCGAACAGGCAAAGACCGATGACGGCAGCGGTCTGATCGTCTTGCACACAACAAATACTGCGGCGAATGCGCCGGGCCAGATCAGTGAAGCGTCGCTCACCTTACGCTCGAATGATTTTCATCCGGTCGGACAGGTTTTGCGAGTAAAGAGTGCAGACGGCATTCAAACATACGAGTTTACCGAGGTCGATTTCAGAGTTCTGAGCTTAACGGCATTTGCTCCCGATTTCTTCCCGGAACCCGCGCAGCCGCAAATTGCAGCCGTTGCTTTGCCGGCAATTCCGAAACCGGAAGAAGCCAATGTAAATGTTCTAACGGCAAATTCAAAAGTGGCCGAAAAACCGGCAGCAGTTCCATTTCGACCTGCTTCGGCGGATTTGGAAATAGAAATTTTCAGCCTGTTGAACAAGGCAAAAGCCGACCTGGGCGAGCAGATCACAGTCAGCCGCGAGGCCGACGGACGACTCAGTGTCCAGGGTCTGGTAGATACGGCGAATCGTAAGAATGAAATTTTGGGCGCTTTAACATCCGTAAGAAGCGATCCTGCGGTCAGGATCGAGATAAAAACGATCGATGAAGCGGTCGCGGAACAAAAGATCACGCCAAAACCAGTCGGCACCGCTGAAACCGTAGAAAGCCAAGGCTCCGTAACAGCTGCCGACAGCGAATTGTTGTCCTACTTCAAATCCGAAGATGCGGCTCACCGATTTGGTGGACAAATGATCGCTCGTTCAAATCGGGCGATGAGCAGAGCTTATGCATTAAAACGCCTTGTTGGGCAGTTTAAGCCGGACGAACTAAAAAAACTGTCGCCTGAGTCACGTGCTAAATTGCTGGCTCTGGTCCGCGCACACGCGGGAGCTATCCGCGAAGAATGCGAAAGTCTTCAAAGCGAATTGCGGCCCGTGTTCGGATCAGTGGATGCAGGTGCCGCAGGGACGCCGGACGTTGATGATATTACTTCTCTCCCTCATGCAGTAGATGCATTGGTAACCCTGGCATCCACTAACGACACAGTTGTCCGTTCCGCGTTTACGTTGTCGGCTAACGGCCCCGGATTTACTGCAATTAAAACATCGCAGTTTTGGCAATCGCTGAATACTGCCGAGGCCTTAGCCACGAAATTGCAGTCGATCAAATGAGAGATTAGACAGAGATCGTTGTAAAAAGCTCCCAAATTTTGAATGGTCCAAGCGGCTATTTGGCTAGTCTAAGACGAGTTTTACGAAAAGCCCGATTAAGTAAAGAGATCCGCATCAAGATCCGGAGGAAACCAGAAAATGTCAGAATATGAATCGCTGAGAAAGCTCCCTTTTTTGTTGGCAGTTTTGCTCGCAGCCGCCACCGCCACCCTGTTTGCCCAGTCCACGACAGCCACATTAAGCGGAACCGTCAAGGACGAAAGAGGCGGATTGGTAGCCGGCGCGACCGTTAAAGTCGTAAACACCAGCGCCGGCTTTGAACGCACGGTAACAACAAACGAAAACGGCTCGTTCGTGGTACCACTTCTTCCTCCGAGTACATATCGCGTGACGATCCAGCGAGACGGCTTTGCTCCGTTCGAGATATCCGACGTTATCCTGAATGCTAATGATCAGCGGGCCGTCAATATATCTCTTCACGTCGGTCAGGTTGGTGAAACGGTTACGGTAACCGGTGACGCATCATTAATAGATGAGAGTCCGGCTGTCGGAACGACCGTCGATCGAACATTTGTTAGCAATTTGCCGCTAAATGGAAGAAGCCTACAGGCCTTGATTAACCTTTCGCCCGGCGTGGTCGTTACTACGGCATCTTCACAGAGTCCGGGCCAGTTTAGTGTTAACGGCCAGCGCACCGGCTCAAACTATTTTACCGTCGATGGCGTTAGCGCAAACTTTGGGACAAACAATTTTGCCGGCTTCAGTCCAACAATAAGCGGATCCACACCGGCAACGAATATCCAAGGCAGTTTCTCAAACCTTGCGTCCATTGATGCAATACAGGAATTCAAAATTCAGACCTCGACATTCGCCCCCGAATTCGGACGCTCGCCCGGAGCTAACGTGTCGATTGTTACCCGATCAGGTGAAAATAAATTTCACGGGGCTTTGTACGACTATTTCCGCAATGATGTGTTCGACGCAAATGACTTTTTCAACAACAGCCTTGGGTTTAGGAAACCGCCTCTTCGCTACAATGACTTTGGCGGAACTTTTGGTGGTCCGGTTGTCCTGCCGCGTTTTGGCGAAGGAACCCCACCTTTATGGGAAGGAAAGGATAAAACCTTCTTTTTCTTTTCTTATGAAGGACAAAGATTTACCTTGCCGGTCGGAGCTGTTTCAACAGTGGTGCCCTCGTTAGTGGCGCGGACCGGTGCTACCACGCAAATTGCGAAAGATGTTCTGAACGCTTTCCCAATTCCGAATGGCCCCGAGATTCTCGACGCCTCTGGAGCACCCACGGGGGGAGCGGTCTTTGTTTCGGCTTTTTCGCAGCCTTCGTCCGCCGATGCATGGAGTGTACGCATTGACCATAATCTGACTAAGGGGATTACACTATTCGGAAGATATAACAGAGCGTCCGGGACTTCCGACTCACGTTCTACCTCCGCACTGTCGCAGTTAAATCGACTTGGGACAAAAACACAAACTTTGACTATCGGTTCAACGCAGGTAATCACATCCAAACTAGTTAATGAGCTACGACTAAATGGAAGTGTTCAGGATGGAACCACGCGTAACGTATTCGACGGCTTTGGTGGAGGGATCGCTCCGCCTGAATCGCTATATTTTCCACCAAATGTGTTAGATGGTCCAAGGCGCGGAATCATCTCGGTAAATGGGCTGGCGGGGAATAGCGGTTTAGGATTCACTTCGGTGAGCATCGGTACCGACGAATTAAATCGCCAGCGCCAAATTAACATTGTGGACAATTTAAGTTACTCCTTTGGTTCACACCAGCTTAAATTCGGTGCGGATTATCGCTGGTTGTCTCCTATAATTGCACCCGCCGGATTTGTAGACAATATTACATTCGCTTCCCTTGCCGGGCTGAACCAGGGTGTCACGCAATTTGTTCTTGCTCTGAAAGGCGTCGGATACACCCTTCAGTTTCCGACATATTCGTTTTATGGTCAGGATACGTGGAAGGTCAGTCCGCGTATGACAATGACATACGGATTGCGATGGGAGATCAATCCTGCACCTTCGACAACAGGCGATAAAGATATCCTGACCTTAAAGGAATTGCGCGATCCTAACGCGCTTGATTTCTCGTATCTCGAACTCGCGCCGGCGGGAACGCCTGTCTATCCGACAAAATATAATAATTTCGCTCCGCGTTTCGGAATTTCCTATCAGGTTTGGCAAAAACCCGGTAGCGAACTGGTAGTGCGCGGCGGGATAGGCGTATTTTACGATCTAGGACAAACAGGGTTCGGAAGCATTGGCTTTCCATTTTCCAAAACAGTATTCAACATTGGAGCAACCGTGCCGTTGTCACCATCGATAGGTGTCTTTCCTCCACCGAACTTCGATCTTGGCCCAACAAATAGAGCCTCCATTACCGCTGCGGCGCCAGGATACAATTTGCCCAAGGTTTATCAATGGAACTTAACGGCTGAGCAGTCGCTTGGCAAAAACCAGACAATCTCGCTGTCGTATGTCGGTGCGTTGGGAAGAAGATTAGCGACAAGTAGGCGTATTGAGCTTTTGGCCACGCCTAGTGCCACGCTTCCGTACAGCCCCAAATTCTCGACAGTAACGGTGCTTTCAAACGACTCAAGTTCAGACTATCACGCGTTTCAAGCTCAATTTACCCGCCGTCTTACTCGTGGATTCCAGGCAAATCTCGGTTACACGTGGTCGCACTCGATCGACAACGGTTCACAAGATCTGGAACGCCGCACTCTTGGCAGGTTAGCAGATGCAAACATCGACAGTGGTAATTCAGACTTTGACGTGCGCCATTCGTTTACTGGAGGGATTACCTACGCAATCGCCGTACCGAAATGGAATAGCCTGAGTAAAGCCATACTCAATGGGTGGTCATTCAACAGTATTTTCTTTGCTCGAACCGGAGCGCCATTTAACGTGGTTGCCGACGAGTCACAATCACCGTCTTTATTTGGTGTCAGATATCAGCGCCGTCCTAATTTAATTCAAGGTGTACCTGTATGGATCAATGATCCCTCCGTTGCGGGAGGAAGACGCCTTAATCCTGCAGCCTTTTCCTTCGCAACACCTTCGCAGGTTCAAGGCACACTTGGACGAAATGTTTTCCGCGGACCGGGTGCATGGCAAATTGACACAGGACTACACCGTCGCTTCCCGATTGGCGAGAAGGCGAGCCTGCAGTTCAGATGGGAAGTATTTAACATCTTTAATCACACGAATTTTTCGAACCCCCGGTTTAGCCAGTTGTTTCTGCCGGGTAATGCTGCCACTGGCATTGTCGATGTAAACAACAAAACATTTGGCACCATTACTCAAATGTTAGGCCGAGGTCTTGGCGGCGGCGGCAATGATGGCGGATTCAATCCGATATTTCAGATCGGCGGGCCGCGTTCGATGCAGTTTGCTTTGAGACTGGAATTTTGATTGGCCGGTAGTATTCCGGCAGAAAAGAACCGCATAGCCACGGTGAATAACGAATGGAGCATTATGAACAAAGGTATCCTGAATAGTTTGAATAGAATCGTTTTGGCCTGGGGACTGCTTACCACAAGCTTTGTCGTCGGGGCAGTAGCACAAGGAAAGGAAGCAGCGCCATCAAACTCTACAGCTCCTCCGACATCTGCTTCCAGTGCAAAAAAAACTCCTTCGCCAAAAGACGAGTTGGAGGGCAAAATAAGAAAATCTTTTAAGGACCCGTCCCAATTTGTTGCCAATCTGACGGAGTATCTGAACAAGTACCCCTATTCGGAATGGGGCACGTCTTATCTATACTCGCTTTCGAGAACAATAAAAGATGTTAAGGATCAGAAAGAAGCGTTGGATTTGGTCAATCAAATTATCAAGAATACGGAAGATGTACCGTCACCGCTGAAAGGCGAGATCTATCGGCGAGCTGCGGACGCCCTTTACAACAAAGGATTGTTTCAGGACGCCGCCGAGCTTTCACAAAAAGCAATCGATCTGTTTGACGATAAAGCGTATCTGGATTTCGAGGCAAAACAGCATGAATTCACAATGACCGAACTGACAGCAAAAAACCCAAACTTCAAAACGCGGCCGTTCGATGTCGAACGGCAAAGAGGATATTACGTCGGAACGAAAACCGATGTTTATGATCTTCTTGGAAAAAGCCTGTGGGAACTCGGTAAATTTGATCTTGCTGAGAAGGCTTACAGAAATTCCTTTGAAATAAAGAAGAACAAGAATGCTGCAATGGGAATCGCAAAGGCCGCTGAGAAAAACGGCAAGGATGACGATGCTCTCGAATACGCAGCAATGGCCGTTTTGACCGGCAAGGCCGAACCTTCTGAGACCGAGTATTTTCATTCGCTTTATGCAAAATCTCACGGCGGGAAAACGGCTGGCGTCGAAGAATATCTGGACGCTCTTTACAAAAAATCATACGTGAACCCGGTCAAAAGCGAAAAATATCTGCCTACGTCTAAACATACTGGCCGAACAGTCTTAGCAGAGTTTGTTACTGGAGTGGGCTGCGTCCCTTGTATACCGGTCGATTACACATTTGAAAAAGCGTTAAAGGATTATTCGCGAAAGGATCTCGTATTGCTTGTTTATCATTGGCATGCCCCCGTTTGGGACCCGCTCGATAACTATTCCTCAGATTCGCGTGTCAAATATTACGACGTGCAGGGTGCTCCGACAATCTTTTTTGATGGTAAAAAGTCTGATAAAGAAGGCGATTACTATGGCTCGGATGGCGAGGCAGGTGAGATTCAGGAAATCGCAGACGGGCTGAACGGCGACCTGCGAACCGCCTTGGAGATGCCGGCCGAAGCAAAACTTTCGCTCAAAGCCAAACGCGATGGTCAAAAAGTATCGGTAAGCGTTAAAGCCGACCAGATCAAAAATACTTCGGACGATGTTTCGTTACAGATTGCTTTGGTCGAAAACGAGGTCACGTATAGCGGTGAGAACGGGCTGCGCTTCCAGATGATGGTCGTGCGTGCGTTGGCCGGAGATAATGCAAAACGTGAGTTTGGCTTTAAGGTCGATCCGTCAAAATCGAATAAATTCGATTACGTTTTTGATGTCAATAAGATCGTCGTGCAAAACGCGAGTTACTATGACACATTCGTCGTTGAAAAAACTGCGGAGTTTAAACAGCGGTTTGGCGGCAATATTCCAGAAGGTTTAAAGGTCGAGTTCAAATACAAGAAAAACGAGATGGACCCAAACAACCTGTCGGTCGTGGTCTTTTTGCAGGACAACAAAACCAAAAAAGTGCTCCAGTCGTCTTTTGTAAATCTAGCATCAAAATAGAGAACAGATGAGATTTTTTGAATTTGGAACAGGTCTTCTATTACTAACCTTTTTTCTTTTGTCAACGGACGTAATCGCGCAGGGTACTAATCCAGTTCATTTGACGATTAAAAAGGACAGTGCAACTCAAGCAGTTAAATCAGGAGACAAATTTAATATTTCCCTAATTGCGACTATAGATGAGGGTTGGCACTTGTATTCGCCAGACCAGCCCGCGGGCGGTCCGATCCCGACGCGTATTACCATTCCCGAGAACAATAATTTCAAACTGGCTGGCGAAATCGAAAGCCCCACTCCACGAGTTATTTTCGATCCTAATTTCAATCTGGACACTGAATTTTATGAGGACGAAGCGGTCTTTATTCTTCCAATAGAAGTTTTGGGGGGAGCGACCGCCGGTAAGAACACTCTTTTCGTAAACTTCTTTTACCAAACCTGTAACGACAAAACTTGTTTGCCGCCAAAGAATCTGAAGGTGGAGACTGAGATCGAAGTTACGGGAAAATTAAGTAATTCTGGGGCGGTCACAACAAAGATCTCCCCCGCTTCCAAATTGGACGCGGCGACAACGCAGCAGGCGGTTGAAGCTGGAGCGCTCGATTTCGATTTCGTCGATTTCGCGGGCAAGCCTCGCAAGTTGTCGGAGTTTCGCGGCAAATTCGTTTTGCTTGATTTTTGGGCGACCTGGTGCAAGCCGTGTTTGGCAGACATCCCGAAGCTCAAGGAGCTTTATGAAAAGCACAAAGCGAGCGGGTTCGAGATAGTCGGGATGGATTCGGAAACGCTAGGGGACGATGATGACAGTGGCGCCGACCCCGAGTTCGCGAAGGAGACCGCCGAGCGAGCAAAGCAGATAGTCGCGACCCGAGGCGTTACGTGGACGCAGGCGACCGCCGCGACGGCCGTTCCCGTTGCAAAAAAGGTCTTCGGCGTGAAGGCTCTCCCGACAAAAATTCTAATTGATAAAGAAGGAAATATTGTCGCGACCCTCGGCGAGAAGGACGACCTCGTCGCCACAATCGAGAAATTGCTGAGCGAAAAGAACAAATGAAGAGAGCGGTACTCACATTCGTCAACGCCGGCGTTTCGGTGTTTGCTCTTCTCATTTTCTCGGCCTGCCTGCACGCGCAAAATCCCGTCTCGCTTACCGTAAGCGTCAAACCCGCAAAGGCGAAAGCCGGCGAGAAACTTACAGCGCAAGTTTCGGCTTCGATCAGCCCCGGCTGGCATATGTACTCGGTGACGCAGGGCTCGGGAGGGCCGACGCCGACCAGGATAACTATTGCGGACGGAGCAATTAAAAGTGCGGGCGCGGTTCGCGGTTCGGCGCCGCACCGCGAGATGGATGCGAACTTCGGGATAATGACCGAAACTTACAGCGGAACCGCATCGTTTTCCGTTCCGCTTGTCGTTGACGCTTCGGCACAACCAGGAGCGCAAACCTTAACGATCAATGTCCGTTACCAGGTCTGCAACGACACGACGTGCCTGCCGCCGAAAACCGTCAAGGTTTCGGCCCCCGTAGAGATCATTGTTGGAGCAGCCATAGCGGCACAGGCGTCTCCTACTCCTGACCGGTCGCCGACAGCGACTCCGACGCCGGCCGCAGATCTTTCAGCCAATACGAACAAAGCTTTTAACTCGAACGCCAACCCGGCAATTGCTGATACAGCGAATGCAAATACGGCGAATGTAACGAGCGAGGTCTTAACTACAACGGTAGTAGAAAATAAGAACCCCTCGGCCGACTCTACGAACTCTCCAAACTCTCCAAACTCTCCAAACTCATTGTGGGCATTCATCTGGCTGGCGATAACTCTCGGAGCGTTATCTCTTTTGACGCCGTGCGTGTTCCCGATGATCCCGATCACTGTTTCTTATTTCACGAACCACTCGGCGGGACATCGATCAAAGGCTGTAAAACTCGCGACGGTTTATTCGCTCGGCATTATTGCGACGTTCACCTTGCTGGGGATGCTGCTTGCGATATTCGTCGGTGCTGCGGGGATAAACCTGTTTGCCGCAAACCCTTGGATAAATCTGCTCATTACG
>Ga0157372_10008393_pt1 | contig 10975 bp, 8 predicted proteins | sample C55metaG_FD_115307 | JGI IMG/M metagenome (GOLD analysis project Ga0157372, IMG submission 115307) | Corn rhizosphere microbial communities from Kellogg Biological Station, Michigan, USA - C5-5 metaG | ecosystem: Host-associated > Plants > Roots > Rhizosphere > Soil | place: USA: Michigan...
ACTGGCCCGTGCGGTAGCTATGGTGGCGCAGAATAATGGACTAATCCATTCATTTATCTGACGTTATTGCCTTTTTTGTCCGCATAATTGCTGCGGATAATCAATAAAGAAAATCTGAAAAAACGGTTATCTGAACGGTTAATTTCCAGCCGGATTGAGCGCGGCAGGCCGCAAAAAATTGCTGAATGTCCAGCTTTAAATGGTGCTATAACACGGCCAGCGCCTGTATTAATCGTCGGCTTGCTTAATAATTAATCCGCTAACCAGACGTTGTTCTCCCGCTGGCGGGTAAACAGAAACGCTTCGGTTGTGTTAACCATTGTAATAATCGGGCGCGGCGGAGGCTGTTTTTCCACGTGGTGCGGCCAGCCAATAGCAGACTTTTGCTTCAGGCCTGTCCGGGCCGCTTCCCGTCGCGCTTTCGCACACGCCTTTTTAAACAGAAATCATGAGGACCCGGGTGAAAATTCGAATTGCACTAAGCCTGCTTTTTGTTCTGACTGTGGCGGGATGTAAGGCGCCGCCGCCGCCAATGACCGACGATACGATCGTTTCCAGCACCGTTGACGGCGTGAAGCTGACCTATCGTCATGCGGTGCAGCCGCCGCTCTCCTTCACCCCGGTGAACGAGGAGTATCGGGCGCTTTACGCCGCTTCGGTGATGACGCGTCCTGACTTCGGCGGCAAGCTGGTCAGCCATCTGGAAAACGGCAAGCCCTATACCGTGCTTGGCTCGGTAGAGAACAACTGGTTCGCTATCGCCGAAAGCGGAGAAGAGCAGCTGATTGGTTACGTGCCGCTGCGCGCCGTGGTGAAAAGCGACCTTTACGATAAAACCGTAAAAGCCGATGCCCGCCGCAAACGCGTTCGTGCGCCGACGAAAAAGACCTGCGTTGCGGTGGATGGCGACAGCAAAGCCTGCCAGAACAGCAACAGCGGAACCTGGGTAATCGACTAATCCGGTAGCTAATAATCCAGTAGCTAATAATCATGAACAGAAACGTTTTGCGCCTGAGCTTTCAGGCGCTTTTCCTGATGGCATTCAGCGTGCTGACAGGCTGCACTTCGCACAGCGTACCTTCTCACTACAGCCTGGCGTTCAGGCACCCTTCGCAGATTAATCACGGCGCGCCGCTTAAGGTGCGCGTATTGCTGCTGCGGTCCGACGCCGATTTCCTGTCCGCCGATTTTTATTCGCTGCAAAACAAAACGGGCGCCCTGCTGGGCGGCGCGTTGCTGAACAGCGAACAACTCTTCCTGATGCCCGGAAAAAGCGCCGACACCCTGAGCGGGCCGTTGCCGGCCGAGGCTCGCTATATAGGCGTGCTTGCAGAATACCAGTCGCTCGACGGCAAAAAGTGGCGCCTTGCGCTGCCTTTGCCGTCCGGCGCGGACGCCAGCACGATCTGGCAGCAGACGGACAGCCTGCTGCAGGCCACCCTCGTCGCTAACGACAGCGGACTCCTTGCCGTCAGTCACTGACGCCAGCCTGAAAACGGAAGCCTTATGAACAAAGCAGAAAAAGTGGTCTGGACCGAAGGCATGTTCCTGCGCCCGCATCATTTTCAGCAGGCGGAAAGCTATCAGCAAAGCCTGCTGAATCAGTGGGGCCAGGCGCAGCGGCCCTATATGTGGGGCTTTCTCGACTACGAAATTGACGAGGCGCTGCTGCGCCAGGGCAAAGTCGCCCTCAGTTCGGCCAGCGGCCTGCTGCCCGACGGCACCTTCTTCTCGTTTCGTGACGGCAAAAACGGCCCGCCGCCGCTGGCGATACCGGACGGTCAGGGCAGCGAAAAAGTGCTGCTGGCGCTGCCCGCGCGTCGCAACGGCCGCGACGAGGTAATTTTCAGCGAAACCGCCGACTCGCTGGCGCGCTATATCACGTTTGAGCAAGAGGTGGACGACTGCAACGCGCTATCGGTCAGCCCGGCCGCCGTGCAGTTTGGCAAGCTGCGCCTGCGCCTGATGCTGGAAAGCGAGCTGAGCGCCGAATGGACGGCGATGGCCGTGGTAAAAGTGCTGGAGAAGCGCAGCAATCAGGTGCGGCTGGAAAGCGGCTATATTCCACCGATGCTGAACTGCGGCGCCAGCCCGCAGCTTAGCGACTACCTCAACGATATGCCGGGCCTGTTGCAGCAGCGCAGCCAGCAGATCGGCCAGCGGCTCCAGCAGCCGGGGCGTTTCAATACTGCGGATATGGTCGACTTTATGCTGCTGGCGCTGGTTAACCACCATCTGGGCCACGTCAGCCACCTGAAAAACCTGCCGCTGCTGCACCCGGAAACGCTGTTCGCCAGCTGGCTGGCGTTTGCCTGCGAGCTGGCGACCTACACGCCGCAGCGTTTCCCGGACGCTTCGCTGCCGGTTTACGACCATGACGATTTGGCTCGCTGCTTTGGCAGGCTGATGCTGATGCTGCGTCAGGGGCTGTCGCAGGTGCTGGAAGAAAATGCCGTGCAGCTGCCGTTGACCGAACGCTCGCACGGCCTGAACGTGGCGACGGTGCCGACCAGCTCGATGGTGCGCGAGTTCGGCTTTGTGCTGGCGGTGCGCGCCAGCGTGCCCGCCGATACGCTGCTGACCCACTTCCCCGCGCAGATGAAAGTCGCGCCGGTGACAAAAATCCGCGATCTGGTGCAGCTACAGCTGCCGGGCATGATCCTGCGCCCGATGTCGGTCGCGCCGCCGCAGATCCCGTGGCACGCCGGCTACAGCTATTTCGAACTGGATAAGGGCAGCGAGCTTTGGCAGGAAATGGAAAAGTCCGGCACCTTCGCGCTTCATCTGGCCGGTGATTTTCCCGGCCTCGCCATGGAATTCTGGGCCATTCGTAGTCATTCCGCCTGACGTCAGGAGCAAGAGACATGCAGCAACGACAGGCCGCCGCACAGGGCGACATTTTTTCGGGCGCGAGCAGCGTTAACCCGCTGGTTGCGGCGGCAAATCCCCTACTGAATGCAATCCCGCAGATCCGCCACTCGGTGACGCACGCCGATCCTGGCGGTCTGCGCCAGCGTCTGATCGATGAAATCCGCCAGTTTGAAATGCACTGCCAGCGCGCCGGGCTGCCTTACGAGGTGATTATTGGCGCGCGCTACTGCCTGTGCACCGCTATCGACGAAGCGGCGGCGCTGACGCCGTGGGGCAGCGCCGCCTGGCCGGGGCAGGGCCTGCTGGTGACCTTTCATAATGAAACCTGGGGCGGCGAGAAGTTTTTCCAGCTGCTGGCCAAGCTGTCGCAGAATCCGCGCGAACAGATTGCGCTGCTGGAGCTGATTAACTACTGCCTGCAGCTGGGATTTGAAGGGCGCTATCGCGTGCTGGATAACGGCCGTTCGCAGCTGGAGACGATCAAAAGCCGCCTGCTGCAAATGATCCGTTCGGTGCGTGGCGGCTATCCGCCGCCGCTGTCGCCACATCCGGAAGATCATCCGGTCACGCGCAGGCTGTGGCGTCCGGTTGTGCCGCTGTGGGCCTGCGCCGCGCTGGTGGGCCTGCTGGCCTGTCTGCTCTACATTCTGCTGAACTGGCGGCTGAGCGATGCGACCAGTCCGGTGCTGGCCTCGGTCTATCAGACCTCGCTGCCGGAAGTAACCATTCACAATCCCGCGCCGCCCGCGCCCGCTGCGCTGAACCTGAAAGCCTTCCTGAAGCCGGAAATCGACGAGGGGCTGGTGTCGGTGAAAGACGAAGCGGATCAAAGCGTGGTGACGCTGAAAGGCGATGGCCTGTTTACCTCCGGCTCCACAACCGTGCGCGGCCGCTATGAAGAGGTGCTGGATCGCATTGCTCAGGCGATGAACAACGTCAGCGGCCGCATTCTGGTGATTGGCTACAGCGACAACGTGCCGATCCGCAGTGCCCGCTTCGCCTCTAATTACGAGCTGTCGCTGGCAAGAGCGAAATCGGTGCAGGAACGGCTACAGCAGACGCTGAGCCAGCCCGCGCGCGTGAAGGCGGAAGGGCGCGGTGAAACCAATCCGCTGGTACCGAACACCACCGCCGCCAACCGGGCGCGCAATCGCCGTGTGGATATCACGCTGCTGGTTTCCCCTGACAACACCCGCGCGGAACTGACGTCGCAGCAAGGAAATTAACGGATGATGAATATTCTGTTTGCCATTATGACCAACCGGCTGATGTGGGGCTTTCTCGGCATTACCGCGCTGTCATTCATTATCTGGGTGATCGGGCCGGTTTTCTCTATCGTCGACTCGCGGCCGCTGGAGCCGGAAGTCAATCGCCAGATCAGTATCGCGCTGCTTTATATCGCCTGGGGCCTGAGCAACGTGGTGCCGCGTCTTTACAACGCCTGGCTGAACCGCAAGCTGATGGGCAGTTTGAATCCGGCCACGGAGGAGGACGATCCGAACGTCAAGCGTTTGACCAGCGAAGATCGCGTGCTGGCGGAGCGCTTTACCGAAGCCGCCGAGCTGTTGAAAAAAGCGCATTTCAGCCGCGCGGGCAACCGTCGCTGGACGCAGCGCTTCAGCCGTCAGTATCTTTACCAGCTGCCGTGGTATGTGATTATCGGCGCGCCCGGCGCGGGGAAAACCACCGCGCTGGCGAATTCCGGCCTGCAATTTCCGCTGGCCGACCGCTTCGGCAAAGCCGCGCTGCGCGGTATCGGCGGCACGCGCAACTGCGACTGGTGGTTTACCAACGAGGCGGTGCTGCTGGATACGGCGGGCCGCTACACCACGCAGGAGAGCGAGCGGCAGCAGGACGCCAGCGAGTGGAGCAAATTTATCGATCTGCTGCGCAAGTATCGCGGGCGCCAGCCGGTCAACGGCGTGATCGTCACCGTCAGCGTCTCTGATCTGATGACCCAGTCTGCGGAAGCCTCGCGTCAGCAGGCGCTGTCGCTGCGCCAGCGCTTGATGGAGCTGCACGAACAGCTGGGCATTCGCTTTCCGGTTTACGTGCTGGTAACCAAAACCGATCTGCTGAAAGGCTTTAACGCCTATTTCAGCAAGTTCGATAAGGCGCAGCGCGATCAGGTCTGGGGCTTCACCTTTCCGTGGGAGCGTGCGAAACAGGCCGATTTCGATCTGCCCGGCGCTTTCACGCAGGAATACGCGCTGCTGCAACAGCGGCTGGACGCGGGCCTGCCGGATACGCTGATCCAGGAAAGCGATGCCCAAACCCGTGCGGAAAGCTATCTGTTCCCGCAGGAGTTCGCGGCGCTGCGTCCGCTGCTTAACGACTATCTGGAGACGGTATTCAGCCGTTCCAACTTCGAAACGCAGTTTTCGCCGCGCGGCATCTACTTCGCCAGCGGCACCCAGGAAGGCCTGCCGTTTGATCGGGTAATGGGCGAGCTGAGCCGCACGCTTCAGCTGCCAGAGTCCGACAGCGGCAACAGCGGCGTCTGGGATAAGGTGGATAAGGCCGCGCCTATTCCCGGCAACAAAGGCCAGAGCTTCTTCTTAAAGGATCTGCTGCAGAACGTGATCTTTCAGGAAGCGGGCCTGGCGGGCAGCAACCGCTGGTGGGAGCTGCGTAACCGCGCGGTGCTCTGGTCTGGCTACGTGCTGCTGCTGGGTGCGCTGATCGTCGCCACGCTGCTGTGGAGCACAAGCTACCGCAACAACAAGGCCTGGCTGGCGGAAGTGCAGGCGAAGGTGCCGGAAATCAACGCGCTGGGCCAGAATTTGCAGACGGCCGATCTCTGGTCGCTGCTGCCTTACCTGAACGGCGTGCTGCATCTGCCGGACAGCGCCGATTTTGACCTTAACGATCCGCCGATTACGCGCCGCATGGGGCTGTACCGTGGCGAAGAGGTCAGCGACGCCACCCAGGCGCTTTACCAGAAAGCGCTGAAGCAGCTGGTGATGCCGCAGGTAGCGCAGCTTATTACCAGCTGGCTGCGCGCGGATAACGGCAGCGACGCGGACTACAGCTATGAAGCGCTGAAGGCTTACCAGATGCTCTATCAGCCGAAGCACTACGACGGCAAGTTCCTGCATGCCTGGGTAATGCTGAATATCGCGCGCAGCCAGCCGCAGAACATCACCCAGGCGCAGATCAAACAGCTCGACTGGCATCTGGCGCAGCTGCTGGAGACGCAGATCCAGGCGTCGCCTTACGCAAAGGATGACGCCCTGGTAAAGCGCGAGCAGGCGCTCATCAATCAGATGCCGCTGTCGCAGCGCGTCTACGGCCGACTGAAGCGCCTGCTGGAGCGGGACGACAGCCTGAAACCGGTTTCCCTGGCGCTGATGGGCGGCCCGCAGAGCGAGCTGGTCTTTTCCCGCAAAAGCGGCAAGGCGATTAGCGAAGGCATTCCGGGCCTGTTTACGCCAGAGGGCTACTGGAACAGCTTTGATAAAAATATCGCTGCCGTCACCAAATCGCTGCACGACGACGATCGCTGGGTGCTGAGCGAGACGGTGCAGAGCGAAACGCAGCAGCAGATCGATTACGCCGTGCGCCAGCGCTATATGAGCGACTATATGCGCCAGTGGGACGGGCTGTTGCAGGATATCCAGCTGAACAACAGCGCGGATCTGTCGCAGCGCATTAACGCGGCGCGTCTGCTTTCCGGCAATAACTCGCCGCTGCGCAAGCTGGTGATTAATCTCAGTCACTATCTGGTGCTGGATAAGGCCGCGCCGGAAGCGGGCAAGGAAGAGGCGAGCAAGGAGGGCGCCAGCAGCACGCTGGATGCGCTGTTCCACGCGCGTCAGGCGGCCACGGCAGCCAGCCAGCAGCAGCAGACGCCGGAGCAGTCAGTAACCGCTCACTTTGCTCCTGTTACCGAGCTGGCGCAGCCGCTGGAGAAGGGCGGTAAAACCATCGCCTTTGACGATTTCCTGCATCAGATTGACGATCTCTATCGCTACCTCACCGCCGTGCAGGACGCGGCCAACAGCGGAATGCCGCCGCCGACCGGCGAAGCCATCAGCCGTTTGCAGGCCAGCGCAGGGCGGTTACCCGGCTCGTTGCAGACCATGTTTACCAGCATGGCGGTGGGCGCCAGCAGCGATACGCAGCGCCGCGATTTAGACAATATCCGCAAGCGCATCAACGTTGAGGTCGGCAGCTTCTGTCGCCAGGCGATTGCCGGACGCTATCCGCTGTCGCATTCGGCACGGGCGGAAGTGACGCCGGACGATCTGGCGCGCATGTTCGCGCCGGGCAGCGGGCTGATGGACAGCTTTTTCCGCGACAACCTGGCAAACAAGGTTGATACCACCCAGGCCAGCTGGCGCTTTATGCCCGGCATTGACGGCAAAACGCTGCCGGGCGGCGAAAGCGTGCTGCGGCCTTTTCAGCAGGCGCAGAGCATTCGCGACGCCTTTTTCGCCAACGGCGCGACCACGCCTTCTTACCGCGTGACGGTACGCACCGGCCAGATGGATAACGATATTCTGACCATGACGCTGGATGTGGACGGGCAGCTGCTGCAATACAGCCACGGCCCGCAGGCGGTACAGCTGATGAGCTGGCCTGGCCCCGGCGGCACCAGCCAGGTGCGCATGCAGCTTGGCCTCGCCAACGGCACCACGGCAACGCTGGTCACCAACGGCGCCTGGGCGCTGAACCGGTTCTTCGACCGCGCGCAGCTCTCCGCAGGCGGTAGCAGCCTTAGCCGTCAGGCCTCTTTTAACGTCAGCGGCCACCACGTGACGCTGGAATTTACGCCGAACAGCATTCGTAACCCGTTCCAGCTGCCCGGTTTCGCCTGCCCATGAGCCGGGAGAACAACATGAGTCAGACGCCCGCACTCTGCTGGTATGGAAAGCTGCCGAGCGGCGGCGATTTTTTAAAGCGTCGTTTCCCGGACGCGCTGCTGGCGCAGTGGTCGCACTGGTTTCAGGTCGGGCTGCTGCATCGCCAGGAAAACACCGAGGGCGAACGGCAGTTTGCCGACGCGCCGGTCTGGAACTTTGTGGTGCCGCCGATGCTGGGCAGCCAGCAGATCCAGATGGGCTGCCTGGTGCCCTCGCGCGACAGCGTTGGCCGGCTTTATCCGCTTTGCGCGCTGATAACCTTTTCGCCGCAGAGCTGGACGCAGGCGCAGCTGGCGCTGGCGGGTGACTGGTATCAGCAGCTGGGCCGCATCCTGCTGAACGCCGTACGTGAAGGTTGGTCGTCGGCACAGCTCGACGGCACGCTGCTGGCGCTGAACCTGCCGCAGCCGCAGCAGTCGGCCATTCTTGACGCTATCGGCTATCAGGAACAGCGGGCGACGCTGAGCTGGCGACGCGCTTCCGACTGTTTCGATCCGCAGCACTACACCAGCTTCTGGTGGACGAATCAGGCCGACGGCAAGCCGCTTTATACCCACGTGCACAGCGGCAACTTCACCGGCCAGCTGTTTTCGATGCTGTTCGATCCGGCCGCTGGCGCAAAGCCTGGCCGCCACGGTCTTTATCCGCCGATGTTCGAGTAAGGAACTGCCATGAATCTTGACGAGCTACTAGCCCCCATCAGCAGCGATCGGCCGTGCGGGGAAAACCTGGAATATGACGCCGACTATATGGCGATGGAGCAGGCCAGCGCGGGCAAAGCCGAGCAGCAGTTTGGCGACACCATCATTCCCGCTGAACCGGCGGACTGGAACAAGGTGGCGAAGCTGGCGGGCAGCCTGCTGACGCGCAGCAAAGATCTGCGCGTGATGCTGGCGCTGACCCAGGCCTGGACCCAGCTGCGAGGCTTAAGCGGCTACGCCGACGGCTTACAGCTGATCAAGCAGTCGCTGCTGCTCTACTGGGAGCCACTGTGGCCGGTACTGACCGAAGACGGCGACTACGATCCCTTTTACCGCATCAACGCGCTGGCGGCTTTAGGTGATAAGTCAGCGCTTACTACGGCTTTGCGCCAGTCGCTGCTGCTGCGTAACGCCGCCGATCAGCTTTCTCTGCGCGACGCCTGTGCGCTGCTGGACGGCAGCAAAAGCGAGTGCGACGAGTTTCCCGGCGGCCGTGCAAGGCTGCTGGACGAGCTGGCCCGGAGCGAACAACCGGGCATTGTCGCTATTCGAAGCATAAGTGAGCGGTTACAAACCATTCGTGAAACGCTGATGGAGCACCTGGGCGAAAGCGGCGTGCCGGAAATGGCGCAGCTGTTGAAAACGGTCAATACCGTCGCGCAGGCCTGTGAAATGACCGACGTCAGCGCTCTGCTCCCGCAGGCCGCCAGCGAAGAGGCGGAAAGCGCCCCGACGCAGCAACCGGCCAGGACGACGCAGACCGACTGGCGCAGCGTGCAGCCCGCATCGCGCGCCGATGCGCAGCTGATGCTGGAAAAGGTGAAACAGTATTTTGTGCAGCACGAACCCAGCCATCCGGCGCCGCTGATGATCGACCGCGTACAGCGCATGATCGAGATGGACTTTATGAGCATTATCCGCGACCTGGCGCCGGACGGCGTGCATCAGCTGGAAAACATTTTCGGGCGTCACGACTGAGGCGTCCTGACTAATCGCGCATACCAATGGAGAACATTATGGCTAGTAAATCCAGCGGGCAGAAATTTATCGCCCGTAACCGCGCGCCGCGCGTACAGATCGAGTATGACGTGGAGATCTACGGCGCAGAACGCAAAATCGAACTGCCTTTTGTGATGGGCGTGATGGCCGATCTGGTCGGCAAGCCGGTCGATAACCTGCCGTCGGTCGACGAACGCAAATTTATGGATATCGACGTCGATAACTTTGACGAGCGCATGAAGGCGCTGAAGCCGCGCGTGGCTTTCCAGGCGCAAAACACGCTGACCGGCGAAGGCAATCTGAACATCGATCTGACCTTCAACAGCATGGAAGATTTTTCGCCGGACGCGGTGGCACGCAACGTCGAGCCGCTGAACAAGCTGCTGGATGCGCGTACCCAGCTTTCCAACCTGCTGACCTATATGGACGGCAAAAACGGCGCGGAAGAGCTGATTGCCAAAATCCTCAAGGATCCGACGCTGCTGCAATCTCTCAGCCACCTGCCAAAGCAGGATGACGCGGCTAAAGAAGGAGAGCAGTAATGACCAATCCTTCCCAGCTTGAGCAGCAGGGCCAGCAGGCCTGGAGCCAGGATGAATTCAGCTCGCTGCTGAACAAAGAGTTCCGCCCGAAAACCGACTCTGCGCGCACGGCGGTGGAAAGCGCGGTGAAAACCCTGGCGCAGCAGGCGCTGGAAAACACCGTGACCGCTTCTGACGACGCTTACCGTACCATTCAGGCGCTGATTGCCGAGATTGACGAGAAGCTGTCTAAGCAGGTCAACCAGATTATTCATCACGAAGATTTCCAGCAGCTGGAAGGCGCCTGGCGCGGCCTGAGCCACCTGGTGAATAACACCGAAACCGACGAGATGCTGAAAATCCGCTTTATGAGCATCTCGAAGAAAGAGCTGGGCCGCACGCTGAAGCGCTACAAAGGCGTTGGCTGGGATCAAAGCCCGATCTTCAAGAAAATCTACGAAGAAGAGTATGGTCAGTTCGGCGGCGAGCCGTTCGGCTGCCTGGTAGGCGACTACTACTTCGATCACAGCCCGCAGGACGTGGAGCTGCTGGGCGAGATGGCGCGTATCGGCGCGGCTTCGCACTGTCCGTTTATCACCGGCACCGCGCCGGAAGTGATGCAGATGGAGTCCTGGCAGGAGCTGGCGAACCCGCGCGACCTGACCAAAATCTTCCAGAACAGCGAGTATGCTGCCTGGCGCAGCCTGCGTGAATCGGAAGATGCGCGCTACCTGGGCCTGGTGATGCCGCGCTTCCTGTCGCGTCTGCCTTACGGCATCCGCAGCAACCCGGTCGACAGCTTCGACTTTGAGGAAGAAACCGAGGGCGCGAACCACGGCAACTACACCTGGGCGAACGCCGCTTACGCAATGGCGGCCAACATCAACCGCTCTTTCAAAGAGTTTGGCTGGTGTACGGCGATCCGTGGCGTGGAATCCGGCGGCGCGGTGGAAAATCTGCCTTGCCACACTTTCCCGAGCGACGACGGCGGCGTGGACATGAAGTGCCCGACCGAAAT
>Ga0157372_10008395_pt1 | contig 10975 bp, 10 predicted proteins | sample C55metaG_FD_115307 | JGI IMG/M metagenome (GOLD analysis project Ga0157372, IMG submission 115307) | Corn rhizosphere microbial communities from Kellogg Biological Station, Michigan, USA - C5-5 metaG | ecosystem: Host-associated > Plants > Roots > Rhizosphere > Soil | place: USA: Michigan...
CCCAACGGCAGCGGCAAGACGACGCTCCTCAAGCTCATCCTCGGCGAGCTCGAGCCCGACGAGGGGCGGGTGCGGCGCGGCACGCGCCTCGAGGTCGCGTACTTCGACCAGCTGCGCGCCGCGCTGGACGACGAGGCCACGCTCGCGGACACGATCTCTCCGGGCAGCGACTACGTGGAAGCGGGCGGCGGACGCAAGCACGTGATCAGCTACCTCGGCGATTTCCTCTTCGCCCCGGAGCGCGCGCGCTCGCCCGTGAAGTCGCTCTCGGGCGGCGAGCGCAACCGGCTGCTGCTCGCGCGCCTCTTCAGCCGTCCCGCGAACGTGCTCGTCCTCGACGAGCCCACCAACGACCTCGACATCGAGACGCTGGAGCTGCTCGAGGAGCTCCTGCAGGAATTCCAGGGGACTCTCCTCCTGGTGAGCCACGACCGCGCGTTCCTGGACAACGTCGTCACGCAGACGCTCGCCTTCGAGGGCGACGGGCGCTGGAAGGAATATGCGGGCGGATACGAGGACTGGCTGCGCGCCTCGCGCGCGGGGCGCGAGATGCCTCGGCAGCCCGTGAGCCCGGCGAAAGCCCAGGCCCCGTCATCGCCCCCGGCCCGCCCACCCACGCCGCGCAAGCCCCGGCTCTCCTTCAACGAGGCGCGCGAGCTGGAGGCGCTGCCCGCGCGGCTCGAGCTCCTCGAGGCCGAGCAGCGCGCCCTCGCCGGGAAGCTCGCCGACCCCGCGCTCTACCAGGACCGCACGGCCGATCCCAAGGCCCTCGCCACGCGCCATGCGGCGATCGAGGCGGAGCTCGAGGCGTTGCTGGTGCGATGGGAAGAGCTCGAGGCGAAGCGCTAACATCGGGCGATGACGGCCCACGCCCATGAAAGCGCGCCCTCGGCCTGGGTCGAGCGCTGGTCGCATCACATCCGGCCCGGCGGCGCGGTGCTCGACCTCGCATGCGGGCCGGGACGCCATGCACGCCTGCTCGCGCGCATGGGCTTCGAGGTCGAGGCCGTGGACCGCGATCCGTCGCTCTTCGCCGAGGTGCCCGAAGGCGTCGTGCTGCGGGCAGCCGACCTCGAGGCGGGGCCGTGGCCGTACGGGGGCCGCAGGTTCGACGGCATCGTGGTGACGAACTACCTGCACCGGCCGCTGTTGCCGCGGCTCGTGGACGCGCTCGAGCCCGGCGGGCTCCTCGTGTACGAGACCTTCGCCGAGGGCAACGAGCGCTTCGGCAAGCCGTCCAATCCCGATTTCCTGCTGCGGCATGGTGAGCTGCTGGAAGCGGTGCGGGGGCGCCTGCGGGTCCTCGCATACGAGGACGTCGTCGTCGGCGACCCGCGTCCCGCGGCAATCCAGCGCATTGCGGCACGCCTCAGGTAAAATCGTCGCTTTTCCGAGCCCCTGATCCCGTGGCCCGACCGCTCTCCGGAAGCATCGTCGCGATCGTCACCCCGATGACCGCCGACGGCGCCCTCGATTTCCCCCGCCTCAAGGCCCTCGTCGACTGGCATGTCGCCGAAGGCACCGATGGAATCGTCATCGTCGGCACCACGGGAGAATCGCCCACCGTCGACGTCGCCGAGCACTGCAAGCTCATCGAGCAGACGGTGCGCTTCGCGAACGGCCGCGTGCCGGTCATCGCGGGCGCGGGCGGCAACTCGACGAAGGAGGCGATCGAGCTCACGCGCTTCTCGGGCGAGCACGGCGCCGACTACGTGCTCTCCGTGGTGCCGTACTACAACAAGCCCACGCAGGAAGGGCTCTTCCGGCACTTCAGCGCGATCGCGGAGGCGAGCAAGGTTCCGGTGATCCTCTACAACGTGCCGGGGCGCACCGTCGCGGACCTGCAGAACGACACCGTCGTGCGCCTGGCGCAGGTGCCCAACATCGTGGGCATCAAGGAATCGACCTCCAACATCGAGCGCGTGACCGAGCTCATGATGCGCACGCCGGACGATTTCCTGGTGTTCAGCGGCAACGACGATGCCGCGCTCGCCTACATCCTGCTGGGCGCCGACGGCGTGATCTCCGTGACGGCCAACGTGGCGCCGCGCCTCATGCACCAGATGTGCGAGCTCGCCCGCAAGGGCGACAACAAGGCCGCGGTCGCGATCAACAACCGCCTCCTCGGCCTGCACAGGCACCTCTTCGTCGAGAGCAACCCCATTCCGGTGAAGTGGGCCCTGGCCCGCATGGGCCGCATCGCGGAAGGACTGCGCCTGCCGCTCACACCGCTCGCTTCGCAATATCACGAGACCGTCGAGCGCGCGTTGCGCACGGCGGGCTGCCTCTGAACAAGGACCGATCCGCATGAAGCTTCGCACCCTCGCCGTGGCATGCGCCGCGGCGCTCGCCCTCGCCGGATGCTCCGGCTGGGGCAACAAGAGCACCGAGTACAAGGGCGCCACCGCGCGCGCCGAGAAGCCGCTCGAGGTGCCGCCGGAGCTCACCGCGCCGACGATGGACGATCGCTACTCCGTGCCCGATCCGCGCGCGACCACGACCTACTCGGCCTACGAGAAGCAGAACGCGGGGGGCACGCAGGCCACTCCGACGTCGGGTCCGGCGCCGGTGCTGCCGAAGGTGCAGGGCGTGCGCATCGAGCGCGCGGGCGACCAGCGCTGGCTCGTGGTGAACGGGACGATCGAGCAGGTGTGGCCGGTCATCCGCGAGTTCTGGATCGATGCGGGCTATCCGCTGGTGCGCGAGGAGCCGCAGCTCGGCATCATGGAGACGGACTGGATGGAGGACAAATCCAAGATCCCGCAGGACTTCGTGCGCCGAACCGTGGGCAAGGTGCTCCCGGGCATGTGGTCGACGCCGCGCCGCGACAAGTTCCGCACGCGCCTCGAGCGCGGCGAGCAGCCCGGCACGACCGAGGTGTACGTGAGCAACCGCGCGGTCGAGGAGATCTACACCAACTCGCAGGAGGACCGAACCACGTGGCAGGCGCTGCCGGCCGATCGCGAGCTCGAGGCCGAGATGCTGAACCGCATCATGGAAGACCTCGGGGTGGACCGCTCGACGAAGGTCGCCGCGGCCAAGCCGCAGGCGCCCACGCCGGGCGTGCGCGCGACCGCGCCCGTGGCCGCGACTCCCGTGGCCGCACCCGCCAACGCGGTGCTCGAGAATGGAGGCGCGGGACCGCTCGTGGTGAACGACGGCTTCGACCGAGCCTGGCGCCGCGTCGGGCTCGCGCTCGATCGCGTCGGCTTCACCGTCGAGGACCGCGACCGCTCCAAGGGCCTCTTCTACGTGCGCTACATCGATCCCGAGGCGGAGAACCCGGCGGACAAGGAAGGATTCATCGACAAGCTCAAGTTCTGGAAGCCGGCGCCGAAGACCGGGCAGCCGCAGTTCCGCATCCAGGTGAGCGACGCGGGCGCGGGCAGCTCGCAGGTCCTGGTGCAGGACAGCAAGGGCGCGCCCGACCAGGGCAAGACCGGCCGCAAGATCCTGGCGCTCCTCTACGACCAGCTGAAATAGCGATGCGCTTCACGTCTCTCGGCAGCGGCAGCTCGGGCAACGGGCTGGTCGTCGAGAGCGGCACGACGCGCGTCATGATGGACTGCGGGTTCACGCTTTCGGCCACGAAGGCGAAGCTCGAGTCGCGCGGACTCGCGCCCTCCGACCTGGCCGGCATCTGCGTGACCCACGAGCACGACGACCACATCGGCGGCGTCGCCCGCTTCGCCAGGCGCTACGCGGTGCCGGTGTACCTCACGCGCGGCACGATGCACTGGCTGCCTCCCGATTTCCCGGCGGTGCTCGTGCGCATCATCGATCCGCACACGCCGTTCGCGATCGGCGCCCTCTGCGTCGAGCCCTTTCCGGTGCCGCACGACGCGCGCGAGCCCGTGCAGTACGTGTTCGGCGATGGCGGCGTCAAGCTCGGCGTGCTCACCGACCTCGGCACGCCGACCTCGCACGTGCAGGACAAGCTCTCGGGCTGCGAGGCGCTCGTGATCGAGTGCAACCACGATCGCGACATGCTGATGAACGGGCCCTATCCCGTGAGCCTGAAGCACCGCGTCGCGGGCCGCTTCGGCCACCTGGACAACGGCGCGGCCGCGAGCCTGGTGAAGAGCCTCGACTGCACGAAGCTGCGCCACCTCATCGCCGCGCACCTCTCGCAGCAGAACAACAAGCCGGAGCTCGCCCGGAACGCGTTGGCCGGGGCCGTGAGCTGCGAGACGGACTGGGTCGCGGTGGCCGAGCAGGAAGACGGATTCGGCTGGCGCGACGTCTGAGGCCGTCGCACCCCGCGGCAAGCAAAAAGGGCCGGCGATCGCCGGCCCTTCTCGTTCGCGCAGCTGCGCGAATTACTTCTTCGTCGTGTCGGGCGTGGTCGGCGACGTCGGAGCCGCGGGCGTCGCGCTCGGCGCGGCGCTGCTGCTCGCACCGGCGGCGGGCGGCGTCGTGCTCGACGACGCGCTGCTCGCATCGGCGGGAGCCGGCGTGGCGGGCGGGGTGGTGGCAGCCGTGTCGGCGGCCTTGGGCGCCTCGACCTTCGTCTCGGTCTTGGCCGGGGCCGGGGATTCGTTCTTGGAGCAGCCCACCGCGAGCGCGGCGAGCAGGGCAAGGATGAGGGACGCTTTCATTGTCGGTTCCTGTGTCGAAGTATTGGAGATGTTGTTGCTGCGAGGATGTTGAGCGCGCTGGCCCGCACCCATGCTGCGCCGCAGCGCAAACCGGATCCAGGCCAGCCGCGGATTCTACGCCGATTGCGTTTCGCGATCAAAGACCGAGGGTGGTGGCCGAGGCGGCGGGCTCGGACAGCTCCCAGATTTCCTCGAAGCGCTGGCCGATCGGCACCGCGTCCGGCGGGGAGTGCAGTGCAACAATCGCGCGCGGCTGCGTGACGTGGAGCTGGTGCCAGACGCTGTGGTCGTCGGCGAGCACGAACGCATCGGTCGCGTTGCGCGCCTGCGCGAGCGTGCGATGGATCTCCACCTGCATGGGGAACTGGCGCAGCAGCGAGAGCAGGCGCGGGCACTCGCGCACGAGCGACTCCGGCTCGTGCAGCGCCACCAGGAGCCGATGGGCGCGCCCGGCCACGAGGAAGGCGCGCAGCCTTTCGGAGCGCGCGGGTGCATCGAAGCCGCGCCCGGCGAGCGTCGCATCGAAGACGCGCAGCGTGGTGTCCGCGGCCGCGATCACCTCGTCGATGGCCGCGAGCGACTCCGCCGTGCCGAAAACCGCGCGATAGCTCGGATCGCGCGCCGTCTCGCGTGCGGCGCTCACGGGGCCGCCCTCGCGAGATGCACGAATCCTTCCATGTACCAGCCGTGTGTCACGTCCCAGAAGTCCCGGCTTGCGTCGATCGGAGGTGAAAGCGTGCGCGAATCCGCGAGCCGGCGCAACGTGGTGCGAGCGCTCGCCGGCGCACGCACTTCCTCGCCGTTGAGGAAGAACGAGTTGCCCGCGTAGAGCAGCCGCGCGCGGGGGTCGAGCGCCACGCCTTCCTTCGCCGCGCGCCGCGCGAAGACGCCGCGCGGGACGGGGCGCCGCGGCGGCGTGAAGTACACGTGCGCCTTGGGCTCCGAGAGGAAACGGCCGGTGAATTCACGCACGAGCTCCGGCGTCCAGCGGATCGCATCGAGCGTGGTGCTCACGTGTCCAGCGAGAAATGCCGGAATCTCGGCGGGATGCGCCGCGGGCGCTTCGCCCGGGTCGCGGTATTGTCCCTCGGGCTCGAGGCGATCGCGCAGGAAGTCGAGGAACGCCGCGACGAGCTCGCGGTCGGTCGGCGCCCGAAAGCCGATGGACCATGTGAGGCACTCGGACTCGGCGATGCCGTAATGCGCGATCCCCGGCGGCAAGTACAGCATGTCGCCCGCCTCGAGCACCCACTCTTCCTGCGGCTGGAAGGCCGCCAGGACCTTGAGGTCCAGCCCCGGAACGAACGCAAGGTCTTCCTGTCGTGAGATCTGCCAGCGCCGCTTGCCATGACCCTGCAGGAGGAAGACATCGTACGAATCCACATGCGGTCCCACGCTTCCGCCGGGCACCGCATAGCTCACCATCACGTCGTCGATGCGCGCGTGCGGGATGAAGTCGAAGCGCGCGAGCAGGCGCTCGGCCGCCTCGGAAAAGTGGTTCGTGTCCTGCACCAGCACCGTCCACGCGCGGCGTGGAAGTTGCTTGAAGCGGCCCGGCGCGAACGGGCCGTGCTCGAGCGTCCACGACGCACCGCGTTGGCGCACCAGGCGCGAGGACGCGTCGGGCGCGGTGGCGAGCTCGAGCACTTCCCTGGGCGAGAGCGGGTCGCGGAACGCCGGGAAGGCCCCGCGTACGAGCAGCGGCTCGCGCTGCCAGTGCCGTTTCATGAAGGCCTCGGGATCGAGGCCGGCGGGGGGATTGTGCGCCATCAAATTGGATTAGAATCGATCGAACCGTCGAGCGAACGCGGGTGCCATGCTACACGTCGGTGAACCAGCGCCATCCTTCTCGCTCCCCGATGCCAGCATGGAGATGGTGCATCTCTCCAGCTACCGGGGGAAGAAGAACGTCGTGCTCTACTTCTACCCGAAGGACGGCACGCCCGCGTGCACGATGCAGGCGATCGGCTTCAGCGATCGCGACGGCGAATTTTCGCGCACGGACACGGTCGTACTCGGCGTGTCGCCCGACGACGTGCTCTCGCACCAGGCGTTCCGCGACGAGCACGGGCTCACGATCTCGCTCCTCGCGGACACCGAGATCGAGGTGTGCAGGCTCTACGACGTGATCCGCGAGAAGGTGGTCGACGGCCACCCCAAGTCGTACCTGCTGCGCTCGACCTTCGTGATCGACAAGAAGGGGCTGGTGCGTCACATCCTGCAGGACGTGAACCCGAAGGCGCACGTGAACGAAGTGCTGAAGATCGTCAGGAACCTCGATAATGTCCATGCCAATTAGCCGCGGCACGGTCGTCACGCTGCAGTACGACGTGCGCGACGCCTCGGGCAACCCGCTCGAGGAAGACGGCGCGGTGATGTCCTACCTGCACGGCGGCTATGGCGGCATCTTCCCGAAGGTGGAGCAGGCGCTCGAGGGCAAGAGCGTGGGCGACGAGGCGAGCCTCACCCTGGAGCCCGACGACGCGTTCGGCGAGTACGACGCCGACCTGATCCGCGTCGAGCCGCGCAACCGCTTCCCCGCGGAGCTGGAGGTCGGCATGCAGTTCGAGGGCGTCCCCGACGAGCAGGAAGACGAGGCGCTCGTCTACCGCGTGACGGACGTGACCCCCGAGCGCGTGGTGGTCGACGCGAACCACGAGCTCGCCGGCGAGCGCCTGTGGTTCCACTGCGCCGTGCGCGAAGTGCGGCAGGCGACCGACGAAGAGATCGAGCACGGGCACGTGCACGGCGAGGGCGCGCTGCACACGCACTGACGTCCCGCTACCTGGGCGCCACCACCGCCTCGAGCCTCGGCTCGAAGCTGAAGAAGTGTGGATCCGACGGATCCACCGTCACCTCGACCCATCCCACCATCGGGCTGCCGTAGGTCTCCAGCCGGAAAAGGTTGGGGATGACGTGCCCCGTCGCGTCCGTGAACGGCTGGTCCATGTGCAACGTGTGCGAGTCGCCGTGGATGAAGAGGAGCGGTTTCGTGCGCAGCCTCGCGGCACTCCCGGCCAGCTTCGCGAGCAGCCAGCCGTACGCGCGGCGCTTGTTGTCCCAGGGGTCGGCCTGGATCGCCACGACGAGCGCGCGCGTATCGGGTGCGAGCGAGGACTGCACGGCGGCATCCAGCCACGCCGCGTTCGCCTGGTCGCGGCACCGCGCTTCGGCGTCCGAGGCCGCATCGAAGCCCACGTTGTTGTGGCTGCCGGGAACGTTCAGCGTGACGAAGCGCACGCCCGAGCGCACCCATTGGCGATTCTCGCGATACACGGGGCAGGTGCAGTGCGCATCGGCGCAGCGATCCTGCACCAGGGTCGCCATTTTCTCGCGCCCGAGCGACAGGTCGTCGCCGAAGAAGACCTCGCGCAGGCGCGCCAGGCGCTCGAGCGGGTCCATCGAACCCATGGAGGGGCGCCGGCAATCGGTCCACTCGTTGTCGCCCGGCGTGTAGACCAGGGGATGCGCCGATGCATCGAACTCGCGCTTGCGCTCGGCGTACAGCTCGTCGCTGCACGCTCCTCCCCCCTTGATGTCCCCGACGTGGATCACGAAGGCGAGCGGGCGCGCGTCCATGTCGCGCATCATGCGCAGGTACTCGGCGTGCTCCGCCCGGTTGTACGGCGTGTCGCCCATCACCCCGAACGAGAACGCGCCGGGATCGCGCGGCACCGCGCCGCAGGCCGCCGTGAGCGCGGCCAGCACGATCGCGGCCGCGCCGCGCATCATCCGGCGATCTTCTTCAGCTCGTAGAGCGCCTCGAGCGCCTGCTTCGGCGTCATCTGGTCGCAGTCGAGCGCGTCGAGCGCTTGGCGAAGCGCATCGTGCGGCTCCTCAAGGGGCGGGGCCTGCGCGGCAAACAAGTCCGGCTGCGACGACGCGGGCCGCAGCTGCTGCTCGAGCTCCGCGAGGTGGCGGCGTGCCGCGCGCACCACCTCCTTCGGGATGCCGGCGAGGTGCGCCACGTGGATGCCGTAGGAGCGGTCGGCCGGGCCCGCCTCCAGGCGGTGCAGGAACACGATGCGGTCCTTGTGCTCGACGGCGTCGAGGTGCACGTTGGCGATGTTGGGCAGCTGCGAGGCGAGCTGCGTGAGCTCGAAGTAGTGCGTGGCGAAGAGCGCGTAGCAGCGCGTGGCCTCGGCGAGCTGCCGCGCGATCGCGTAGGCGAGCGCCAGGCCGTCGAAGGTCGAGGTGCCGCGGCCGATCTCGTCGACCAGCACGAGGCTGCGCGACGTCGCGTTGTTCAGGATGGAGGCCGCTTCCGTCATCTCCACCATGAAGGTCGAGCGCCCGCCCGCGAGGTCGTCGGAGGCCCCGATGCGCGTGAAGATGCGATCGATGGGGCCGAGGCAGGCGCGCTTCGCCGGGACGAAGCTCCCGCAGTACGCGAGGAGCGCGATCTGCGCGACCTGCCGCATGTAGGTCGACTTGCCGCCCATGTTGGGGCCGGTGATGAGCAGCAGCTGGCGCGAGCGCGAGAGGCTCGTGTCGTTGGGGATGAAGTCCTCGACCTGGCTCTCGACCACGAGGTGGCGGCCTTCCTCGATGTCGATGCGATCGTCCAACGTGAATTCCGGCTTCGTGAGCGAGAGCGCGTCGGCCGCGGCGGCCAGGGCCGCGAGCGCGTCGAGCTCGGCCGCGCCGTCCGCGATCGCCTTGAGCGTCGCCAGGTGCGCGCCGAGGGTGTCGAGCAGAAGCTCGTAGAGCGCCTTCTCGCGCGCGAGCGCCCGCTCGCCGGCGGCGAGCGCCTTGTCCTCGAAGGCCTTGAGCTCCGGGGTGATGAAGCGCTCGGCGTTCTTCATCGTCTGGCGGCGCTTGTACTCGACCGGGACGCGGTCGAGGTTCGCCTGCGTGATCTCGATGTAGAAGCCGTGCACGCGGTTGTACTCGACGCGCAGGTTGGCGATGCCGGTGCGGGTGCGCTCGCGCTTCTCCATCTCGAGGAGGAAGGCGCCGCAGTCGTCCTGGATCGCGCGCAGCTCGTCGAGCTCCGGGTCGCACTTCTCCCGGATCACGCCGCCCTCGCGGATCACCGCGGCGGGCTCGTCCTTCAGCGTCGTCGCGAGGCGCTCGTGCAGCTCCGCCGTGGGCGTGAGGCTCGCGGCGAGCGCCTCGAGGCCGGGCTGCTGCGAGCGCGCGAGCTCGGCATGCAGCGCGGGCAGCTGCGCCAGCGTGTCGCGCAGCCCCGAGAGGTCGCGGGGGCGCGCGGTGCGCAGCGCCACGCGCGCGGTGATGCGCTCGACGTCGCACCAGCCTTTCAGCAGCTCCGCGACGCGCGGATGGCGCAGCCCCGAGGAAGGGTGCACCAGGGCCTCGATCGCGGCCTGGCGGCGCACGAGGAGCGAGGTGTCGCGCAACGGGTGGTGCAGCCAGTGGCGCAGCCGGCGGCTGCCCATGGCCGTGCTGGTGCGATCCAGGAGCGAGAAGAGCGTCGGCGCCTCCGCCCCGCCCAGCGTCTGCGTGATCTCCAGGTTGCGCCGCGTGGGCGCGTCCATCAGGACGAATTCGCTCTCGCGCTCGACGCGCAGCCCCGTCACGTGGGGCAGGGCCGACTGCTGCGTGTGGCGGCCGTAGGCGAGGAGGGCGCCCGCCGCGCCCAGCGCGAGCTCGCAATCGTCGCAACCGTAGCCGGAGAGATCCGCCGTGCCGAACTGGCGCGCGAGCTCGCGCTTCGCGGACAGCGGATCGAACTGCCAGGCATCGAGGCGCTTCACGGCGCCCGCCGCACGCGGCTGCGCCGGCGCGTCGTTCGCGAGGAGCAATTCCGCCGGCTGCAGGCGCTCGAGCTCGGCGTCGACACGGCTCGCGGCCACTTCCATGACGCGCAGGTCGCCGCTCGCGAGCGACATCCACGCGAGGCCGGCGCGATCGCCCGCCATGCTGACCGCGGCGAGCAGGGTCTCGCGCGAGGCGGCGAGGAGGGCCGCGTCGGTGACGGTGCCGGGCGTCACGATGCGGGTGACCTTGCGCTCCACCGGCCCCTTGGCCGCGCCGACCTCGCCCACCTGCTCGCAGATCGCCACGGATTCGCCGAGCTTCACGAGCCGGGCGAGGTAGCCCTCGACCGCGTGGAAGGGCACGCCCGCCATGCGGATGGGCTGCCCGGCGGACTGGCCGCGGGTGGTGAGCGTGATGTCGAGCAGCTTCGCGGCGCGCTCGGCGTCGCCGTGGAAGAGCTCGTAGAAGTCGCCCATCCGGTAGAAGAGCAGCATGTCCGGGTACTGGCCCTTCAGGGCCAGGTACTGCTGCATCATCGGGGTGTGGCCGGCGGCTTTGGCGGCCGCGCCGGCCGGGGGGGGCGCTTCGAGCTTCATCCCCGCCATTGTATTCGGCGCGCCTCGCCCGCGGGCCGCGCGGTTCAGCGCAGGTGGATC
>Ga0157372_10008397_pt1 | contig 10974 bp, 8 predicted proteins | sample C55metaG_FD_115307 | JGI IMG/M metagenome (GOLD analysis project Ga0157372, IMG submission 115307) | Corn rhizosphere microbial communities from Kellogg Biological Station, Michigan, USA - C5-5 metaG | ecosystem: Host-associated > Plants > Roots > Rhizosphere > Soil | place: USA: Michigan...
AAAGATGGCTCACTGGCCGGGCCGAAAGTGCTGGAGCACTGTATCGACTGTTCGGTGCTGCTGGATGGCGATGCCGACTCCCGTTTCCGCACCCTTCGCAGCCATAAAAACCGCTTCGGTGCGGTCAATGAGCTGGGGGTGTTTGCCATGACAGAGCAGGGCATGCGTGAAGTCAGCAACCCGTCCGCTATCTTCCTGTCACGGGGCGAAGAGGTTACCTCTGGCAGCTCGGTGATGGTGCTGTGGGAAGGCACGCGTCCACTGCTGGTGGAGATTCAGGCGCTGGTCGATCACTCCATGATGGGCAACCCACGCCGCGTGGCGGTGGGTCTGGAGCAGAACCGCCTGGCGATACTGCTGGCCGTTTTACATCGTCATGGCGGATTGCAGATGGCGGATCAGGATGTATTCGTCAACGTGGTTGGTGGTGTTAAAGTCACCGAAACCAGTGCGGACCTGGCGCTGATGCTGTCGATGGTGTCGAGCCTGCGCGATCGTCCGTTGCCGCAGGATCTGGTGATCTTCGGCGAAGTGGGACTGGCCGGTGAGATCCGTCCGGTGCCCAGCGGTCAGGAGCGCATCTCTGAAGCGGCGAAGCATGGCTTCAAACGCGCCATTGTACCGGCAGGGAATGCACCGAAAAAACCGATTGCCGGGATGCAGGTTTTCAGCGCGAAGAAGCTGGCCGATGCGCTGGCGATTCTGGACGATCTGTAATGCGCCTGCGGCCTGCCAGCCTGCGTCGCGGGCAGGCCGCTCCCACCTTAACCGCATTGATGCAGGAGGCACGACATGTCGTCGTTTGATTATCTGAAAACGGCTATTCGCCAGCAGGGCCATACGCTGCAACAGGTCGCTGATGCCAGCGGCATGACCAAAGGCTATCTGAGCCAGTTGCTCAATGCCAAAATCAAAAGCCCCAGCGCGCAAAAACTGGAGGCGCTTCACCGATTCCTGGGCCTTGAATTTCCGCGCCGCGATAAAACGGTGGGCGTGGTATTTGGTAAGTTTTATCCGCTGCACACCGGCCATATCTATCTGATTCAGCGCGCCTGCAGTCAGGTGGATGAGCTGCATATCATTATGGGTTATGACGAGCCGCGTGACCGTGAACTGTTTGAGAACAGCGCGATGTCACAGCAGCCTACGGTCAGCGATCGCCTGCGCTGGCTGCTGCAGACCTTTAAGTATCAGAAAAATATCCGCATCCACGCCTTTGATGAGGAGGGGATTGAACCCTATCCGCATGGCTGGGATGTCTGGAGCAAGGGCGTCAGCGCGTTTCTGAGCGAGCACGGCATTGCACCTGATTGCATCTACACCAGTGAAGCGCCCGATGCGGAGATGTATCAGCAGCACCTTGGCATTCAGACCGTGCTGGTCGATCCCAACCGATCCTTTATGAGCATCAGTGGCGCGCAGATTCGTCAGGATCCTTTCCGCTTCTGGGATTACATTCCTACGGAAGTAAAACCGTTCTTTGTGCGCACCGTGGCGATTCTCGGCGGCGAGTCTAGCGCTAAATCGACGCTGGTGAATAAGCTCGCCAACATCTTTAACACCACCAGCGCCTGGGAATATGGCCGCGACTATGTCTTCTCCCATCTGGGCGGTGACGAAATGGCGCTGCAATATTCCGATTACGACAAGATCGCGCTGGGTCAGGCACAGTACATCGATTTTGCCGTTAAATACGCCAACAAAGTGGCGTTTATCGACACCGATTTTGTGACCACGCAGGCATTCTGTCTGAAGTATGAAGGGCGCGAACATCCCTTTGTGCAGGCACTGATCGATGAATACCGTTTTGATCTGGTGATTCTGTTAGAGAATAACGTGCCCTGGGTCGCAGATGGATTGCGCAGTCTGGGCAGTTCCGTGGATCGGCGGGAGTTTCAGTCGATGCTGGTGACAATGTTGCGTGAAAACAACATCGAATTCCTGCACGTGCAGGAAGATGATTATGATGCGCGTTTCCTGCGCTGCATTGAGCTGGTCAAAGCGATGCTGGGCGAGAAAAACGCCCAGCCGTAACGCCAGCTGTGACCCGGTCTGCCGCACGGCAGCCGGGTCAGCGCATTAATAGACCATGACCACTTTGCCGCGCATGTGGCCTTCCAGCACGCGCTGATGGGCGGCAGTTAACGTCTCAACGCTTAAGCCGTGCAGCGTTTCGCTCAGCGTGGTTTGCAGTTTACCTTCATCCAGCAATGCTGATACCGCATCCAGAATCTCGCCCTGACGCGCCATATCCGGGGTATTAAACATGCTGCGGGTGTACATCAGCTCGAAGTGCAGTGCCGCACTCTTCAGCTTCAGTTGATCCATCGACAGCGGATGTTCGTTTTCCACGATGGTGCAGATATGACCCTGTGGTGCGATCAGCTTCGCCATCGTCTCCCAGTGACCGTCGGTATCGTTCAGGCAGAAAATATAATCAACCTGCTTAATGCCCTGTTTCTCCAGCTCACCGATCATATCTTTGTAATTGATCACCACATCGGCTCCGCGATCGCGGCACCACTGGGCGGAATCTTCACGCGAGGCAGTCGCAATGATCTTCACTTTGCTGCGCAGCTTCGCCAGGGGGATCGCCAGTGATCCAACACCACCTGCGCCGCCAACGATCAGCAGAGTCTGATCTTCCGATGCCGTCTCCAGGTTCAGTCGTTCAAATAAACCTTCCCATGCGGTCAGGGCCGTCAGTGGGATCGCGGCAGACTGTGCCCAGTCCAGACTCTCTGGCTTATGGCCGGTGATGCGTGAGTCCACCAGCTGCTCAGTGCTGTTGCTGCCTGGACGGGTCAGATCGCCGGCGTAGAAGACTTCATCGCCAGGCTTAAAGTTGCTGACTGAGCTGCCCACTTCCAGCACAACGCCGCTGGCATCCCAGCCCAGGATACGTGGCTGCTGTAAGCCGTTCTTCTTCGCCCCTTTGTGCACCTTGGTATCAACCGGGTTGACCGAGGCGGCTTTGACCTCGACACGCAGGTCATACTCGCCTGGCGTGGGGGTTTCAGGGAAAATTTCAGTAAAGTGTTCAGGATTTTCGGGATTAATTGCGATAGCGCGAATAGACATAACGTTTTCCTGTGTAGTTAAGCAAAGAGTCTGGCTCTTTTCTCTGACAGCCTGGTCGGGAGCCGGTGTACATACTCTTTATGGCAAGACCAGCTGTAATGATGAAGACAGGCCTTAAGTGTAGAACCTGATTTTAACGGTGATAAGATGGACAATCTTTCATAGAGTGTTCGTCTGAGGTGAACAATGGCATTTCGTCAGTGGCAGGACATGGCGCTGTTTGCGCTGGTGGCGGAGTGCGGCAGCTTTACCGGCGCGGCAGAACGCGCAGGCCTGCCTAAATCCAGTGTCAGTCAGCGTATCAGCCAGCTGGAGCAGCGGCTGGGGATTCGTTTGCTGAATCGCACCACCCGCCAGCTCAATCTGACTTTTGCCGGTGAGCGCTATCTGCTGCATTGTCAGGAGATGATGCAGGCCAGTGAACGCGCCGATCAGGCTATCGCCAGCCTGCGTGAAAACCCCAGCGGGCGTCTGCGCATCACCAGTCCGGCGGGCATTGGGGCCACACTGCTGGCGCGCTGTAATGCAGCGTTTTTGCGTCTCTATCCTGATGTGACGCTGGATGTCTCGATTTCCGATGAGATGCGGGATCTGGTACAGGAGGGCTTTGATGTGGCGCTGCGCACCGGTCAGCCGCAGGAGTCCTCGCTGATTGGCCGCCGGATAGGCAACTGCCCACGACTGCTGGTGGCTTCGCAGCACTATCTTAATCAGCACCCGCCGCTGCTTCACCCGCAGCAGCTGTCAGCTCACCGCTGTATCGCGCATCGCGCATGGAATGAATGGGTATTGCAGCGTGATGGCGCGTTCTATCGCTGGCTGCTGCCGCCTGGCCATCTCACAGACAATTTACTCTATGCGCGCGAATCGGCGCTGGGCGATGCAGGCATTACGCTGCTGCCGCACTTTCTGACCGATGGGGCGATGGCGGATCCCCGGCTGGTGCCGGTGCTGCCGGAATGGGAAGTCGAGGGAAATGAGCTGTGGCTGGTCTATCCGGGCCGTAAACTGAATTCGCCTGCGCTGGCGCGCTTTATTGAGTTTGCGCTGCAGTCACCGGTGTTCAGAGAGTTTTATCGCTGAGTGAACCATCAAAAAGGGCGGCATCGCTGCCGCCCGTTTATTCGATTACTTCGTCATACGCTTGTACTTGATGCGCTTCGGCTCCAGTGCGTCGGCGCCGAGAGTACGCTTCTTGTACTCTTCATATTCGGTAAAGTTACCTTCGAAGAATTCGATATTACCCTCATCCTGGTAATCCAGGATGTGCGTCGCGATACGGTCCAGGAACCAGCGGTCATGCGAGATGACCATGGCACAGCCCGGGAACTCCAGCAGGGCGTTTTCCAGCGCGCGCAGGGTTTCGATATCCAGGTCGTTGGTCGGTTCATCGAGCAGCAACATGTTGCCGCCAACCTGCAGCAGTTTCGCGAGGTGCAGACGACCACGCTCACCACCCGACAGTTCGCCAACGCGTTTGCCCTGATCGACGCCTTTAAAGTTAAAGCGGCCAACATAGGCGCGGCTTGGCATCTCGGTGTTACCGATACGCATGATGTCCTGACCACCGGAAACTTCTTCCCAGACGGTTTTGGAGTTATCCATGCTGTCGCGGAACTGATCGACGGACGCCAGTTTCACCGTCTCGCCCAGCACAATGCTGCCGGAATCAGGCTGTTCCTGACCGGACATCATGCGGAACAGCGTCGATTTACCCGCGCCGTTAGGACCGATAATCCCGACAATTGCCCCTTTTGGCACGGAGAACGAAAGATCGTCAATCAGCACACGGTCGCCATAGGACTTACGCAGATTGCTGACTTCCAGCACTTTGTCACCCAGACGGGCACCAGGCGGAATAAACAGTTCGTTGGTTTCGTTACGCTTCTGGTAGTCCGTGTTGTTCAGCTCTTCAAAGCGAGCCAGACGGGCTTTGCCTTTAGACTGCTGGCCTTTTGGCCCTTTGCGCACCCACTCCAGCTCTTTCTCAATCGACTTACGACGCGCGGCTTCAGAAGAAGCTTCCTGCGCCAGACGCGCATCTTTCTGCTCCAGCCAGGAGGAGTAGTTGCCTTCCCACGGAATACCTTCACCGCGGTCAAGTTCCAGAATCCAGCCTGCCACGTTATCCAGGAAGTAACGGTCATGCGTAATCGCGACCACAGTGCCTTCGAAGTCATGCAGGAAGCGCTCCAGCCAGGCGACAGATTCGGCGTCCAGGTGGTTCGTCGGTTCGTCCAGCAGCAGCATGTCTGGTTTTTCCAGCAGCAGGCGGCAGAGGGCGACGCGGCGACGTTCACCACCGGAAAGGGTGGCGATCTTCGCGTCCCAGTCTGGCAGGCGCAGCGCATCGGCAGCACGTTCCAGTTGGGTATTCAGGTTGTGACCATCGTGCGCCTGGATGATCTCTTCAAGACGGCCCTGCTCAGCGGCCAGCTTGTCGAAGTCTGCATCCTCTTCGGCATAGAGCGCATAAACTTCGTCGAGACGTTTCAGTGCGCCAACTACTTCTGACAGCGCTTCTTCAACCGACTCGCGCACGGTGTGTTCAAGGTTAAGCTGCGGCTCCTGCGGCAGGTAGCCAATCTTGATGCCTGGCTGCGGACGCGCTTCCCCTTCGATATCTTTATCGATGCCGGCCATGATGCGCAGCAGGGTAGATTTACCCGCGCCATTCAGGCCGAGTACGCCGATTTTTGCGCCGGGGAAGAAGCTGAGCGAGATGTTTTTCAGGATATGTCGCTTCGGCGGAACCACTTTGCCGACGCGATGCATGCTATAGACGAATTGAGCCACGTTGGATTGAGCCTCTGGGTCTGTTGGTCGTTGGAATGATGTCGAAGTTTAGCCTTTTTCACCGTTTAATCCCAGCCGGGGGGCGGCGAATAATGCCCTGAGGGCGGTGATGCCGGACAACGTATGAAATAACTGTCTGATTTCCGCGCGTAATCGCTGAAATGACGGCAGAGGCAGGCTCAGGGCAGGCGAAGCGGTATCGCCTGCTGCGCCAGCCAGTTCTGTAACGCCTGATCGGGTGCGCTGTCACTCACCAGCAGGTCAAAACGCTGCAGCCCGGCAATGCGGGCAGGCAGCACCTTGCCATATTTACTGCTGTCAGCCACCAGTACCGACGTTCGGGCACGCAGCATGGCGTGATGTTTCATCATCAGTTCATTGGTGTTGTAGCAGGTCGCCCCCTGATCTTTGTCGATACCCGCCGCAGAGATCAAAGCCAGCGTCGGACAAAGATCGTCCAGGATGGTGTGCACGCCAATCGGTGTAAACAGAGCGTTGTCAGCATGAAATTCACCGCCGCTGAGAATAACGTTACAGCCAGGTTTCTCTTTCAGCGTCAGAAAGGTGTTCATAGCACAGCAGATGGCAGTGAACGACAGCGTGTCGGGAATCGCATCAACGATATAGGGCAGGGTAGTGCCGCAATCGAAAAAGACCGTATCGTTTTCGTTAATCAGGCTGGCCGCCGCCTGCGCCAGTCGCTGCTTTCTGGCCGCATTCTGCCCATGCTGATCGCTGACAAAATAGTGGCCGGTATGACTTTTTGGGTCGCTGACAATGTAGCCGCCCAGTAACACCACGCTGGAGCCCGGTTCGGTTAAATCGCGGCGAACCGTCATCTCTGAGACACCCAGCAGCTGGGCCGCGTCTTTGAGATGCAGTTTATCGGTGCGTTTAAGCGCCTGTGTCAGCTTGTGAATGCGTTCGTCGCGCCGGGTTTCCATGGTCATCTCTGTTTACCTATCCTGCAATGCGGAGGAAAGACGCCGGAACCGACGTCAATACGCGACAAACCTCACAGATTTTAATGAGTTGCGTCTCATCCGCCAGGCTGGCAACCAATCTTACCCGCATTCTGAAAGGCCCGCAAACCTCCGCTGTGCGGTGACTACCGCTCATCGCCGCAGGCGTTCACATTGCTCAGCCAGCAGGCTCTATGATGTTATCTTGTTATAATAGTAACACTTAAAATCCCGCTTCCTGTCGCATATTGTCGATTTTGCGCACTCATGTTGTGGTTTTTGTCACATATTTAACTTTTAAGAAAGGTTATTGTGACTTTAATAACATTTGAAGTTTGCAAAATATCCAGGAGAAATGGTCATGACAATTGCGGTCATCGGCTCAAACATGGTCGATTTGATTACCTATACCAACAGCCTGCCGAAAGCGGGCGAAACCCTTGAAGCGCCTGACTTTGCGATTGGCTGCGGCGGTAAGGGCGCTAACCAGGCGGTTGCGGCGGCGAAAATGGGCGGCAGCGTGATGATGGTCAGCAAAGTTGGCGACGATCTCTTTGCGCCCAACACCGTCGCGAACCTGCAGCAGCAGGGCGTGGACACGCGATTTGTCACCACTGCACCAGGCAACTCCAGCGGTGTGGCACCGATTTTTGTCGATGACCAGTCGCAAAACCGCATTCTGATTATCAAAGGTGCCAACCAGCAGCTGAAACCGGCTGATATCGACGATGCGGCAGAGGCGCTGAAAGCCTGTGAGCTGATCATCCTGCAGCTGGAGATCCCGCTGGAGACGGTCTATTACGCCATCGATTTTGCCCGCCAGCATCAGATCAACGTGATCCTGAATCCGGCACCGGCCGTCACTTCGCTGGATATTCACTACGCCTGCAAATGCGACTTCTTTATGCCGAACGAAACCGAACTGGAGATCCTCACCGGCCTGCCCGTCAGCACCGATGACGAGGTGATCCTGGCGGGGCAGTCGCTGCTGAAGCGCGGCCTTAAAAATCTGATCATTACTCTGGGCAGCCGGGGCTCGGTCTGGATGAGCGGCGACAAGGTGCATCGCGTGGCCGCGACGCCGGTTCAGGCGGTCGATACCAGCGGCGCAGGTGATGCCTTTATCGGCTGCTTTGCCTATCTGCTGGTGAAAACCGGCGATGTGGCCGCCGCCATGACACAGGCGTCGGCCTATGCCGCCTGCAGCGTCACCGGGCGCGGCACGCAGCGCGCTTATCCCGACGCAGAGACTTTCCAGCGTTTTCTCAACCGTAACTGAGGTTCTGCTATGCAACAGAAAATTGTTCAGCAATCTGATGGCTATCTGAATAAAACGCCGCTGTTCCAGTTCATTCTGCTGTCGTGCCTCTTCCCGCTCTGGGGCTGTGCAGCGAGTCTCAACGATATCCTGATTACCCAGTTTAAAAGTGTGTTTGCCCTGAGCGACTTCGCCAGTGCGCTGGTGCAGAGCGCCTTTTATGGCGGCTATTTTCTGATTGCGATCCCCGCCTCGCTGGTGATCCGCAAAACCAGTTACAAGATGGCGATTATGATCGGTCTGGCGCTCTACATTGCCGGCTGTATCGCCTTTTATCCTGCTTCGCACATGGCGACCTACACCATGTTCCTCGCGGCGATCTTTGCGATTGCCATTGGTCTGAGTTTCCTGGAAACGGCGGCCAACACCTACAGCTCGATGATTGGTCATCGTGATCATGCGACGCTGCGCCTCAACGTCAGCCAGACCTTCTATCCGATCGGTGCGCTGATGGGGATTGTGCTGGGTAAATATCTGGTGTTCCAGGATGGCGACAGTCTGGAGAGTCAGATGGCAGCCATGACGGCAGAGCAGGCGCATGCTTTCCGCCTGACAATGCTGGAGCACACGCTGGAGCCTTACAAATATCTGGTGATGGTGCTGGTGGTCGTGATGCTGCTGTTTATGTTCACCCGCTATCCGCGCTGCAAACCAGAGAGTAATGAGACATCCCGGCCGTCACTGGGCGAGACCTTCCGCTATCTGGCGGCTAACCGTCACTTTAAACGCGGCATTGTGACCCAGTTCCTGTATGTCGGCATGCAGGTGGCGGTCTGGTCATTTACCATTCGTCTGGCGCTGACGCTGGGGGCGGCCAATGAACGTCACGCCTCTAACTTTATGATCTACAGCTTCGTCTGCTTCTTTATCGGCAAGTTCGTGGCGAACTTCCTGATGACCCGCTTCCGTGCCGAGAAAGTGCTGATCGCCTATTCGGTGCTGGGCGTGCTGACGCTGGCTTATGTGATGCTGGTGCCGAACTTTACCGCCGTCTACGCCGCCGTTTTTGTCAGCGTGCTGTTTGGGCCCTGCTGGGCAACGATCTACGCCGGTACGCTGGCGACGGTCGATAATAAATACACTGAAGTGGCGGGCGCGTTTATCGTGATGGCGATTGTCGGCGCGGCCTTTGTCCCGGCGCTACAGGGCCTGGTGTCTGACACGCTGGGATCAATGCAGCTGGCGTTTGGCGTCTCGCTGCTCTGCTTCGCCTGGGTCGGATTTTACTTCTACGGCGAACTGCGCCATAAAAAACAGCCGGTTGCGGCCGGTCGTCTGGTGGAGGAGTTACCATGAGAACCCGTTTACCCTTAGCGCGTGACCAGTTTCACACCACGCCCTCGCTGCTGCTGGAAAGCGATGACTTCCGGGTTGAGGTGTTTCGCTATCCGGCAGGAATCGAGGCAGTGCGCATTCATAACCGGCGCGGCAGCGTGACCGTGCTGCCGTTTCTCGGGCAGATGATCTGGGACGTGCAGTTTGACGATCATAACCTGACCATGGGCCACAGCTTTAAGCAGCCGCTGCCCGCGAATTCGATCATAGATACCTATGGCTGTTTTGCCTTTCATTCGGGGCTGCTGGCTAACGGCTGTCCCGCGCCAGAGGACAATCATCCGCTGCACGGGGACATGGCCTGCGCCCGCATGGATAGTGCCTGGCTGGTGCTGGACGATCAGACACTGTCGCTGGAAGGGGAGTGTGAATATGTTAAAGGCTTCGGCCATCATTATGTTGCGGCACCCGCCGTTCGCATTCAGGCCGACAGGCCCCGTCTGACGATAGAGATGACGGTGACCAATCTGGCGGGTGCACCGATGCCGTTGCAATACATGTGTCACCTCAACAGCGCGTGGAACGATCAGGGGCGCTTCCGGCAGTCGATCCCCGAAGGGGCATTCCAGCTGCGTCGCTCGATCCCGGCGCACCTTCGACCAACGCCCGCCTGGCGGGATTACACGGATCAACTGGCGCGCGATCCGCAGGCGTTACAGCAGCTCGATCAACCGCAGCTCTGCGATCCCGAGATCGTCTTATTTGCGGACGATCTGCCGCAGTATGGTGATGAGGTACAGTTTGAGTTGCATGCGCCGCAGGGCTACGCGCTGATGACGCGCTTCTCTACCGCGCAGTTCCCGCACGCGACCCGCTGGCTGCTGCACAACCATGACCAGCAGGTGGCGGCCTATATTCTGCCCGCCACCTGTCGGCCAGAGGGTTTTCTTGCCGCGCAGCAGGCCGGCACGCTGATCACCCTGGCGAGCGGCGAGCAGCGTCACTTCTCTGTGGAGACCGGCCTGCTCTGAGTCGGGTTTAAATCGCCACCAGGCCGCGCACACCTTCTGCTTCCATGGTGTCGCCGCGGCCACGCTGCACAATTTCACCGCGCGACATCACCAGATAGCTGTCCGCCAGTTCTGCCGCGAAGTCATAAAACTGCTCAACCAGCAGGATCGCCATATCTCCCCGTTGCGCCAGCTGGCGGATTACCGCGCCGATCTCTTTGATCACCGAGGGCTGGATCCCTTCGGTCGGCTCATCAAGGATCAGCAGCTGTGGCCGACAGGCCAGCGCCCGGCCGATCGCCAGCTGCTGCTGCTGACCGCCCGAGAGATCGCCGCCCCGGCGTGACTTCATCGCCAGCAGCACCGGAAAGAGCTGATAAATCTCCTCCGGCACCTCACGCGCCTGCGCCGCCGGAAAGCGCGACAGGCCCATCAGCAGGTTCTCTTCGACCGTCAGACGCGGAAAGATTTCCCGCCCCTGGGGCACCCAGGCGATGCCAGCCTGCACCCGCTGGTGCGGCTTGCGGCCATT
>Ga0157372_10008399_pt1 | contig 10972 bp, 8 predicted proteins | sample C55metaG_FD_115307 | JGI IMG/M metagenome (GOLD analysis project Ga0157372, IMG submission 115307) | Corn rhizosphere microbial communities from Kellogg Biological Station, Michigan, USA - C5-5 metaG | ecosystem: Host-associated > Plants > Roots > Rhizosphere > Soil | place: USA: Michigan...
AAGCCTTGCCCTGGCTGAAATGATGGAGAATCTCGACACGAACCTTGGCGTTTTTCGCTATCGCGGATGTAGAAGCCTGTATGGCGGTTGCGGTCGCCCGAAGAGCAGTGCGGGTTATATGTGCAGAGACTTTCGGAATAATGATTTTCTGCACCAGTGGAGCTTGAGGGACTGAGATGGGAGGAGGTGCAACCGCGTCCGCCTCTCGCATGACTCGCGTCAATTGCCATCCTGCCAGAGCCCCTGCAGTTAACAACACGATCAATGTCGCCTGCCAGACGAAAGTCGAGGAAATTTGGCTGCCCATGCTTTCCTGAGTGGCAACTCCATGGCGGGAGATGCGACCCGAAAAATTGCCGGTGTCCTCGAGGGATGAGCTGTTCTGCACAAATGCTCGGATGTCCGCCGCCATCTCGCTGCCACTCTGATAACGATCTCGCGGATCCTTAGCGATCGCTCGGGAGACGATCCGATCCAGTTCAGGCTGCAGGCCCGCCTGAAAGCTGGTTACCGGGACCGGCTCTACGTTCATGACCTTGAAGCAAACAGTCTCGGCCGTATTTCCCTGGAAGGGGCGAAAACCGGTCAGCATGCTGTAGAGCATCACGCCCAATGAAAACAAATCGGAACGCGCATCTGGAACGTCGCCGCTCAGCTGTTCCGGGGCCATATAAGCCGGGCTGCCGAAGATCTTCCCTGTATTGGTAACGAGACTCTGATTGAACCGGGCGACGCCGAAGTCGGCGACCTTAGCATGACCATCGTCCGTAATCAGGATGTTTGCCGGTTTAATATCGCCATGAATCACTCCCTGCGAATGGGCATACGCAAGGGCTTCCGCTATCTCCAGCGCAAAATGCAGAGCATTTTCTGCGGGAAGTTTCCCGCCGGCTTCTCGCAGGACCTTACTAAGCGGCTCGCCGCCAACATATTCCATGACCAGGAATGGCTCGCGGGATTCGGCGTCTTCTGCGGCATCGAAGATGGCAACAATCCCCGGATGCGAAAGGCGTCCGGCAGCACGCGCTTCCTGCAAAAAGCGATCGCGATATTCTAGTTCGTCGGTGGAGTCCTGACCGGCCAGTGAAATAGTTTTGATGGCAACATCCCGGTCGATTTTTGGATCGCGGGCACGGTACACAACTCCCATAGCGCCGCGGCCAATTTCGCCCTCGACGCAGTATCGCCCCAGGAATTCGTGTGGCTGGATTTTCACAAGATGTAAAATCTTATGATTTTCCGAAGCGACAGTCAGTAGGGAAGCGTGCATTGCTCTGTTACGCCCGTAATAAGGGGCCGCAGGGAAGCATGCAGATCCTTATTACGCTCGTAATAAAAATGTGGCCCGAAGCCTACGGTTCTCTCCTGCGCAATTCGATCTTGCCCTGCTTTGGGGGTAATTCGAACGGAAATTCGACGATCACGTTCTCGACCGGTAACCGCAGGATGAACTGCTCTGGGCGACGCCAGGGGCCGATCCACTTGTTGCGTGTGCTGAAGAATACCCATCCGGAAACACTTGAATTGGACGGATCAAGCATGCCCGGCCGGAGCGCGTGTGTGCTCACGAAGTCCATCATTTCTGTGTAGTCTTTAAGCCTCGCCTGGAGTTCGGCCTCCTTCCTTTCTTTCTGATCGGGATGCTTGGCCACCTGGTGCCGTTCCACTTCATCCGTCAAATCGGTGATGTTTGCCTGAAGGTGTTGCAGCATTCCGTCCGGATCAAACGAACTCTGCACCACCTGGAAGTGCTTCACGAATTCCAGCGTGAAACGGTTTTGCTGTACTTCAAGCTGTCCGCTCCCCTTGTCATGAATCGTGAGCAGGACTCCAAGCATTGGCATTGCCCGGTGCGGACTTTTTTCGAGTTCCTGCCGATCTACAGATAGTGTGATGTCGAAATCAGAAGCGCTGATTTCGTAGTAGGTATGCCCGTCATCTCCCGCCCTGACCGTGCAGTTCGGGGCGCCTTCAGTCCACCTCAAAGTAGGCGGGGCAGACTGATCTGCTGCAAACACGCTTGAGCACAGCAGGAGCGGAACAATCAACTTCAAGGCAAAGGTCACCCGGACAGTATAGGGGCGGCCGCGCCTGATCTCGAAAAATCAAACCATCAGCATGGCCGACATCCAGAGGGACATCAAAGCTGCGCGGACATATGGTCCGTTGCTTTTGAGACGGTCATCAGGCTCGCGCCAAAGAGGTCGGTGGACTTCTCTCTTGGGAGGTGCCGGAATCTATCATCGCTCGCACACAGTTACGCAGCCCGCAACCTTTACGCAATTTTTGAGCCCGTTTTGGGATTCTGTTATCCGGCTTTGGTGCAAGGAAACCAGGTTGTCGCGACCCTCGACACTTATAAGCCCGGCTTCAATGCTGGCGGAGGTTCCGAGTTCCATCTGGGAGATGCCGGTCTGAAAGCCTTTGCTGAAGCCCGTTACCACGAAATGTTCACAACCCATGGCACGAATCTTAGCTATATTCCCGTGACTTTCGGAGTTCGTTGGTAGGTTCGATCAAATCCCCGTGGTGGCGGGCAACCTGTACTCAGAATTTGTAGTCTGTTGTACGGTCACGACCTGGGGGGAGAGGTATGAATGCGTTGCCGCTGCTGGGAAGAACTCCGCGCTGCTACATTTCGAGAGCTGATGCAAGGCGTGCTCGTTGTCGTCGATTTTGGTTATCCGGCCTGTTCGGCGCAATCTCAATCCGTCTTTTTTCAGGCGCGGCGTATGCCGCGGCCCCGTGTCCCCTGAATACCACGAATCCATCTGTGACTGTCTGTACTCCTGCGGTCAATAGTCTGGTGCAGAGCCCTGTGCACATCGTCGCAGGCACAACCGACTCTAATACCGTCACCACAGTCCAGATTTATGTGGACAATAAGCTGAACCAGTCGGTCAAATCTTCAACCATCGACACCTTCGTGAATCTGCCAATCGGTTTCCATAACGTCGTGGTCCAGGCATGGGACAAGACGGGGAAGAGCTTCAAAACCAGTGTTCCTGTGGCCATGCAACCACCCTGTGCACTGAATCCAGCAAGTAGAACGGTCACCATCTGCTCCCTAGTCGCCGGATCGGTTGTCAGCCAGCCATTTCACGTGGTCGCTGCGGCAACCGATTCCAACCCCGTCAAATCGTTGACCTTGTTTGTTGATGGCGTGGGCAAGCCTGGGATTGCCAATTCAGCGATTTTCGATGCCTACGTCACCGGCCTGAGTGTTGGAACCCATTCCATCGCAGTTCAGGCCCAGGACAGCACTGGAGCGCTCTTCAAGCAAAAGTTCAATATTACTGTCACTGCCCCTGCGAATGGGCTGTCGAATCTAAAGCACATCATCTTCTTTGTGCAGGAAAACCGGTCCTTCGACAATTATTTCGGAATGCTTGGCCCGTACAAGGCTTCGCTCGGACTTTCTAATGATGTGGATGGAATCGACGTGAACGCCACCCTCCCGAACACGCAGGGCCAGCCCGTTCATCCCTATCATTTTCAAACCGTGTGTACCGAAGACCTGAGCCCGTCGTGGAATGAAGGCCATGCCGACGTGGACGGCGGAAAAATGGACGGTTTCCTGCGGACCAGTACATCGGTACCTTCGACCATCGATCCAACCGGCACGCGAGCCATGGGTTATTACGACCAGACTGATCTGCCGTTTTATTACAACTGGCATCGCGTTATGCCACCAGCGACCGCTGGTTTTCACCACTACTCTCGAATACCATCCCGAACCGGATGTACCTGTTCACCGCGACGTCGTTTGGCAACATCATTCCGGCGAGCCCTCCGGCAGGAGGATTCACCCAACCGACAATCTTTGATCAGCTGGATCAAGCAGGTGTGAGTTGGCGCTACTACTATCAAGATGGACCTGCTTCGGCGTTCATTCAACAATTCGCAACTTATAAGCGCGATGCCGCCAAAGTAGTTTCGATCGCAAGTTATGCGACTGACTTGCAAAATGAGGCTACTTTACCGTCGGTCATCTTCATTGAACGCGCCGGATCTTCAGGAAGGGACGAGCACGTTGACGCGAATACGCAAATCGGAGCTGCCGACAGCACAGGTATTATCAATACCTTCATTAAAAGTCCTGCCTATAAGAATTCCGCTTTCATCTTGACCTATGACGAGGAGGGTGGCCTTTACGAGCAAGTGCCTCCTGCGCGAGCCATCAAGCCTGACAATATTGCTCCCAAACTGCGGACGGGAGACAAGCCGAGCGACTTCTTCCAGACCGGGCTTCGCGTACCAATGATTGTTATCTCGCCTTGGGTGAAACCAAGCTTCGTTTCCCATACTTCGCGCGATTACACATCAATCCTGCGGCTGATCGAGGACACCTTCGCCGTTAAGCCGCTGACACTGCGCGACAGCAACGCCGACGACATGATGGAGTTTTTCGATTTCTCAGCTGGCCCGCGGCTTTTAACTCCTCCACCACTTCCCGCCCAGCCCACCAACGGCGTGTGCGACAACAAACTGGAGAAGGCGCCGGGATTCTAACTGCAACTGGCGTACTCAGCAGCGCAAACTTTTGCGCAACCTAAGAACTCTCCATTTATCAGTGTGTCGGTTCATTTGTCAGAACCTACCTAGCTAACAAAATCCTGCACCTGCTCTGCTAAGGTGAACCGAACGCGTCTCAAAATCAGACTGAGACACAGATATGGCTGCGGGGGCACGCTCGTATGCAGTTGTATGTCCGCTCAGAATCCGTTGTTTCGCGCGTGATTGCCGGGGAGACTTTAATCATTCCCGTGCGCAAAGGCGTGGGCGATCTTGCCTCCATTTACAGCCTCAATGAAGTTGCCAGCGCGATCTGGAAAATCATCACCGGCCCCCGAAGCACAGATGATATTCTCCACATCCTCCAGGAAGAATTTGCGGGCGAGCCTGAGCAAATTGGGCGTGACCTCAGGGCTTTTCTCGACGAAATGAGTTCCGCCGGACTGATCAATGAAGTTGGGGTTTCGGCATGACTATGAATGCCGTTTCTTACGGCGAGTTCAGTCTGGGCCTCCATCAACATTTTGGCGATAAGCGTACCCCGGTGGACGTTTCGATTGAGATGACCCGGCGCTGCCCGCTGGAGTGCCAGCACTGTTACAACAACTTGCCCATGGGTGATCTTGGGGCGCGTAACCGCGAGTTGTCCAGGCAGGAATACGAAGCAATTCTCGATGAACTCGCAGAGATGGGCGTTATCTGGCTGCTGTTTACCGGCGGAGAGATTTTCGCCCGCAAAGATTTCCTTGAGATATACACCTACGCCAAGCAAAAGGGATTTCTGATCACACTTTTTACCAATGGCATTCTGATCAATGAAAAGATCGCGGATTACCTCGTTGAGTTCCCGCCGTTTGCCATCGAGATCACGCTCTATGGCCGCACCCGAGAAACGTATGAAGCATTGACCCAAGTCCCGGGAAGCTTTAACCGTTGCATGCGCGGCATTCGGCTATTACAAGAGCGCGGGCTGCCGCTGAAGTTGAAAACCGTCGGAACCAGAGTCAATTGCCATGAAGTGATTGGAATGCGGGAATTTGCCGAGCACGAATTGGGAGTGGATTTCAAGTACGAATCCTTGATCAATCCGCGAATCGATTGCTCTCAGGCGCCGCTGGAAGTTAGGCTCTCGCCGGAAGAGGTGGTCGCGCTGGACTTGAGCTGGCCGAAATTGGCCAGCGAATACCGGCTGTTGCTTCACCAGACTATAGGCAAATCGGTGCTGCCAAGCAGCACGGTTTATGTCTGTGGCGGCGGAGTGAAATCTTTCGCCATAGATCCCTACGGACATATGAGTATTTGCGTGATCTCGCACCAGGAAACTTACGACATTCGTAGTGGCAGCGTACGCCAAGGCTGGGACCAGTTCCTGTTCAAAGTTAGGCAACGCGAGCGCACCCGGCCGACAAAATGCGACACGTGCAGAATTCAGACCGTCTGCAGTATGTGCCCGGCCAATGGCGAACTGGAGAATGGAGATCAAGAATCGCCGGTGAGCTTCCTGTGTGAGGTCGCACACTTGCGCGCACTGGCCTTGGGTTTTGAAATTCCGGAACACGGCGATTGTGAGTTTTGCAGTGACAACGAAACACGAAAAGACTTGCGAGCGTCGGCGGCTCGGATCGCATCTCGCGAAGTCAATCCTGAAGAATGGATCGCGCCGAAGCCGCTGTTGCCGGTGCTTAACAATGCCGCAGCTTCTTCGTGCGGCGGCTGTGGATCGTTTCACTGATTCAGGTTAAGGGCGGCCGCTAAATACATGGAGGCAAAGCATTCATGACCGATGACGCAAAAAATCAAAAGAAGGCTTATGAGCCGCCAAGAGTCACGGTTGTAAGTCTTCGGCCCGAAGAAGCCGTTCTGGGACATTGCAAATCCAATTCGTCGGCGGGACCGGTCGGGTCGACTTGCCAGGGCGGGGGCCCCGCCTGCCGGGGCAACGGATCCTGAGCCGGATCATATCGACTTTATGTTCGCTGTAGCCGCCCAATCCGAGTTCACCAATCCTTTATTGCTGAATCAGGACACCATTCGCATTGGGGATGTGTCCATTTCTCTTGTCGGTCTCTGGCCTGATGATTCCGAACTCGATGCCGGACTGAGGCAATTTTCTGTTGCGTCTTGCGAAGCCGACATACAAGTTGGTGTGGAGTGGGCGGAGAATCTGCCGCGCAGAACCGACGTCCCGGAGTTTGATTCTGGTTCGCTTTGGTCATCTTATCGTGCTGGCACAGACCGCATATTTGATTTCTCCAGCGAGGCCGTTAGCGAACAGCCTTATAAGCGCCTACGCGTTGATTATGGTTTTCGCCGCGGGCAATTGATTCTCAATCGCGAAGCACTCGCAGCCCATCGGCCGATTTCTCCCCTGGAGTATCCGACAGATGAATTGCTGATCACGAATTATCTGGCCCACTACGGACTCGGAGTAGAGGTCCACGGTTGCGGTCTCGTTGATTCTGAAACCGGAGGGCACTTGTTGCTCGGCCATTCCGGGGCGGGCAAGAGCACGACCACGCAACTCTGGCGGTCTTTGCGCAACCCCGAAATTCTTAGCGACGATCGCCTCATTCTGCGCTTGCAGGACGGCGAACTGTGGATGTACGGCACTCCTTGGCACGGAGAGGGGCGGTTCGCTTCGCCTGGTAAATCGAAAATCAGCAGAATTCTTATTCTGCACCATGGAGAAAGGAACCAATTCACCGAGCTTTCCCGGCCGCAGGCCGCAGCGGAATTATTTGCGCGATGCTTTCCGCCCTTCCATAGCCCCGCCGGTTTGCATGGGGTTATCGAATTTCTCGAACGCGTCGTCAACGCGGTCCCCTGCTATGAATTCCGGTTTGTTCCAGACGCTCGCGCAGTTGATGCCGTGATGGAGATGGACCGTGTCAGCGTCTCTCATTAAGGATCGGGCAGAAAGCTCTACGTTCGCAGATTTAGCGCGGCACCTCGTGGCTTCCGGAAGGTCGTTTCGTTTTAGAGCCAGGGGGCGAAGCATGCTTCCGGCGATCGACGATGGGGATGTCCTGCACGTGGAGCCTCTCGGCAAGGCGAGGCTCAAGTCCGGCGACGTCGTTTTGTTCCAGAAAGACGGAGAGTTCAAGGCGCATCGAATTTTGCGAAAGAAGGGTGAAAGATTCGTCACCCGCGGAGACGCAGGTATGAATATCGATGGCGAAGTGGCCAGGGAGCAGATTGTAGGAAGAGTGATTGCCAAAGAATGCACCCGTACAGGCCAGAAGCTGACTCTGTGCGGCGCCGCCGCACGGGCGCGGTTCTTCCTCGCAGAGGCGCGAAAGCGGGTGCCCGTGCGGGCGTTCTTCCTACTCATTTTATCCGGGCTATTGTCCAGCGCCGCCCTGCTCGCGCAGGTTCTCGTCTCCGGCACTCCGGCGACCGGAACCGCTCAGGTCACAGGCACCGGCGCGGTCACTTTTGCCACCATCCCCGGTTACGTTGTTCCGGTCGGGACAAATCGCCTGATGATTGTGGGCGTTTCTATTAGTACGCAGGGAAATAATGCCGGCAGCTCTGTTTCGAGTATTACCTACGGGACTCAGTCCTTGACAAAAATTACGGCTACAGTCCTGGAGACGGCGGCAAGGCGGGTGGAGATGTGGCAATTGCTTGCGCCGAGCGCGGGCACCGCGAACGTTACCATCAAGGGGAATAAGACTGGTTCCAATAACAATAAGTTAGGCGTGGTGGCAGGCGTTATCACCTTTACGGGTGTTGACCAGACTTCGCCCGTGCGATCGTCAACCGCTGCTTCCGGAACTTCCGCTACGGCATCAGCGTCTGTTTCAAGTGCAGGCGCCGATTTTGTGCTGGATACGCTTTGCGTTGCCGGCACGATAACTGTTACCAGTTCAAGTGGTCAGACATCACGATGGAATACCAGGTCTGCCGCCACCGGGCAGGACGCGACCGGCGTTGCTTCGTCGAAGACTGGAACCGCGCCGACCGCTACGATGTCCGAAAACCTGAGCGGCAGCTCTGTATGGACCATAGCTGTCATTTCCATTCGCGGCTTCGGCGCAGATCTTTCCATCACTAAGGTAGGAAATCCCGACCCTGTGTTACAGAATGCAAACGTCACTTACACGCTTACCATTACCAACAACGGCCTGCAGAATGCTCCCGGCGTGCTGGTCTCTGATATTTTGCCCACGCAAGTCAGTTTCGTGTCGGCTACGCAAAGCCAGGGTAGCTGCGCCCAGACTGCCGGAACCGTTTCCTGCGTCCTTGGAGCCATGGCGAATGGGGCGACCGCGACCGTTTCCATCGTAGCGACAGCGCTCACTCCTTCGGCAGCCCTCAACACCGCGGTGGTGAGCCCCGTCGCCGCAGTTGATCCTGACCTGACCAATAACACGGCAACCTTCACCAGCACGATTACATTTCCGAATTCGGTACGACTGAATTCTTTCATGGCAGTTCCGTCAGGAAAGGGGGCGCTGCTTTCCTGGAACAGCGGTGGAGAGTTGCATAATCTTGGCTTCAACGTCTATCGCGACGTGAGCGGCGAGAAAGTTAAGCTGAACTCCTCACTCATCGCCGGTTCGGCCCTGCTTATGCGCGACACGGTGGAGCAGCACGCGGCCAAAACCTATCGCTGGATTGACAATTCGCCGAGTGCAGGCGGCCTCTATTGGCTGGAAGATGTGGACCTGAATGGGACCCGCACGCTTCACGGACCTGTTGCACTCAATGCGTCCCCTTTGGGCAGCGCCTCGATAATGCCACGTTCGGCCGTGATTCAAGACCTGGTGGCATCGGCGAAACTGGCGCCGCAGAGCGATGTCGCGGTCACCCAAAACGCAAGTCCGGTTGCGCGGGTACGTGAATTGCTGGCGCATGCCGAGTTGCGTCCCACTTCCGCCGAAATCGGATTCAAACTCGCGGCCGAACCGGCGGTGAAGATTTATGTTGATCACGAAGGTTGGTACCGCGTCACGCAGCCGCAATTGGTTGCCGCAGGCTTAAGTACCGATAGCGAGGCCAAATTTTTACACCTGTACGCGGAAGGCATCGAGCAGCCGATAAAAATTACTGAAGGTGAGCGCTTCGGTCCGCAATCGGCTATCGAATTTTATGGGACCGCGATTGACACACCGTATTCAGGCCAACGCGTCTACTGGCTCACCCAGGGTCGCGGCCCGGGTCTCCGGATTGGCCACGCCTCCGGTACCGGAAGCTCCGGTCCGCAGGCGCAAAGCTTCCTGCAGACTCTGGAACTGAAGCCGCGCACAACGTACTTTGGCACGCTCCTGCGAGACAATATCGACGATTTCTTTGGCTCATTGATTTCTTCCGTGCCTGAATCCGAGATCGTAAATGTCGCCAACCTTGCTTCGGGTGACGGCAAATTAGCATTGGTCCTCCAGGGGGTGACCGATGGCCAGCAGCATACCGTCACCGTCATGCTGAACGGCTCGACGCTAGGCGAACTGAATTTTGCCAATCAAAACGAAGGCCGTGAAGAATTCCAGATTCCGAGCGGCCTGCTCACAAACGGAAGCAACACTATTACATTGCTGGCTCAGGGCGGCGACAACGATTTCAGTCTGGTGAATACGATCGATCTCAGCTTCCCGCATACTTTCACGGCTGAGTCTGACATGCTGAAGTTCACGGCAGATGCCGGCGAAAGCGTGAGCATAGGCGGATTTTCACGGCGGCCGAGCCGGTTGATCGATGTCACCAATCCCTTGCAACCGCGCGAACTTATGCACGAAGCGGTTGCCGAGCATGGCTCTTACACTCTGAAAGCATCCATTCCCTGGACGACCCCCGGGCCGCACACGTTGCTTGCTTCTTCGGAAGCGCAGATGGCGACTCCGGTCGCGCTGGCCGCACATCATCCCAGCAAACTGCACTCCGTGCAAGCCGGAGCGGGCTATGTTGTCCTGACCGCTCCGCAGTTTACCGCGCAAGTGCAGCCGCTCGCTTCGCTTCATCGGACCGAGGGCAAGACGGTTGCGCTGGTCAGCGTGGACGACGTTTATGATGAATTCAATTTCGGCGAGCGGACCCCGTTCGCCATCCGCGCATTTTTGAAGGCTGCAACTGAGGCCTGGAAGGACAAACCCAAATACCTGTTGCTTGTCGGAGATGCCTCCGTCGATCCCCGAAACTATCTGGGTTTCGGTTCATTCGATTTCGTGCCCACCAGAATTCTCCCAACCGCCGAGCTCATGACCGCGTCTGACGACTGGTTCTCTGATTTTGAAAATGACGGTTCGGCGAAAATCGCCACCGGGCGCCTGCCGGCGCGAACTCAAGACGACGCACAGACAATGGTCGCGAAGATTATTGGCTACGCAAAGGGAACGCCCTCCACCTGGAACAGCAGGGCGTTGATGGTGGCAGATGTCGATGATCCGGCGATGAGCTTTTCGCAACAATCGCAAGCCGTGCAGAACCTCTTGCCCCAGAACATGAGCGCGACCGATGT
>Ga0157372_10008400_pt1 | contig 10971 bp, 8 predicted proteins | sample C55metaG_FD_115307 | JGI IMG/M metagenome (GOLD analysis project Ga0157372, IMG submission 115307) | Corn rhizosphere microbial communities from Kellogg Biological Station, Michigan, USA - C5-5 metaG | ecosystem: Host-associated > Plants > Roots > Rhizosphere > Soil | place: USA: Michigan...
GACCGGGCGCGCCGCTCTTCCGGTGAAACCTTTCGATCAGAACCTGGCACAGGTTCCGGACATGCTGATGGAAGACAACGCGCGGCTCATTATCCCGCATACTCCGTCCACGGTGTCGGTCGTCGGAAATGTATACAACCCGGGCTCGTTTATCTATGATCCGCGCACCAGTAGCGGAGGTTACCTGGAAATGGCGGGTAAAGGGAAACCGCAATCCGACCTGCACCACGCCTTTGTGTTGCGAGCCAATGGTGTGGTCGTCGCGGCAAACAATGTGAATGGAGTATTCACCGGCGCAAAATTCGAGCACCTGCGTTTGTATCCGGGAGACGAGATCATCGTGCCTTACAAACTGCCTACCGGTGCCTTCGTGCGTGGATTGCGCGACTGGAGCCAGATCACATCGCAGCTGGCAATCACAGCCGCAGCTCTGGCTGTCGTGGTTCCGTAGGACTCTTCAACCGGCAGAGAATCAAGGCAGGATGTATCCCAGGAGCAAATCCGTCGTCTGACCTTCGCATTTGGGATCATGGCTGGCGAATTTATCGCGACCAGTGCTGCAGCGGTACACTGGCAGCAAATGCAACCCGGAAACGGGCTGCGGGTATGCATAGCCTGCAGTACCGAGAATCCTCTGGCCTTCGCACGCTCCATCGAGCGATAGGAAATAGTCTGTTCGCTCCGCTTTGCAGCTATACAGGGGTACCGTCCCCTGAACCCAGTTGCCATAAAGGTGCCCAAGCACGCGCTCCAGTTGGAAAGCGCTATCAGGACTGACCCAGCCCGTAGTCACTTCGTGTACGGTTCCGTTGAAATAGCGATTGAGAGAGAGTTTTGCTTCGCCGCTCGTGGACCACTCCGTAGGAAATAAAATCCAGTTGGAAGTGTCGGCCGATTCCGCAGCTTCCTTTGGCGTTGCTTCCCATTTGGGAGCCGGATAGGAAATGGATACATACATCTGGATCTTGTTCTGAGAGGTCAAATTGAGGTTGCCGTAGGGATCGCGCACGAACGCGGCTATAAAGTTCGCTTCGAAACCGGTAGTGTTGGTGTCGATTGTCGCCAGATGTTGCCAGCCCGAGTCGCCACTCAACAGCGCGTGCTCGGAAATTTTATACAGCTCGATTCCATAATTGCCGCGCTCCTGTACTCCTCCCGTGGACGAAATTGGCCGTCCTGGGCGATTGAAGACGGCATACCACTCACCTTTGTTCGGTTCGTAAGCCATATCTCCCCAACCGGGCTCCGGATTGTCCGGGTTCAATCCATTGGTGGTAATTGTGCCTTGAACCTTGAAATGCACCCCATCGCTCGAGACGGCAGCGACGTGGTGTGCAGTAGGAAAGGTATCTTCGTAGAACAGCCACAGCGCGGACTTGTGATCGTCATTGTGCAGTACGGGTTGACCAACGCCGTAGCCTTGCCGCGAGGTTGAGGGGATCACGGGATGTGGGAATTTCGTCCACGAGATGCCGTCATTGGAAAACGCCACGCCAATACTATTGTTCAACCCGTCGGGCGACGCGGTGCCTACGTAGTACATCGCGTAGGTATACGTCTTGCCATTACCGAGAGGATTCTGGAAGTTGCCGGCAATCACTTTTGGATTACAGGTAAAAGCGGAATCCCATGCGCCGGAATTTTCCTCCAGAACCAATCTGGTCCCATACCCTTTAGGACTGGTCAGATGAATCGATTGATAGTAGATGGCATCGGACTCCAGAGAGCTATCTCCCGGATTGTTTCCTTCGCTGCACCACCACAATCGCCGCGTGCCTTCGGATTCAATGATAGACGGCGAATAGTTGTATCGTCCAATGTTGCCGATAGCCCCTTTGGGTAACTGCGGTGGCGCGCCACAAGCGGCGCTTAGGATCATAAGGCCGAAAGCCGAAAAGCAGATGATGACAGTGAAAAAACGATTCGCGATAGCGGTCATCGTGCGATGTGCAACATGCAAGTGATATGGGACGTCGACAATGTTTTACTTTGCATTCGGACAGAGATCAAGCTCTTTTTTGAAGATGGAAAGTGCTAGAAAGAGACCAGAGCATCCTGTTCAATAAATATGTTTGCGTCGAGAGAGAGCCATTTTCTGGCTAATCAGACGAGCGAGACTGCACCCACAATGCGAGTTCGTCAGTTGCTGCACCTGTGATCATTGTTTTGGCACTGCGAACGAGGATGCCCTTCTAGTATCAAGAATCACAGTTAAGCCAGGCACGTTTGTCCGCCCGTACGACCACAAGAGCGCGAGCATTAACCAGAACAGAGGCTCCGTTTCCGTTTGGTAGGTCAGGTTGAAGACAAGAATTGCTGCAATCGCACATATCGAACTCCTCCTGCCAAATATTGGATAACCTAGGAGAAACAGCAAAGCAATGAATGCGGGCAACCCCATTTCAGCGAGAGTAGTAATGTACAGACTGTGAAAGTTTCCGCGCTTATCGTCTCCAAAGAAATCCGCCAGGACTTTCGGGGCAGCAGCGTACCCGATCCCTGTCATCACCGTCTTGGTCGACGCCAACCATGTGTTGAGACCTCGTTCTATCAGAAGCACGTGACTTTCTCCGGAACTCCCTGTATCCATTGACAGCTTTGCAGAGATGGCATCCGAGATCTCCCACGCCTCCGCCACTGCCGTCAATTCTTGCTGGTACTTGACAAAGAGCAGCAATCCGAGTGCAAGAATTGCTATCAGGCCCGTTAAGACCCGCCGGGACACCAGACGCGACCAGAATTGTTTGGAGGCGACATGATAGGCCAACCAACACAGAACGCCCGACCGCGATAAGGTTAGAAATACGAGAACTGCGATTGCAAATCGAAGAGCGGGCGTGTAGCGCGACTTAGCCGCAAACCTGTCGATCAGGGCTAAATACATGGTGAGCACGAAGCCTGAGCGGTTGGCGTCATAGGCAGTTCCGGACAGCGTTGGTATCCAAGGCCCTATGGAACTGGTGGCGAACGTCGTTTCCAGCCACGGCCCGCTTCGCTGGGCAGTCATGACGATGCCATGCGTCCAGGCTATGCACTCCCCAACGACAAAAATGGCATATGCGATCAGGGCAAAGGTGACAGAACGTACGATCAGCTTTTCCTGTTCCGCTTCGTTCAACACCTGCAGCGAAATGTAGTAGCCCAAGGCGGCTACTAGGAGCAGATCACAAAAAGCCACTAGCCCCCGTTCCGGGTCAAGCCCAATCGGGATCGAAAAAAACGTAAAAAGCAGAAAAAGGCTGGATGCGGCGACGAAAGGCAACTGGCGCCGCGTTTCGGGTGTAACTGAAAGTCGAAACATGGCACTTGGCTCGCTGCGGAAGAGGCCAAGGATAAAGACCAGCGGCGCTAGAACCAGAAACGGAGTGAGTGTGAACGGACCGCGCCCCGCAAACAGATCGATGCGGTCCGCATCAGCTAACCCGATGCATCCGATCAGGCAGACGTATTGTAGTTTTCGCAACATCTGCAGGAGATTACAAACGTTAGTCGAGCGTACATGGGCCCCTGGCGAGCTCGGCCGGGCGACAGAAACGGGCCATCAGTCCTCCGGCGCGCATTACTGATTCAACCCCCTCTTGTTGCGACGGCCTCCCCCCCAGAGTGCCAGCAGCCCGAACAACATCTGAGATCTCATTCTAAATCGGGTATAGTTTCCTAACTTAACGCGACCGGTCACATTGCTTGAGTGTCGGCGGTAGGCCACCAAAGGTTTGGGGATGTATCGTGTCTTACTACCCATCAGCGCGTTCACGCAGCCGATCCAGGTGTCATGATGCACAAGCCGTCCGGGGGGGAAAGGCAAGGCCGTCCGCAGCAGAATGGAGCGAAAGGCCATTGTGCAGCCGTGGAATTTTCCGATCAGTAGATTCGACCATAATCCACTCTGAAATTTGCCCCGCTTCGCATAGAAAGAGTCCCCGATTGCGGCGCCACCCTCGTCGATCAGCATGGCGTCGCTCGTTACCAGCATCACGGCCGGATCATTGTCGAATGCCTCAAGCACGGTCTCAACCTTTTGTGGAAGCCAAAGATCATCTTGATCGCTGAGAAAGACGATCTCCCCCGAGCAGCGCGAGAGTGCAGTCTCGAAGGTACGCAGGACTCCTTGATTCTCGGCATTTCTTAGCAACACGACGCGCGGGTCTCGCAGAGCAGCGACCGCTTCGCACGTGGCATCGGTTGAAGCGTCATCGACGACAATGATCTCGTCCTGATCGGACAGCTGGGGAAGAATTGAGCGCAGTTGAAGGCCGATGTAGCTCTCGCCCTGATAAGCTGCCATGCAGACGGAAAGCTTTGGCCGAGTCCTCAATGCTCCCGGTCTCCCCCGAAGAACGTCTGGTTTATGCTCCTGTTCGCCATTTCCTGCATTTATAGGTGAGGTCAAGGCTTGGTAAGTTCGGCAGCAAGTTCCTTCATCCACTCCCGTGGGCCAAGCCGCGGGCGAGCGCATGTCCACAATTATAATAGGGCTGGGTGGTCAAAGTTTGCGACAACGTCGTGTAACGTGGTTTCTGTCGTCAAGAGATCCGAGGCCGAGCATGAACGCGGTCTGAAGCGAGGTCTTCGCGCCGCGCAGCAAATCGCCCCCGGTTCTGGTAAAACCTCGGAGACCTGGGCACACTGTAAGGAGGTACATTGCGTCTGAGCATTTCCGTGGCCATCTGCACCTTTAATGGTGCGCGGTTCCTTGCCACGCAACTGAAAAGCATTGCGGACCAGGAGCGCCCCCCGGACGAAATCGTCATCTGCGACGATGGTTCTTCCGATGGCTCCATTGAAATGTTAAGCGAGTTCGCTCAGCGTGCTCCGTGCTCCACCCGAGTCGTAGTCAATGACGATAAGCTTGGCTCCACCAGGAATTTTGAGAAAGCGATTTCCCTCTGTAAAGGTGCAGTCGTGGCGCTGGCAGACCAGGACGATGTTTGGTACAGACACAAACTCCGTTCGATCGAGAACGCTTTCCTGCAGTCTACGGAAACAGCTTTGGCCTTCAGCGACGCCGATTTAATCAATGACGATTCACAGTGTGTACCGGGGCACCTCTGGCCAACGTTTGCGTTTGATCGCGCCGAACAACGCAAATGCGCAAATGGCGACGCCTTGGCCGTTCTGCTGAGGCATCCGGTGGTGACGGGGGCCACGATGGCGTTCCGCAGGGACTATTTCGAACTTCTGGCGCCGATCCCTGCGAACCAGATTCATGACAGGTGGATATCCCTCTTATTGGCTGTCCAGGGAAACTTCGCTGTCATTTCGGACCGGTTGATTCAGTATCGCCGGCATGCGGGACAGCAAGTCGGGCCAGGGCCACGGACTCTACAGGAGCGAACGCAACGGGCCAGGCTCACTACCGGGTGTTTCTATCGCGCTGAAGTGGAACGTTTCCAGGAATTCCGCAAGCGCCTGGAAGAGCGCAGCGCTCAACTCCGCGACAGCGGACGGGCGCTTGCTGAGGTTTCAAGGAAAATCTCTCATCTTGAACACCGGGCCGGATTGCCGGCGAGTAGGGTGGCGCGCATACCCGGGATGGTACGGCAAACATTGAACGGCGATTATTGGCGTTACTCTACGGGGTGGAGCAGCATCGCCAAAGATCTGTTACTGCCCTAGATGAAATGCCCAGCGCCTGTGAGCAAAGAGGACCGCGTTAAATCATGCGCTACGGCCGTTCTCGTTTACCCATTCTTCCGGTCAGGCCGTCCCAGGTTCCAATCAGGACGCTCCAAAACTGCCGCGCTCGATTCTGCCCGGCCACTAGGCAAACCACCGTGTCATGTATTTGCCTATAAAGAGCCCTCAACACCCAAGCCGGATAAGAGAATAGATAGCTGCGATAGAGGGCGACAGAATTTCGTGAAATATAATAACGCCTCATCGCGTCGTGCCGGCTGTGCTGGAATGCGCGACCGAAGACGCTGAGCTCTGCCGGGTTTCCCGGAGAATGCCACAGTTTGGCTCGATTTGACTGCCCGATTAGGAAGCCCGCGGCTCGGATACGGAAAGCGTATTCCCAGTCGACGAGATCGATGAAATATTCCGACGCGAACCATCCGATTGTGTCGAAAATCCATACCGGCATAAGGGACCCCGAAGTCATGGGAAAGATGGGACTGCCATCGGCGGCGCGTGGTATGTGCAGTTCGTTGCCTGTTATCGGGTCCACATAGCGAGGATGAATAGAAGCCAGACGTTTGCGGCCGGCGTGCGTATCCCATGCGTCGAACATTTGATCTATGAATCCGGGAGTTACCGCGCTGTCCTGGTCGAAGAGAATTACCCAACCATACCGCTGGGCTATTGCCCATCGAACCCCTTGGTTCAGCGCTTCAGCAATGCCCAAGTTATCGCTGTTTTCGATTAGGTGAAAACAAAGTGCCGAACTGGCTGCACGCAGTGGACTGATCTCATCATCACTGGACCCGTTGTCAATAACAACCAATCTCTGCACCTGCGGCAGAATATTGCGCAAGTGCTCAAGGACTGTTGCATCAGGCCTATATGTGACAACTACGGCGCAGACGGGTTGGACGCTCATTGTACCTGCTTGTGAACGCATCCTTCGCACTTCATCTGAAACTGACCGGCTCCGAGAGGGTGGAGCAGGTCGAGGTAGAAAACATCAATTATCCCACCAAGCGGGAGTTGGCGGGGATCTCGGCCCATCTGCGAAAAGCCTGAACTGTGCCGGCAGCGACGCCCAATAGCTGCGCACAAGCTCGCAACGCCAATAGTGCCGGAGAGAGGAGTCCAAGGATAGGATCTTCCACCATGGCACGGGCTGCGAACGGCACCGTGCTGAGCAAAAATGCGCCGACGACAAGAATGGACAGTGGCAATGCCGGCCGCAGTGCCAAGTCTAAGGCGGCCGCAAGAAGTAGGGCGGGAGCAAAAAGAAGCTGGAGCTTCATGAGTTGTGGTGTGTGGCTGTCTCTCAAGGCTTTTCTCGGATTCTTTCGTAACGCCAGTACACGCCAATATGCAAACTTATACTTCTTCTTGAGATAGCGCGGAATGCTGTCAGGATGGGTGTGATGGACCACAGCAGCGGGGACAAACTTCATTTTCCAGCCAAGAGACGACATGCGATACGAAAGCTCGATGTCTTCAGCGCACGCCACGGGAAACGAAGTATCGTAACCATTAATCTGCAGAAAGCGATCTCGCCGAAACGCTGCTGAGTAGGTATCGATAAAGTCAATCGAGGCAAGATGAGCCATGAAGCGGTATCGATCTTCATATTCGATTTGCACAAAACGCGCGGCGAGACTTTTTTGTGTGGTGCGATAAACGCCCTTAACCCCTACGACTTCAGGATCATCGAAAGGCGCCAACATGGCTTCTATCCAATTCGGCGTTACAACGCAATCATCGTCCGTGAATAAGATGATGCTCCCGTTTGCCTCGTTGGCACCGCGATTACGCGCTGCCGCAGGTCCGGCATTCGCCTGACTGATGAGACGTACGTGCGGGTAACGGGCAACGACATCCAGCGTATTGTCAGTGGAACCGTCGTTTACGACTAGAATCTCCGGATCGTAACCTGCCGTATGCTTCACAAGGGCCTCGAGGCAGTTTCCAATCCGAGACGCGCCGTTGAATGTAGGAATGATGATGGATACTGGCATTGTTTCAACGACTCTTTTTTCACAACAGAGCAAGCTCGCAATTGCCTGCGTCTAAAACCGCCATGTTCGATCAGACCAGCTCAAAGCGTGGAAGAGGCACAATGAATTTACCGCTCGACGACAAGTAGGCCTGCTCCCGCGCCTTGAACTCCTGGATGAAATGCCATGGAAGTACAAGGAAGTAGTCTGGTTTGGCAGCGCGGGCTTCGGCCTCCGAAATGATTGGAATGCGAGTACCGACGGTAACCTTGCCCCATTTGTCCGGATTGCGCTCGGCGGCCGCGCCGATGATCGAGTGGTCCAACTCGAAATACTGAAGCATTGTGTTTCCCTTGGTTGAAGCGCCATAAACGAAAACCTTCTTTTCCCTTTTGACTTCGTCTTTGATAAACCCCGAAACCTGCTGTTTAATTTGTGCGACTCGCGCCGCAAAGTCCAGGTAGGGAGTTGTCGTGTCCAAACCAAGATCCGCTTCGGCCTTTCGCAGTTGGCAGACGCGCTCCGCAGCTTGCGCGCGATAAGCCTCATCACTGAAAGCCTTGGTATCTGCGTCACGATTGCGAATGTAGGCACGAATACTGCCGCCGTTCACATCGTTGAGTTGGGCATCGACAATCGAGAAGCCATGCAAGTTTAGGAGATATTCAAGAGCTTGCAGCGAATAATACTCAAGGTGCTCATGGCAGATGTTTCCGAAATCATTCTGCTCGAGCATCAGCGGCAGGTAACTCATCTGCATGATCCAGACGCCGTCCGGATGCATAACTCGCTTGATGTCAGCCACGAACTTGCGCGGTTCCTCCAGGTCGTAGAACATCGCAATGGATGTGACAACCTTCGGACGATGACTGGACAGTTTGCTGTCCGATAAAAAACGATCCGCCTCAAAAAATCCGACCAGCACATTATCCGCGAACTTCCGCGATAACACGGCCAGGTTTTGCGCCGGATCGAAGCCGATCTTGTGAAGGCCGGGGACCTGATAGGAGCCGAGAAGCGTGCCATCGTTGCAGCCAATGTCGAGAACAGAGTCGCCCGCCTGCAAACGCATCAGCTTCGCGGCGGAGCCCGAAATGTCTGCCAGCGCATCTCGCATGGTCTGATTTGTCCCTGAGCGATACCAATATTCCTGGTACATCATGTCCCCTGGCACCGTGTGCTGCAGTTGCAGCAGTCGGCACCGCCGGCAAAGGACAAGCTCTAACGGAGCCTTCGGCCCATCGGGCTGTTTAGGCGCCAGGAAAGTGGAGACGTACTGCTCCCCCAACGAAAGAATCGGATCAAGTGGACCCCCGCAAACTCGGCAATAATTCCAGGTCTTCATCAACTATTGTGGTCTCCTCAGGATAACTTCGAGGACGACGGATCTGTTTCGAGAGTCTCCGCCAGCAATTTCAGATCGGCATCCACCAGCATCTTGACTAATTCCTCAAAGCTCACACTGGGAGCCCACCCGAGACTACGTCTTGCTTTCGTTGCGTCTCCCATCAATACAACAGATTCCGGCCCGCGCAACTCCTCACGACCTTGCACTACGTAGTCTTCATAACTCAAACCGATGTGGGAAAAAGCTATCTCGCAGAGTTCGCGTACCGAGTGCGCTTCTCCGGTCGCCACGATGTAGTCTTCGGGCGCTGGTTGCTGCAGTGTCAGCCACATGGCGCGAACGTAATCTCCGGCGAAGCCCCAGTCGCGCCTGGCATCAAGATTTCCGAGGCGGAGGTCGCGGGCCAGCCCAAGCTTAATCATCGCCGCCCCGTGAGAAACCTTCCGCGTGACGAACTCCATGCCGCGGCGAGGGCTTTCATGATTGTACAGAATACAGGAGCATGCAAAAACCTCACGTTGCTCGCGATAAATCGAGGTCATCCAGTGGGCGAATGCTTTGGCAACTCCATACGGGTTTCTGGGTTGAATGGGCGTGGATTCATTCTGTGGCGTAATGGCGGCGTTTCCGAAAATTTCGCTACTGGAGGCTTGCAGGACTCGTATTTCGCGGTCGACCCGGTGAACCACATCCAGCAGTGCCAGGGCAGCTACGCCGTTGAGCTCTGCGGTGGCAATAGGATCAGACCACAATTGCTTGCTGGAGGCGCGGGCTGCAAGGTTGTAGATCTCATCAGGTTCATAGGTACGAACAATCTTTTCAATAGACTTCTCATCAAGCAAAGCATTCTCAACAATCTCAATCCTTCCGCGAATGTGAAGAATGTTTTCAGCCTCTTGACCCGGCATAGTTCCGACCACACGGTAGCCATGCCCAAGGAGAAGCTCTGCCAAGTAGCTTCCATCTTGACCGCCAATACCGGTAATCAAGGCTGTTTTCATGCCGAAGTCAACTTAGTCGTTTTGCCATTCATTAATCGCTTCATGATTTGCTCCAGCTTGGCAGTACTGTTTTCCCACGAAAAGTTGTCGCGAACAAAGCCTTGACCACCGTGGGAGAGCTCATTCCACTTCTCTGCAGACAGGAGGGAAACGACCCGGTCAGCGAACTCTTCCGGATCGTCGGCTACATGCAGGTGCTGGCCTGGGACTGCACCAATGCCATAGTTACCGGCAGAGGTCGTAACAACTGGAGTACCGCAGGCCAGAGCTTCTAGGATCTTTGTCTGAGCCCCGATCCGCAGCCGCACAGGACAGACACTCACCGTTGCCTCTCGAAGGTACGTACGAACGTCCGGCACTAACCCTGTGACCTTGATCCGGGGATCGCGAGCCCATTTTCGAACTCTTGCGACTGGGTTTGCTCCTACCAGCCAAAGATTCGCTGATAGATCTCGTTGGCAGATCAACGGGAAGATATCTCTGCAGAAGAACTCAACCGCATCTACATTTGGAGGGTGATACATGTTCCCCGTGATTACAATCATTCCTTTTCGACGATTGGAATTTGCAGAGTATGCGCTTTCCTGGTCCACGCCGTGTGGCACAAAATCCGCAGATGCTCCCGGGACTGCATTCATATAATCTTGGGCATCTTCTCGATTCACGAAGGTGACGCAACCAAACTTCTTCGCATGCTTTATGTCGTATCGTCTTAGTTGACGAATGCGTTGGCGATACAGTGGCCTGCAACACCAGGGAAACATCGCCAACATCTTTTCGGTCTTCAACGCCGGAGGGTCCTCCAGGCTCCACATTGTTGGTCCGGAGTACGAATCGGGCCGGAATTGTGCCGCCCGTATCGTCTGGAACAGAGCGATGTCGTAATTCCCGCCGGCCAATCGCTCAGCGACCACTCTGGACATCTCAGAAGACCGAGCGCGAGAGATCTCCCGAAGCGGATCGACAAACACCCGACTCACCATTGAAAGTACTACCCGCCAGCGAGCTGGGC
>Ga0157372_10008401_pt1 | contig 10968 bp, 13 predicted proteins | sample C55metaG_FD_115307 | JGI IMG/M metagenome (GOLD analysis project Ga0157372, IMG submission 115307) | Corn rhizosphere microbial communities from Kellogg Biological Station, Michigan, USA - C5-5 metaG | ecosystem: Host-associated > Plants > Roots > Rhizosphere > Soil | place: USA: Michigan...
ATATTGATTATACTTAAAGTTGTTTTGTCGACTTCTTCCATATTGCACTTAAAGTTTCCGCCCTCGTTGATGTTATCACCAAAGAGTTTACCGTATAGCTTGTTTGCACTTAATTACAAACTATGCGGTTAAAAAAAATAAAATATTTTAACGTCAACTATTGCAACGTACGTTTTAAATACATACCTTTGGTTTATGAGTTTATTTAAGAAGGATACACCCGCCGAAATGATACCCACCAAAACCGAATTGGACGTGTTGCAGGTTTTGTGGCAGTATGGCCCGTCCACTGTGCGATTTGTGCACGATAAGCTGAACGAGCAGAAAGAGGCGGTGATTTATACCAGCACGCTGAAGCTGATGCAGGTGATGAAAGAAAAAGGGATGCTTGACCGTGACGAAAGCGCCATGAAACACGTCTATAGTGCAGCGTGGCAGGAGGATAAGGTAAAAGGCAATATGCTGGGCCGTTTTGTCGACTCGATGTATAACGGTTCGCCGAGCAGTTTGATGATGGCCTTGCTGGGGAATGATAAGACGTCGGCAGAAGAATTGAAAAAAATAAAGGAGCTGTTGAAGGGGTTTGAGGGGAAGTAGCAGAGGGACTCACCCCGACTCGCTACGCCGTCGACCCTCTCTACCGCAGGCGGTAAAGAGGGTGAAGAAAGAAAAAAAATAAAGACCCCCTCTTTCCGCAGGAGAGAGGGGGCAGGGGGTGAGTTGACTCTGCAAGCGGCTCATCGACTCCCCCCCGACTACTGGCTAGCAAAATATGAGCAGCTGAGTTGAAGATAAATAATTAAAAACTAACCAAGATGAACTTGCATTTGGATACCACCGCGCAACACATCATACAGGCTTTCAGCTGGATGCTGATCCATTCGCTATGGCAGGGCTTGCTGCTGGCTGTTGTGACGGCGGTGATATTGCTGTCGACCAAAAGGTCGGGCGCGAGACTGAGGTATAATTTGGTAGCGGTTCAGTTTTTATTATTTATAGCGGCCTGTTGCTGCACCTTTGTGTGGGAGTGGTACCAAACCCCGGCAAAGGCCATAGCGCCGCTGGCAGGAACCATTGGCAACGACGCCTCGCAATGGTTTCACCTGGATGCCGAAAGTATCCGCCGGTTTGCGCAAACCGGCATCAGCTATTTTACTGCCAATGCGCCAATGGTGGTATTGCTGTGGTCGGTGTTGTTTGTTTTCCGCTCCGTGCGTATGATGGGCAGCCTGGTGTATATCCATCGCGCCAAAAACAGGTACACGTTTGCGCCGCCTGCTAACTGGCAGCAAAGGGTAGAGGTGCTTTGCGAAAAGTTACAGATTCACAAAGCCGTGCGCTTGCTGGAGTCAGGCTATGTAAAAGTGCCGATGGTGATCGGTCACCTCAAACCTGTGATATTGATGCCTGTGGGCCTATTGGCCGGTTTGCCTGCCGAGCAGGTAGAGGCCGTATTGCTGCATGAACTGGCACATATACGCCGTCATGATTATGTGGTGAATTTTCTGCAAACGCTTACCGAAACGGTGTTCTTCTTTAATCCCGGTTTGTTGTGGATATCGTCGTTACTGAGGGATGAACGCGAGAATTGCTGCGACGATATCGCCCTGGAGCAAACCAAAAATAAGCGTGAGTTTGTTCAGGCATTGATCAGCTTTAAAGAACATTCGCTGAATACTGACCAGTATGCGGTGGCTTTTCCCGGCAAAAAGAACCACCTGCTGCACCGTGTGAGCCGCATTATGAGTGATAGGAACCAAACGCTGGGGCCATCGGAGAAGGTATTTTTTATGATGGGGATCGTCATCCTGTCGCTGGTAGTGGCTACCGCAGCTATCGCACAGATCAGGACTGCGGATTATAAGGCTGCTAAGGAAAAGATCAACAGCATATTATTTACGGGTGCAACTACGCCTGCGACCAAACGGGTACATCAACCTAAAAAAGCTTATCCATACAAACCAACTGCAAAGCCTGCCGGTCCCGAAAGTCAGGTAGAATATACGTCAATGGCGTATGGGTCAGCTACAGCGGAAACCAGGTTAAAGGAGCAAAAAGAACAAGCCGAAAAAGTAGAAGTTGCAGAACTGGAGCAGCGCAAACGCGATCAGGATCAGGCAATACGCGAACAACAACAGGCAAAACGCGATCAGGAACAGGGCGTGCGCGACCAGCATGAAGCAAAAATACAGCAGGACCAGGCAGCGAAAGATCAACAGCAGGCCAAACGCGACCAGGAACAGGCAGAGCGTGATCAGGAGCAGGCTATACGCGATCAGCAGCAGGCACGCATAGATCAGGAGCAGGCAAAACGCGATCAGGAGCAGGCTGCCCGTGATAAACAAATGGCAAAGATAAATGAAGAGCAGCGCACAAATGACACGCAGAATAAAGTGGGCATCGGACAGGCGAAAAGCAATGCAGAACAAGCCCGCAGGAATACGGCCCAGGCGGTGAAAAATGCCATACAAGACGAGCGCAACAAAGTGCAGGAACGCGCTAATGCCGAACAGGCAAAGAAAAACGAAGAACAGGCAAAAGCAAACAAGGCAAACGTACAGGAATAGTAACAGCAAATATCTGGTCGGTTTAATGTAGCGGCAGGCGCAGCTGCAGCATTAAGTACGACATCTTTATAAATCTAATATTTAGTGTTTTTAAAATTCTGCCTCCGGGTGGGTGGTAGTTTATTGTCCAATTTTTAAACTTAAAATCAAAAAAATGAAAGCAAAATACTTTGGGCTAATAGGGATGCTATTGGCTGCAGTAACTGTATCGGCACAGACCAGTAAACCGGCTAAAACAGCCTACGACGACAACCGTTACAATAGTTATGACCATGTCAGCACGGTTCACGGCAAGCGGGTGGAAGAGATACAGATGCACCATAACGACAAAATGTACAAGGTTCAATTTGTGAACGATAAGATGACGGCGTTGTCTGTAGATGGCGAAAATATACCGCATGACGATTGGGCAAAATACGCGGCGGCCATCGCAGCCATCCGCGTCCAGGTAAAATTAAACCAGGAGCAGGCGGCAGCAAATGCCATACAGGCAAAGAAAAACCAGGAACAGGACCGTGTGAACACCGAACAGGAAAAACGCAATGCGGAGCAGGCTGTGCGTAACGAGATGCAGGCTAAAAGGAATGCAGAGCAGCAGTCCCGAAATGCCCAACAAGCCAAACGCAGCCAGGAACAGGCTGAAGTGAATGAACAGCAGGCAAAGAAAAATGCTGAACAGGCGGCCCGTAATGAAATGCAATCAAAACGCAACCAGGAGCAGGAGTCGGTTAACAGAGAGCAGGCAAAAAGGAACGCGGAGCAAGCGGCAGCAAATGAGCGTTTTATCAAAGAGCTTACCGAAGACCTGGTGAACGACAAAGTCATACCGGATAAGAACAGTCTGCGCGAGTTTAACCTCAGCAACGAAGGGATGACCGTGAACGGCGTAAAGCAACCTGATGAGGTGTTTAAAAAATACAAAGAGAAGTATAGCCGGGGATCGTCCGGAGGATTTAATTACTCAAGGGATGGTCTTATAAGGAATAATTAACAATGAATAATCGGTGAAACGAACATTAAAAAGTTAGACAATGGGACTGTTTTGCATTACTATTTTCCTAACCATGTGCATCACAATTTATATTTTATTAAAAACAAGCAGAAGATGAAAACTACGTTGAAAAGCGCCCTGCTGATAGGCGCACTAATACTAAGCACAGCTGCCCTGGCGCAGCAAAAGGCGAAAAAGAGAACGGCCTATGTGCAAACCGGCAGCACAGAGTATGGCAATAATACCTATACCTATAATGACGAGGGTGGTGTTTTGCATGAATACGTTGAGACCAATTGGAAGGGCGATAAGTATGAAATGAAACTGGTAGGGGGTAAGCCCATAATGCTGATTGTGAATGGCGAAAAAATAGCGCCTGCCGACTATGGCAAGTACAGCAACGTTATAGGCGAAATACGTGCCCAGATAAAGCGCGACCGCGAGCAAGCCAAACGCGATCAGGCCCAGGCCCGCGTGGATCAGGAGCAGGCTAGGCGCGACCAGGAGCAAGCGAGACGGGACCAGGAACAGGCGGGCCGGGATCAGGAAGAAGCCAGGCACGAACAGGCCCAGGCTGAGCGCGATCAGGTGCAGGCCAGAAAAGATCAGGAACAAGCGAAACGCGATCAGGAACAAGCCGGCCGCGATCAGCAACAGGCAAAGCGCGACCAGGAGCAGGCAAAATACGACCAGGTACAGGCAAAATACGACCAGGAGCAGGCAAAATACGACCAGGAGCAGACAAAAGAAGATCAGCGGCAGTTAAAATTGATGATAAGCGACATGGTGAGTGATGGCATTATCCAGAATGAAGATGCGCTGCATTCGCTGCGTATGAATGCTGATGAAATGATTGTGAACGGTAAAAAAATGTCGGATAACGTATTTAACAAATACAAGGAAAGGTATCCAAGGTTTGCTCATGGACACAGTGAGGGTGGTAATTTTAACGGGATGAGTATAACGAGGTAGGGTGTGAGTGGTTATCTCTTCCCCAAGCCCTTCTCGGTGTAGAGAGGGGCTTTTTTGTATAGTTTTTTGATTCCCGCCTCCTACAATGTCTTACCTAAGTACAGGCTGAGTTTTGCCAGAGAAATTAAGTTAATGCGGTAGTATTTCCTTCGGAATAGTTCATTTTGCCATTCGGTCGCGATAGAAGTTTAATAAGGTAATGGCACTGTTTCTGAAACTGCATGCAACAACATTCCACACAAACATGATCATTGTCATCAACTGAAACGTGAGGGTGCTGTTTGTGAGTGGAACAATAGATCGACTCTAAAAACGATTTTACCATAGTTGCTTCCATACCCCAAATCATTAATGAATCTTTGTGGATAACACCAGCTTTTCTTAAAGGTTTTGGTAGCTGTTAATTTTTGAGTTGGCTATAAAGGGGTAAAATTATTCTAGATGCAGTGCAAATCGAATTCTATATCTTCACAGCTACAATAATTAATAACTTCCTGATAAAATGGTCGTCACTTATAGGATTGCAGATACCGATGAAGATTTTGAGACGGGTAAAGAACTTTTTAAAGAATATGCCCATTCCTTAAATGTTGACCTTTCCTTCCAAAACTTTTCGCAGGAACTGGATACCATAAATCAACAATACCATCAACCTTCAGGTGGCCTGCTGCTTGCATTCTGCGATGAATTGCCAGCCGGATGTGCCGGGATAAGGCGATTGGATGAAAACGCGGCCGAAGTTAAACGCATGTATGTAAAAGGCGAATACCAGGGATTGAAAATTGGTGTTGCACTGTTACAACGCGCCATTGATCTGGCCAAAACGTTGGGATACCAAAAGCTCAGATTAGATACACTGGCAAATATGACCAAAGCGCAACAGCTTTACTATTCGTTTGGCTTTTATGAGATTCAACCTTATCGCTATAATCCGCTTTCGGGGACTATTTATATGGAAAAAGATTTAGAGACAGTTTAAACAGGCATATCAAATAACCTCGTCCCCAAAAACCTCCCAGGAAAGGGGTTCGCTTAATTCACTCAGCTTTTTGAGCGAATTCGGAGGCAATGTTTTTTGTCTGGATTTTCGTTTTTTACCGTAGGTTCTCGGAAAGTTGGATTTATAGATATATTTTCTGGTCGAAAAATTAAAATCGGTTGAACGTTCATACCCGCCATCTGAGCGGCTTGTGCGGGCAGCATTAATCAAATAAAAATCGTTCAACTGATACCCGATTACATATACTAACTTGTCTTCCCCATTATGAACCAGGTCAAAGTGAATATAGAGTAATCCTTTAGAAATCGTGATATCCCGATACGGGTCAGTATCATACATTTCTCTGTCACGTAATATAAAAGTATTGTGCTGTAGTTTCAATTCATAACGTTTGCCGGTATTAAAAGCGATCGCCAGTATCCTGGGGTTTGTTTCCTCGCCATGTTCTACTACTTTATGGCGGCATTCCAATATTATAGCCGCATCCGCCGCTTTATCCTGGTTAAGGTCGCCCGTTACGGTGTCTTTTATTTTCCAGCCTTTAGGTACAAAATCTTTAATGCTTTTGCCATATTTCGATAGCGTTGGAAATACGAAGGCTTTTATTTTGGTATGATGTTTAGTTTTTCGGTGGTGGGTTTGACCAAAGGTACCCTGCGTATTCATTATTTGAATAACAAATAGCCAAATTACTATAAGGGGGGCTCGTTTCATAGCTAAGGTTATTGGCTCATTAACATAGCAAGTTTGTTTGTATACCTATTATACGATGACAGCCTTTTTAAGGTTTAGGTCGAATGCTTGCCGGGATGGGATGATAAAATCGATCAGGGCAAAAACCAAAAGCGCCAGCCATTCCAATAAGTATCATATTGCGACCAGAAAGGTTTAAATTCAATCGTTGACGGCAATTGATGCATTACTGCATAGTCTTCATATGTTTTTTTGTTGACGAATTGCATCCATCGCCCGGATACCAGTTGATAGTCATAATACCTCCCTTCGGACGCCATGTATAATCGATGATTACGGACTAAAAAGCTATCAACCCTTATTTGCATGGAGGAGTTCAGATCGAAATAAGCATATCCATCACTTGCCTTCATTTGCTTCCATTGGCCTAAAGGGATTTCAGCTTCATCGCCGAGTCCATGCTCGCCATAATAGGTAAATGAAAAAACAAGTAATAAACCGGCTACTACAAAATACGTTTGTACAAATAAATTTAGTTTATGTCTCTTATTGCCTATAACTTTAGCCAATACAAATAAAAGAGCCAACAGTATAGCAGAATATACCGCAGCCTGAATAGCTATCTTGAACAGGTCAAAGCAAAAATGAAATAATGTAAACATCTTTTTCGGTGGTTAAAAACACCGGATTTGAGGAAAATGATCCGGCGGAATCAATGGATAAGATTCAGGTAAATAATCTTTTACGCATGGCCCATTTTACTGGTCATCAATTCCTGCAGGATAACGATTACCAGCATGGCTACCAGCGACGCCGCCCATCCAAAAAGCACCAGCATCCCCAGGCGGTCGATGTGATCTTCGGTATTTTGTAATGAACGGCCCGCCACAACTACATATCCGCGATGTGTGGCCATCATTACAGTAGCCTGCCGTATGGCGGGGCGCGGTTGCCAGGTTACGGAATTTAGGCCATTCTTGCGGGCTTCGTCCAGCACACCGCCGGGTAATTTCGGCGCTGCTCCGTCAAGGGTGACGTTATTGCCGATAGCGTTGCCATTAGCATCATAAATAAGCACATAGGGTGAAAGCGTTTCTGCTATATCCAATGGTCGTGTTCCGGTAAGCAATTTCGGGTCGGTGCCTTTGTTGATAGCATTTACGGCATCCTGTGCCAGTTGGTATTGCGGGTCATTGGCAGATTGCCTGAAGCTTTGCTGCACGGCAGTATACACCAGCATACAAAATAAGCTCACCACCGCGGCATATCCCAGCCAATTTTTCGAGAAGATAAGATACTTGTTCATGATTAATTGCTGATTAATGAATTACCGATTGAGATGTCAATAAAAAAAAGTACTTTGTATTTCAAAGTTAATAAAAAAAATGCAATTTCCAAGAACATGCTCAGATATTCTTTTCGGAGACATCCTGAATTAAAAATGGCCGGAAACAAGAAAAGCCTTAAAAAAAGGCTTTCTTCTAAAAAAACTACTTGGAAATGATACCTGCTTTGTGCCCAATTTCACGCCACAGGAATTTTGCTGTTATGTTTGGTAAGAATATTATGCTGCTTCAGTATATTGCGAATTACCATAATTGTAATTCGGTATTGTTTTACCGCACTTACTGCATTTGCAGGTAGTGCCATGGTCGTGCCAATCATGTGCACACGGCGTTTTAGCATTTAGCTTCGCAGTCACTAATCCTATCACTGCCACTAAGAGTATAAAAGAAAGTATGTAAATCATGACGTAAGTTTTTATGTTTTTCGTTTGTATCTGTACTCTTTACAGGCAAAAGTCAGACCAACCCGTTTTGAACTTAAAACCCAGTTTGCGGGTGTATAGTATTGTGGAAAGTGAATATTTTATTCCCCATTTGGTACTCTTTCGCCCCAATCTGTGTATCCCTAAATTATACTTGAAATGGCCTAATGGAGCATGTTTTATAGGAAAAAATAGCACAGAGGCATAAAATTTTAGACACCGTGTTTTAATTTCTGGTCAGTAGTTCCCAGCGTTGTCAATAGAAAAGCCCCGCCTGGTTCCGGTGCATGCGGGGCGGGGTTAAAAGAATATTATTTTATGATAAAGTTTTCCGTGCAAGGTATTCCATCGTGCCGGGTTTATAGTCTTTGGCGGCCCAACTCGAATCTTTGGTGAGACTAAAGCTACCAGTGGGCGAGCCATTCGAAGGGTGAGCCTGGTTCCAGGCAAAACGGGCGCGGTAAGTTTCATATAGGCGCATAAACTCGGCCACATAGGTGCTTGCCAGATCGCGGCACTCTGTTATTTCCAATAAGTTCTCGTCATTATGCCAGGTTGAATTGCCGCTCAGGTTGGCCGATCCTACATAAATTGTCGGATTTGCGCTCTCGCCGTCAATAATCACTATCTTTTGGTGCACATATACATTAGGGACAAATTTTTTATGAATTGCCGGAGTTGGGGGGAGGTCCGGATCTTTTAAAACATTCGTCTCAAACCAAAAGCCATTAGGCACATTTCCTTTTTTAAAGCTATCGTGGCCAACAACCATATTATCTTCTTTTGATCGGTCAAACAACCATGTTGCAGCTACGGTTGAAGCATTTTCGGTTGCATCAGCCTTCGGTTCAGATATCTCATTAACCAGGCCGCGCATCAGTTTGCCGTTTTGAGCAACCGAGAGACAGGCATCCAGCAAGGCGGCATCCGTAACCGAAAACAGGCTAAAGAAAACCGAGCTTTTAGCACCTTTTACAGCATTAACAACGGTATCTATAGATATCCTTGAACCTGTTGGATTAGCATGCGAGGGTGCTGGTTTTTCGGGCGGAAAAAATACTCTTATTGAAGCGCCAGTCAGTTTTACTTTTTTTGACCATGCAGCGCCGGCCGCGGTAGCACTAACCGATGGATCGCTCCGCAGCAGCAAGTGTCGTTGCATATACAATTTGGCCAAATCCGGCGATTCAAAAGTATGTATCACGTTTGCTTGTTGGGTAAGCCCCTCGGTTGTAAAATTGGCTGTCCCGGTAATCATTGCCTCCGCATTGTCGGGATCATCTCCGTTTATCCGCACCATAAACTTATCATGCATGATATTAGTTTTGGTACGCGGAAAAAATGTGATATTGTTGTTTGCAGACAGTGTGCCAACCGTTTTCAGGTTGACAGTATCGCCGCCAGATGGCTCGTCTTTAAGAAAATAAACGATATTGGCCTTAGCGTTAAAGTTTTGTAATTGAGGTATCGTCCATTGAGTGTCCGTTAAATGATAGGCAACCACGGCAATGCCTTTGCCTCTGGCCGCACTTATAAAATCTGTAAGAGCATTATCCATACCGTTTGACAACCACTCTAACGCCTGAACATATTCGGCATGCGTGGTAATTGTTCCGAATTGCTTTGAAAATGCCTGCGAACTTACTACTGCTCTGTTAAAATAAGTACCAATGCCATTTACCACTACTGGTGGTATAGTACATTGTATGGTTGTGGACTTATTTTGCGCCAGGATGAGATGGTTAACGGTTCCTGTTACCGGAAAAATGTCGTAAGCAAATGTTTTACCTCTGTCGTCATCGTTTATGCGTGCATCAAACCAATGGAAATGCTGTAAAGGATTTACATTGCTCGGCATATCGCCCCCGCCCGGATTGGCACCATTAAACCCGATCCGGTTAGGCAACCAACTGGAGGCCGCCTTAGGTTGTCCCGCTCCCGGCGAAAAGCCGGGCGTCCTTTTGATCGCAAAACCGAGGAAATCGGGGGTGTCGAATCCCTCGTCCCAATCCATGGCAAGCAATACCATGGTTGGCGACAAATAGCTTCTTGCAGTTACTTTGCCCATGATTTTTAATTTTTTGTGTGAAAAGTGTGATTTTGATGGCTTGAATTATTGCTTAAAAAATCGACATGATATGAATGGATAGCGCACGTAAAAACACGGTATTTTAACGGGTGTTTTCATCATTTCTTTAAACATTTGTCAATGATTTTTTACAGGTTCATTTTTATCGCCGATTGCCTATTTTTATCGTCATGATCATTCGCCCCGCAATGCCAAACGATATCCCCGGCATTATGCAACTGATAGCCGAGGTAGTGCCGGTAATGAATGCTGCCGGCAACTTTCAGTGGGATAGCACCTATCCCAATGCCGCGGTATTTGAAAAGGATATCGCGCTCAACCAGCTTTGGGTAGCTGATGCAGATGGTGATATAGCGGGTGTATCAGCCATTACCACAGATCAGGAGCCCGAATATGCCCAGGTAGGCTGGGATTTAAATGAAACCGCCATCGTAACACACCGGCTGGCCGTAAGCACCCGTTACCGCGGACAGGGTGTGGCAGCTAAACTAATGCAGCAAGCCGAAGATGAAGCGATAAGGCGTGGCATAAAAACCCTCCGGATTGATACCAATACAAGCAATCAGGCTACGCAACAATTGTTTCCGAAACTGGGGTATGAATATGCCGGTGAGATCGGCCTTGGCTTCAGGCCAAATCTGCGGTTTTATTGTTACGAAAAAAGGTTAAGCTGATAACCAACCTATGCGTAATCAGGGAGCGCACACATGGTTATCCCCAGGGCGCTCCTGCCTAAAAATTTTGTTAATTATTGGTTACTCAGGAGCTTTCCTTATGGTAATTTCCCCTCATTTTATATCCAATTAAAGTTTAATATAATGTAACATTTGCCTGCTTGACTTTGATTTTACGCGTTTTTCTGAATCGTTTGTATTCTATTGATAATCA
>Ga0157372_10008406_pt1 | contig 10963 bp, 9 predicted proteins | sample C55metaG_FD_115307 | JGI IMG/M metagenome (GOLD analysis project Ga0157372, IMG submission 115307) | Corn rhizosphere microbial communities from Kellogg Biological Station, Michigan, USA - C5-5 metaG | ecosystem: Host-associated > Plants > Roots > Rhizosphere > Soil | place: USA: Michigan...
TGTTTACGCCGCTGCGCGAGCTTTACGCGATGCTGCCCGAGTCGCGCGAGCGCGGGTACAAACCCGGACGCTTCTCTTTCAACGTCAAAGGGGGGCGTTGCGAAGCGTGCGAAGGCGACGGCATGAAACGCATCGAGATGAACTTTCTTCCTGATGTGTACGTGCTTTGTGATGTGTGTCGCGGCGCGCGCTACAACCGTGAGACGATGGCTGTGAAGTACAAGGGGAAGTCAATAGCCGACTTGCTCGACACGACTGTTGAAGAAGCGCTTCCGCTGCTCGAAAACATTCCGCAGATCAACCAGAAGCTACAGACGCTGCTCGACGTCGGTCTCGGTTACATCAAACTGGGCCAATCAGCCACGACTCTCTCCGGCGGCGAAGCACAACGCATCAAACTCGCGAAAGAGCTTTCAAAACGAGCCACTGGTCGCACGATCTACATCCTCGACGAGCCAACCACGGGTTTGCACTTCGCGGACGTACACAAGTTGCTCGACGTTCTTCAGCGTCTGGTTTCACTCGGAAACACCGTATTAGTGATCGAACACAATCTCGACGTAATCAAGTCAGCCGACTACATCATCGATCTCGGCCCCGAAGGCGGTGAACACGGCGGACGCATCGTCGCCGCCGGCACCCCTGAGGAAGTCGCCCGCTCCCGCCGCTCCCACACCGGTCACGTCCTCCGCCCCCTGCTCAACGGTCATTAGCCACAAAGAGGCACAAAATTTTTGTGTGCCTTTTGTGCCTCTTTGTGGCCTGAATGCTAGAATGGCCGCCATGGAGAGAACGATTCGAGTTTTTGAATAGATTGAGGAAGCTGAAAAAGCAGATAACGATTATTACCGTTCTCTTTCACCCGCTCAGAGAGTCGGAATACTGTTGATTCTCCGAGACCAGTACACCCCTTACGACGATGAGCTTACAAAAGGATTTGAAAGAGTTTATCGAGTTATTGAACGCTCTTGACGTACGGTTTGTGATTGTCGGAGCTTTTGCTCTGGCCCATCATGGCTATCCTCGATATACGGGAGATATCGATCTCTTTGTTGAGAAGTCGACTGAAAACGCTGACCGTATCCTGCATGCTCTGCGGCAGTTTGGCTTCGGCGACATTGGATTGACCACAGAAGATTTTGTGCGCAAGGATCACGTAGTCCAATTGGGAGTTGCTCCGAATCGCATTGACATTCTGACTTTCTTGTCTGGTGTCAGTTTTGAAGACGCGTGGTCCACTCGTGAGTGGGGGGATATTGGCGGATTGAGGGCTCCGTTCATTTCCCGGGAACTGCTTAAACAAAACAAGTCAGCTTGCGGCCGTCCACAAGACCTGGCAGATCTAGAACATCTGTGAGGCAGAAGTCACTTGCCGTCCATTTACAACGATCTTAGACCACTCGAACTCGACGGAGTCAAAACGTATCCTCTTGCATCACGTAACAGTAAGGTGAATCTGAACGACTTTGCGAAGCCGCTCACTGGTGATTCATCGCTGGACGAGTTCCTCGACGGTCTACCGAATGTTCTTGCCGTCCAGTCGCTGCGACAGATTGCTGCTCGAATCAAACGTGCGCGGGAGTTGAAGAAGCCGATCATCTGGGGGATGGGTGGACATGTAATTAAGACTGGTCTGGCGCCGCTGATCGTCGATCTGATGAAACACGGGTTTGTGTCGGCAATTGCGGCGAACGGATCGGTGCTGGTCCATGATTCCGAGATCGCGATGGTTGGTTCGACTTCTGAGGACGTGGACGCCACGCTTTCAGAGGGCGTTTTCGGTGGCGCTGAAGAGACGGCTCAACTTCTCAACGGCGCCGCGCGCGATGGTGCAAACGATCAGATCGGACTCGGCGAAGCGGTGGGTCGCGCTTTGCTCGCCCGCGATCCAAAGCACCGCGATTATTCACTTCTTTGCAACGCTTACGAATCGAGAATTCCCTTCACCGCGCACATCACGATCGGCGGCGACATCGCTCACTTTCATCCAAACTTCGATGGCGCCGCATTGGGCGCCACGACTCACACGGACTTTCGCCTACTCGCAGAGCTGGTGAGGCAGATGGACGGCGGGGGCGTTTACCTCAACGTCGGATCGGCCGTCGTGCTGCCGGAAGTCTTTCTCAAATGCGTGACTCTGGTTCGCAACCTAGGCCATCCGCTTTCAGACATCACCACTGCCAACTTCGATTTCATCCAATCCTATCGTCCGCTGACGAATGTCGTGCGCCGCCCGACAGAGAACGGCGCCGGCCATGGTTACTCCATCATTGGTCATCACGAAATCAACATCCCACTGCTCGCCGCTCTGATTACCAGTCGATCTTCAGCTTGACCCCAAACAGCATTCTCGTTTATTCTGCTTTCTCTGAAATTGAAATCGGATTTCAATTTCGGACCAAGCTTTTATAGAATCAGCTTCGTAAGCTTTCCGGCGTCACAATAGAAAGGGTTGCGGTTTCATGCGCGCCAAACGGTTTCTACTCATAATCGTCTCAGCAATTCTAATCACCCCGGCAGTTGCTCAGGTACCACAAAACAAGAAGACACCCATTCGCGGGAAAATCGTCGACCAGAATCGCGCCGCCATTCCCGGTGCTGATATTTGGGCCTCCGGGGCCGGACTGCCCTCCTCTTCAGCAGTCACGGATCGTAACGGCGAGTTCTCTTTAATGCTCGAACCAGGCGAATATCAGGTGCGCGTCATCGCCGACGGTTTTTCGGAAGTGACGCATACCGTCAACCCCGGCACGCGTACTGAACCACTCGAAATCGTCCTGCCGGTTGGACCATCAAACGCCTCGGTCACAATCACTGACACTGCTGCTTACGGTGTCAACTCGATCAGCACCGCCACGAAAACGCTCACTCCGCTGCGCGACATTCCGCAATCGATCTCAGTCGTGACGAAGGAACAGATTCGAGATCAATCAATGTTGAGTGTGGCAGACGTTGTGGCATACGTGCCCGGCATCACGGCCCACCAGGGAGAAAACAATCGTGACCAACTGGTTATTCGCGGCAACAATACGAGTGCCGACTTCTTTCTCAACGGCGTGCGTGACGACGTTCAGTATTTCCGCGATCTATACAACGTCGAGCGTGTTGAAGCTCTCAAGGGACCAAACTCGATGACGTTTGGTCGCGGCGGCGGCGGTGGAGTCGTTAACCGCGTAACTAAAGAGGCGGGCTTTTCATCGTTACGCGAGATCACGCTGCAGGGCGGATCGTTCGGCAACAAACGTGTCAGCGGTGATTTCGATCAGCCACTCGGCAACAGGGTCGCATTCAGACTAAATGGTCTGTATGAGAACTCAGACAGCTTTCGTGATGGCTTCAATCTAGAGCGTTATGGTGTCAATCCAACGGCTACATTCGTCGTAAGTCCCAAGACCGCCGTTAAGCTCTCGTATGAATACTTCCACGACGGCCGTGTCGCCGATCGCGGTATTCCATCGTTTCAAGGACGACCGGTAGACGTTCCAATCGAGACGTTCTTCGGCGATCCGAACAACAGCGATGCGAGAGTTGGCGTAAATCTCGCGTCCGCGAGTGTGGACCACCAGGCAGGACGCTTCAACATTCGCAATCGTACGATGTTCGGCGACTACGATCGCTTCTATCAAAACTACGTGCCGGGTGCTGTAACTGCGAACAAGCAGTTGGTGTCGATCACCGCTTATAACAACGCCACGAAGCGTCGGAATGTTTTCAACCAAACCGATATTACGTTCACGGCGTCCACGGGATCTATTCGACATAACTTCCTCGCAGGAGCAGAAGTCGGCAGACAACTGACAGACAATTTCCGGCAGAGCGGTTTCTTCAACGACACGGCGACAAGTGTGCTGGTGCCGTTGTCAGATCCATTAGTCACAACGTCGGTTACATTTCGACAGAACGCAACTGACGCAAACAACCACATCAAAACAAACCTCGGCGCCACTTATGTTCAAGATCAGATCGAACTCAATCGCTACCTACAAGTGGTGACGGGCGTGCGGTTTGACTATTTCGATCTACAGTTCCATAACAACAGAAACAATCAGGAGTTGCGACGGATCGATCGTCTCGTTTCTCCGAGAGCCGGCGTTATCGTCAAGCCGGTTACAGAACTATCGATCTACGCGAACTACAGCGTCGCGTATCTGCCAAGCTCGGGCGACCAATTCTCTTCACTTACAAACATCACTCAACAGGCCAAACCAGAGAAGTTCAATAACTACGAACTGGGCGCCAAGTGGGACATCCGGCGCAAGCTGTCGCTCACGACAGCGGTCTACCGCCAGGATCGCACCAACACAAGAGCGACGGATCCAAACGATCCTGCAAGAGTTCTTCAGACCGGCAGCCAACGCACAAATGGTTTTGAATTTGGGTTGAACGGCAGGATTACGTCGAAGTGGAGTGTCGCAGGCGGCTACGCTTACCAGGATGCCTTCATCAGCAGCGCTACGATCTCCGCACCCGAAGGAGCGCAAGTCGGACTTGTACCACACCACAGCTTCTCGTTGTGGAACAACTACAGAGTCCATCCGAGGCTTGGTCTTGCACTGGGCATTGTCAATCGATCTGATATGTTTGCCGCTTTCGATAATGCAGTGGTTCTGCCGGGGTACACGAGGGTAGATGCAGCCGTGTTCTTTTCCCTCACTGAACGATGGCGCCTTCAGGCGAATCTGCAAAATCTCTTCGACGCGACCTATTACTTGAACGCTGACGGCAACAACAACATTTCTCCCGGCGCGCCGCGTGGCGCACGCATCGCACTGGTCGCCAGGTTTTAATGCGGCCGCAAACCATTCGCGATCTTCGAAAGCTCCGTCTAATGTTATACTGCGCCCATCATAAATTCGGGAGTAAGAGTTGCGTTTAGATTTGCGACGCAAATGTAACTTAGATGGACGCTGAAAAACTTAAGCACTTCCAAAATCTTCTTCTTTCACAATTACGCCAACACACGGATCAGATCCGCACGGATCAGGCCGCCGCGCTCGAACTTTACGACGACGGCGTTAAAGACAGTGTCGATCTCTCGGTGCAGGACTTGAACAAAGAGATTGCGCTGCGGCTCGGTGAACGGAGCTCGAAAGTCGTTGCCGACATCGATCAGGCGCTGTTGCGTATCAAGGAAGGAAGTTACGGAATCTGTGCGCGTTGCAGTCAACCGATTGACGAACGGCGTCTCGAAGCCGTCCCCACCGCACGCTACGACGCGAACTGCCAGGCGATTATTGAAAGCATGAACGGCGAAGACGACCTACCAACACTCTAGTACACAGATTGCACAGAAAAGAACACAGATTATTGTATGTAATCTGTGTTCTTCTCTGTGCAATCTGTACTAAGCTTTCGGATGAGCCTTATCGTACACCTCGATCAGCTTCTCCATCGAAACATGCGTATAGATCTGCGTCGTCGAAAGGCGCGCGTGTCCAAGCAGTTCCTGGATGTCGCGCAGGTCCGCACCACTGTCGAGTAGGTGCGTCGCAAACGAGTGGCGCAGAGCGTGTGGACTGATATTGTGCATACCCGCGCAAATCCGAATGTATTTTTCAACCATGCGGCCCACTGATCGAGTAGTGATCCGTGTTCCCTGGTAATTCAAAAACAAAGCGGCTTCATCACGTTTTGAAACAGGCGCCTGGAAAAGAAACTTCTCACGCACTCCGAGATAATTCCGAATCGCTTCGCCTGCCGGATCGCCAAAGGGAACGATCCGCTGCTTCCGGCGCTTCCCTGTCACGCGTATCAACCGATTCTGAAAATCGACATCGCCGACATTCAGCGTCGTCAACTCCGCCACTCGCACACCCGTCGCATACATCAACTCGAGCATCGCGCGATCGCGCTTTCCGAGATCAGTCTCTACATCGGGCGTCTCGATAAACCTGATCGCTTCCTCGATCGAGAGGTGATTCGGCAGCTTCTTCTCCAACTTCGGCGTGGAAACGAGCTTCGCTGGATTGAGTTCCAGCATGCCCTCACGTACGAGAAACTGAAAAAAGGTTCTTAACGCTGCTAGCTTCCGAGCTATCGAACTCTTCTTCTTTTGATCCGAATGTAGCGACGCCATCCATTCGCGGATCGTCAGATGATCGATTTCTGAAACGTCGGGCAGCTTTGTCTTGCGATCAGGTGCAAGGAAATGTGTGAACTGTTCGAGGTCGCTTGAGTAGTTGCGTAAGGTGTGTGCGCTGACGTTGCGTTCGTAACGCAAGTGTTCGAGGAATTGCTCGATCAGCTTCTCCATCAGATACTACCAGCCGGCGGTGGTTACCGGCTTCGGTGCATAATAGACTTTTCGCGCGCGGATGCGAACATCATTTCTTGATTTCACTCGCAAATCGAGTTTGTGCATGAGCCCATCGCGTTGTTCGGCGCTTGGGTAGTAACTCAAAACGTACTGCTGCGCCAGATCGGCGGCAATCTGATCGAAAGCGAGATCGAGCTGATCGGTTGTTTTCGGAAGATAGACGGCGCCGCCAGTCTCCCCTGACAACTGCTCCATGCGACGCTCGGCGGCGAGCGCGCGAAGGTTCGCGCCTTCATACAATCCTGTTTGGACCACGTAGACCTGACAATCGTCTGCGAGCGTTTGCTGGACCACCCAGTCGAAATCACTGACATGACTGGTCGTTTCAATTCCATCGGAAACGATCACCAGGACGCGGCGACCGGAGTAAGGTCGCAAATAATTGGCCGCACCGACGATGGCATCGAAGAGCGACGTTCCGCCTTCGGGCCGGCCAAACATCGTGATCGTCTGTTCGAGACGAATAAGATCGCGAGTCAGAGGTTGGGCCAGATAGCTATCCGTTTCGATCGAGTAAATCGCAGCTTCGTCCTTTGACCGCAACACTTTCCTGAAGAAACGGATGGCGGCTTGCTTTTCAAAATCGCGCGCCGCATCGAGGCTGCCGCTATTATCAAAAAGCATGACCAAACGAACGGCTGTTTCCGAGCGCGTTAGATCGCTAAGCGGCCGCGCCTCTCCGTCGACGCGAAGCTCGAAGTCTTCTAATTTCAGATTGACGACTGCAGTGCCACGTTTATCAACCACCGAAACCGGAATAGGAACAAGGTTGGAACTGATGCGAACGACGTCGTCAGGATCAACTTCATCCGTGGCTTTCTTCGACGTCGGAACTGGCGGTGGAGTTCCAGGTCGGTTTGGGTCGGCGATTGGACCTGACGGCCCCTTCTTACCCGGTTGCTTTTGTCGACCTGATTGACTCCAGGCAGGCACGCTCAGGCAAGCAAGCACTATGAGCAAAACGACGATGCGGCTCGCTTTTAGCCGGCGTGCGCGATTTCGCGTGTGGTGTGATTCTGCTGGAGCCACTCTGCCCATTCTTTCAAAGCCAATTCGACTTGCAACTGCCTGCGTTCACGCTTCTTACGCACGTTACGCTTTGCGGGTTCTGGAAGCGGAGGCAAAAGCGCGAAAGTGATGTTTACTGGTTGAAAGTTTTTCGCGTCTGCGTGCGAGACGTAACGTGCCAGCGCTCCGGTTGCGCTGCAAGGCGGAGCTTCCAGTAACTCCAAACCCGAGGCGAACCGCACTGCATTCACACCGGCGAGCCATCCCATCGCGACTGACTCGACGTAACCCTCGACACCCGTGATCTGTCCGGCGAAGAACAGGTTAGGACGATCGCGCATCTGCATCGTCGCGTGTAACACGCGCGGTGAACAGATGTAAGTGTTGCGATGGATTTGACCGAACTGGAGAAACTCGGCGTTCTGTAATCCCGGAATGAGTCGCAACACTCGTGCTTGTTCGCCGTAGCGTAGATGATTCTGGAAGCCCACCAGGCTGTATGCGTCCGCCATTAAATTTTCCTGCCGCAGTTGCACGGCGGCGTAGGGCTCTCTACCGGTTTTCGGATGGCGCAGTCCGACCGGTTTCATAGGGCCGAAGCGAAGCGTGTCAACGCCTCGTCGCGCCAGCTCTTCAATCGGCAGGCACGCCTCAAACCAGCGCGTCTCTTCAAAGCGCTGGAGCGGGACGCTCTTCGCTTCAAGCAACTCTGAATAGAATCGCGCGTACTGCTCCTGGTCGAATGGACAGTTGAGGTAGTCGTCACCGCCCTTGTCGTACCTGGCCGCACGAAAGGCGATTGAAGTGTCGATCGAATCGGCGGCGACAATCGGCGCGATCGCGTCGTAGAAATACATCTGGTCGCTGCCGGTCAACTTCATGATCTCCACGGTTAACGCGTCTGAAGATAAAGGACCTGTAGCCACGATTGTGATGTTGTCGTCAGGGATACTCGTGACTTCTTCTCGAATGAGACGAATCCGCGGCTCAGTTTCGATGTGATGCGTGATCAGTTCCGCAAACTTTTCGCGATCGACCGCGAGAGCAGCGCCGGCCGGCACGCGCGTTTCCGCTGCCGCACTCATAACCAGCGACCCGCCCTGCCGTAGCTCCTCCTTTAATAAATAGGATGCGGTTCCAACTTCGTCGGATTTGAGGGAGTTTGAACAGACGATCTCGGCGAGTTTGTCAGTGCGATGGGCAGGTGTTTGTTTCACCGGTCGCATCTCGTAGAGATTAACCTGCGCACCAAGCCGCGCGGCCTGCCACGCCGCTTCAACGCCCGCTAAACCTCCGCCTATAACGTTTACTTTCCTCATCTTGTAAATCTTGTAAATCCCGCAATCCTGTCTAGCTATGGTTTTGCCGTAACGGGCGCATCAATTTTGTAATCCTTAACATCACCTGAGAAATGTTTGTAATCACTCCACTCAATCGTCTTGTTATACTCTCCCCCTGCAAACAGAAGCACCTTCACCGACAGGTTCACATGCGCAAAGCGAGGCAGCCAAACACCTTGCACCATCCGCGTTTGCTCGATCACGAGCGCAGCTCCGGGCTTAAGCGACACCAGCAATCCACCCGCCATTTTGAAAGCTTCAGACAAACGCGCTTCCAGTCTGATCACCTGCTTGTCGATTGGATCGATCCACACGACTCCGATTAACTTCGCAATCAAACTCTCCTCACGGTTTTGTGGACGAAACCCAGGACGCGGCCGGAAGTCAAAAACAATCGCCTCGCGACCTTCCAACATCTCTCGACGCGGTGAGACAAACTCGCACGCTCTCAGAAACGGCGAGATGTCAGTTCCCTCTTTATCTTCGTTGCGCTTCTTCTCGCGCTCGGCGCGACGTTGCGCAACCTTCTTCTCGTCTTTCTCTTTGTCGCGTTCGGCCTTGAAAAACTCTTCCTGTACGCGCCGTTCCTCTTTTGCCGCGCGTTCCGGAGACAACGGCACGCCGTTCTCGCTGATCAGTTTCTGCACCGGTTCGCGATTCGGTAGCGGATAGACTTCGTAAACTTTGACTGTCTCTTTCTTGATTTCGCCCTTGCCGTTGATCTCGCGATCGGTCTCGGTCTGTTTGAAAGCGAATTCTGAGACACGGTTTTCAAGTTCGTCCTGGTTTTGCGACACCTCACGCATCAGTGCCACGACGTCTAAACTTTCCTGAGCAGCGGGTGGATCGAAAACGCGATCGTCGACGCCTGTGTCGTATTTGACGGTTTGAAGCAGAAGCGTCAGCTCTCCGGGACCGTCGACGTTCATTCGGATTCGATGAGGTTCGACGATGCCGTGTTCGGGCCGGTGGTCTTCGAACAGAACTCGTGTATTTCGGACGTCGCCTGTGATCTTGGTTATGAGAGACGTTTTGACGCTGAAGTAATACTGAAACTTCGCGCCGCTTCGCATGGAGAACTCGACGATGTACGCGGGCTCCGAGGAGAGATCGCCGAGCGAGACGACACGCGCAAGCACGTTGGCTTTTTTGAAATTGATGAGGCGCGAGGAGTCGAGTGAGGCGCGAAGTTTGGCGGCGGCGCTTTCGACACCCGTCAGAGTTCGCAAACGATTATCGAGTCCGATTTCCCATGCGGATCTTGCGTTCGTTCCGGAGATGATCTTGCCGTTGCCGAAAGTCAGTTCCCAACGTTCAGAGGCGGGCGCTTTTCGTTGGGTGCGTGCGGTGCCGATGGGTTGATTATTGAATTGAACAATCCACTCGTATGTCGCATCTTTGCGCGCGGCGGCTGTTTTCTTGCCGCCGATCGCTTTCAGGTAGTTATCGACAATCTTCTCGGCTGATGGGAGTTTCTTCTGCGCGAGCGCGCCTTGGCCCACGCCCACTACCAACAGCAGAATCAACAGGAATCGAACAGTTCCTCGCACTTACCTCTTCTTTGCAGCTTTCTTCTTGGTTGTAGCTTTCTTCGTTGCAGCCTTCTTCGTGGTGGCTAGCTTTTTAGCGGTCGCGCCGGTGGGCTTTTTCTTTGTTGTGCCTTTTGTGGCTTTGCTTTTTTTTGTGGTCTTTGTGATCTTCGTGGCCTTCCGCGCTTCAGGCGGCGTTCCGGGAATCAAATTACCTGCTTGTCCTTCTTGCTGCTGCGCGAATTCTTCCTGATTCTGATGGAAGTCATACTCATTCAGTTCGCCACCTCTAACTTTGTATCGATCTATATTCTTGGTCGCATCCTTCGGCATGATCCCTCCTGCTGGTCCGATCCTATTCGGCTTGACACTACAAACACGGCATTCGTATATTTCAAAAGCTTCTTCAGCCGGCTTAGCTCAGTTGGTAGAGCGTCTGATTCGTAATTAGAAGGTCGCCGGTTCAACTCCGGCAGCCGGCTCCAATAGAATCAAGTATTTACAGCCACTCGCGTGAGTGGCTGTTTTAGTGTTTGTGGCATTTTTGTGGCAGCGTGTTCGACCGCGCTTCTGAGGCTGTCATCAGACGCATGCGTGTACCGCATAGACATCTGAATGTTCGAATGGCCCAACAGTCGCGCAATCGTCGTTGCGTTGCATCCGGCATCACCTAAGCGAGTCGCGAACGTGTGCCGCAGATCGTGAAAGTGAAAGTCATTGATCCCGGCTTCAATGCACGCCGCTACAAAACCTTTCTTCACGTCCACTAA
>Ga0157372_10008407_pt1 | contig 10963 bp, 10 predicted proteins | sample C55metaG_FD_115307 | JGI IMG/M metagenome (GOLD analysis project Ga0157372, IMG submission 115307) | Corn rhizosphere microbial communities from Kellogg Biological Station, Michigan, USA - C5-5 metaG | ecosystem: Host-associated > Plants > Roots > Rhizosphere > Soil | place: USA: Michigan...
CGGCTCATTCATTTTCGGACTACCCAGCGACCGCGCCGAAACCTTCGACGCCACCGCCCGCGCTGCGCAGGCGGCAGAAATCGCCTTCGCCCAGTTCGTCACTCTCACGCCTTATCCCGGCACTGTAGACTTCATGCGCTGGGAAAAAGAAATGGAAGCCGCGCCGGTCGAGATCGCGGGCATTCCCATCACGCGGCGATGGTTAATTCCACAAGATTTGCGGCCCAAGCTTTACTGGTCGCATCCGACGATGTCCGCGGAAGAAATCCGCAGCCAGACTCAATCGGTATGGGACACGTTCTATGGTTTCAAGTCGATTTGGGCCCGATCGAGTTTCATAAAATCTATGCGGGCGCGCCTGGCATTCGTATTGATCTCCAAAATCTATCGTCAGATGTACGCCGACACCGGTATCGCGACCGACAGTGCGCGCGTATCGCGTTCCCAACGCTGGGTGCGATTACTGGCCAAGCCGTGTCGGCATTTATTTGCGGGCCGCCCAATGCCGAATCTGACCGTTCCCCAGGCCTGAGGCGATTAACTCTCCCGCATCTGGGAAACTCTTGGGATTTTGTTCTAGCCCTTCAGGCAAAGCAGAGCTAATCGTAAAAAAACTGCAGCTCAGCGATAGCCGCGCGCGAGGAGGTATTTCGCGCCAGCTTCGAAGGCCTTGGGACCCGGCACAAAGAACCCGAAGGCATCGGCCAACCGGCCAATCACATTGAAGGAGAAACAGACCGCGAGCGCATCCTCGATCTGTTGACGCGAAGCGCCGGCAGCAAGGACCGCTCGAATGTCATCCGCATTCACTGTATGCTCGCGCGTCAGCTTGCCCAGCATGAGCAGTGTCGCCCGCAATGGCTCCTCGATGGCTGCGGTGTCGAAATCGGACAACAACGCGGAGACCTTTTTCCCATCGCCATACGCTCCTTGCGCGACCGCTGAGTGCGCCTTCGTACAGAACTCGCACTGGTTGATCTTCGCGACGAACGCGGCCATTAACTCGCGGTCACCGACAGACCATGTGGAGGGTCCGCGCATCGCCTCTTGGGTCACTCGAGACATTGGCCCGCCGTAGAAGTTAGGCCGGTACTTGACAAGTTTGATGACGTCGAGCACCGGCTGGCGCGAGACCACTCGAATGAGCGCGAAAAGCGCCTTCGTTCCTAAACCGTGGCCACTCTCAAGGATTCGAAGTCGCATGGTCACTCCTTCCCAGTCGCGGCCTCAAGGGCCGCAAGTGCCGTGTCGTACTGCCGAGTGGCCGCGCCAATGGCACCGCAGACCACGATCTCAAAGATCTGGTCCTCGCTGAGGCCGGATTCCCTCGCGGCGACGATGTCCTCGTCGGTGACCCTGTAGGCATGCCTGGCAACCTTGTCGGCTAGCGCGGCTAGTGGTTCGGCAAGACCGCTGTTGTTGAACGCGGCCCTGCGCTCGGAGGGCGATGCCTTGCCGTCTCCTTCCAAGCTTCGCTTGATCAGCGATGTTCGCGCCTGTCTGATATCCGACATGTAGTCTCTTGTCTAGGCCGCGACCGCCCTGGCGAACGCCTCAAGCAGCCGACCCCAATCGCCTTCGGCGTCGAAGATTCGGCGCATCTCATCGCGACGCGCTCCATAGCGATCAAGATGACGATGCTCAAGTTCGACGCGTGTACGATTGCTACCGTCGGCGTTGAAGCGTACCTCAATTTCAGTCTTCAGGGTTGCGTCATACTGCCAGTCGGCGCTGATATCCCACGAGAGGACCAGGCGCGAGGGCGGTTCCCACGCGAGTACACTGCCCCACTGACACGTGCTTCCATCATCGCCTCGCTCGTACCAGCGGCCCCCGACCCGCGGCTCGATCACCGCGTCCATCGCATTGGCCTTGCCGATTTTGTAGGATGCCAGCGGCCACCGCGCGCCCATCTTTTCGGTGAACACTCGCCACGCCACTGCTTGCGGTGCCTGAACGCTTACTACCTTCCGCACGCTGTTCGGATCAACACCCTTGGACATCGTCGGCTCGGTCATTGTTTCCTCTCCCTGGTTGCTTCTCGTTCGGCCATTGCCTTAAAGGCCGTGAGCGCTTCATCCCAGTATCCGTCCAGCCACTTCCGCAGCGACACGATCCCCCTTGTGTCGACTGCGTAGACCCGTCGCGTGCCCACCGCCTGAACCGTCACCAGTCGTGCTGCCTTGAGAATCTTCAAGTGCTGGGAAACTGCGGGGCGACTCACCTCCATCCCTTCGGCGATTTCGCCTACGGATCGTCCGCCGCCGCGCAGGCGCTTCAGCACCATCCGCCGGGTAGCATCTCCCAAGGCGTCGAGGGCTCTCTCTTCGTAAGTAACCACTTACGGTAAGCTATCACTAACAAACATGACGGTCAAGTTCGCAGGTCTTGCGCCAGCACGTAAGGCGACGAATAGGTCGGAGAAGTGTGCTCACTGTGGAGGGCCATCATCATGGCTTTCTTTGTTTCCTATTTAACCGCTTCGGGGAAGCTCACCTAATACCTCGCGGTTCGTGGCAGAATAACAGTCTGACTCGATGCCATGAATCGCCAGGAGTTCGCATGACCGACAACACTCGCCGTGACTTCCTCAAGAAAACCGCAGCTGCCAGCGCGGCGTTCCTCACCCCCAAATTCGCATCCGGAGCCCTCGGTGCCAATGATCGCGTTCGCATCGCCATGATCGGTGTCGGTTCGCGCGGCCAGGAATTGCTCAAGCAGATCGTCGCTGTTCCCGGAACTGAAGTGGTCGCCATCGCCGACGTCTACACTCGCCGCTTTGACGAGGCCAGGGAAATAGCCCCCGGCATCCAGACTTTCAGCGATTACCGCCGCGTTTTAGACATGAAAGATATAGACGGCGTAATCGTCGCCAGCCCGCTGCACATTCACGCCCGTCATTTCGTGGACACCCTTGCTGCCGGAAAAGATCTTTATGCGGAAAAAACTATGACCTGGTCGATTCCCGAAGCCGAGAAATGCCTTGACGCCGCGCACAAGTCCGATCGCATAATTCAAATCGGTCTACAACACGAAAGCGGAGGTCCATTTACTGACGCGAAAAAATGGATCTCCGATGGCATGCTCGGCAAAGTCAACCAGGTTGAGTCGTGGATGAGCCGCAACACGCCTCACGGCCACGGCCAGTGGGTCCGCCAACCGGCCGCTGATTGCACCGCCCAGAACGTGGGCTGGCAGGCCTTTCTCAATGGCCGCCCTGACAAGGGTTTTGACGCCTACCGGTTCATGAACTGGCGGCTGTTCTGGATGTTCTCCGGCGGAAATATTACCGAGAACATGATTCACCAAATCGCCTGGATTATGAGTGCGCTCGATCTTCCGCTGCCCACAGCGGCTTACATGTCTGGCGGTATTTTTTCCGAGAAAGACGGTCGCGAAGTCCCTGACACCATCGACGTCACCGTTGACTTTCCCAACGAAGTCGTAGTCACCTGGCAATCCACATTCAGCAATCGCCGCTACGGACTTGGCCAACGAATCCTGGGGAGCGACGGCACCGTCGAATACATCGCCGGGGCGACCGACATGGTCAGCGGAGAATCCGAAGAGCAGGTCCATTATTATCCCGAAAAGCTCAACCGCCCGAATGGCGAGGCATTGACCGGCAAAAGCCCGACCCCAAGCCACATGGCGAATTGGATTGATTGCATGCGCAGCCGCAAAACACCCAACGCGCCGGTCGAGCTCGGATATCGATCAGCCGTCGTGGCCCATATGTCAAACCTGTCTTACCGCCAGCAGCGCCGGATCACGCTCGCAGAAGCGAAGGCATTTCAGCCGGAATTTTAAACGCCGCATCCAATGGCTACGCTCAAGAAACGCGCTTCCGGAAAAAATCTGACTCGTGATGAAGTCAGAGAATTCGTTGCTGAAGCGGTTTCGCAGATTTCAATCAAAGGCAGGCGGGTTCTCGTCATTATTCCAGACGGCACGCGCACCATGCCTATGCCTCTGATGTTCGAACTTCTACAGGCTGAAATCGGCGCTCACGCCGCTGCCTGCGATTACCTGGTTGCGCTCGGAACTCACGCTCACATGGACGAGGCACAACTCAGCAAAATGCTGGGGCGCCGCGTCGCCGATGGAATGTGCGAGACCGCGCACATCTTCAATCACCGCTGGGACAGTCCTGAAACCTTTGTCGAGATCGGCGTCATTCCCACCGCCGACGTCACTCGCATTTCCGGAGGCGTGCTTTCCGAACCCATCCGCATACAAATCAATCGATTGCTCTTCGACTACGACCAAGTCCTGATTTGTGGCCCCGTGTTTCCACACGAAGTGGTCGGCTTCTCCGGAGGAAATAAATATCTGTTCCCCGGCGTGAGTACGGGCGAAATGATCCACCAGACACATTGGCTGGGCGCTCTCCTCGGCAGCTACAACATCATCGGCACTGGCACGACTCCGGTCCGCGAACTGATCGATCTTGCCGCCGCCAAAGTCTCAGTTCCGGTTTCATGTTTTGCTTTGGTACTCAAGGGGCTGGAAATCGCGGCCATTTATTTCGGAGTGCCGAAACAAGCATGGAGGTTGGCAGCCGAGCACTCCTCTGAAACTCACATCCAGTGGGTCGATCACCCGTTCCAGCGAGTGCTCGCCGTCATTCCCGAAATGTACCCTGACCTCTGGACTGGTGCCAAAGGAATGTATAAGTCCGATCCCGCGATCGCCGATGGCGGCGAAGTAATTCTGTATGCGCCGCACATTACCAATGCCAGCTATGTACACGCCGACTTTCTCAACAAGATCGGATACCACTGCGCCGAATATTTTCTGAAACAACCGAAACGCTTTGCCGACATTCCACGTGGAATCCTCGCACACTCCATTCATCTTTATGGACAAGGCTCATACGATGCCGCCACTCATACCGAGAAGCCCCGAATTCGCGTGACCCTCGCGACCTCAATTCCCGAGACGCAATGCCGCGACCTGAACCTCGGCTACATCGATTACCGAACCATCAACTTGGAAGACTGGAAGAATCGCGGAGCCGAAGGCATCAAGCTCATTCCACACGCCGGTGAAATTTTGTATCGATTGCAGAACCCCGCGCGAGTCAGCCAGAACGTCGCCGTCGGTCATCCCGGCCTGACGGTATAATTTTCCCGAACTTTATCGTCACCTCTATGGGCCATCCACTTCTCGACCTCACCAACAAAACTGCAGTCGTCATCGGCGGGACCAGCGGCATCGGACTCGCCATCGCCAAGGCGCTGGCCAAAGCCGGCGCCAACGTTGTCCCTACCGGTCGCCGCGCTGAACTCGTGAAAGCAGCCGCCGTTGAAGTTGCAGCGCTGGGTCGACGGTCTCTCGCGGAAGTCTGCGACGTTACTGAAAACGCCAGCATCGAAAACCTGCTTAAAAAAGTCGTCGCTGAACTCGGCAGCGTTCACATCCTAGTGAACTCTGCCGGACGCACCAAGCGCATGCCTACGCTCGATTTTCCCGAGTCCGAGTGGAACGCGATCATGGAGACCAATTTGTCCGGCACCATGCGCGCCTGCCGCATTTTCGGACGCTACATGATCGAACAACGTTACGGCCGAATCATCAACATCGCTTCCATTTCTTCGTTCCTTGCGCTTTACGAAGTCGCGGCTTACGGCGCCAGTAAAGCTGCGGTCGTTGCTCTTACCAAATCGCTGGCCATCGAATGGGCCACCAAGGGTGTGTGCGTGAACGCAATCGCGCCCGGCGTGTTTCGCACCGACTTGAACGCCGCGCTTCTAGACGGAACTGAACGCGGCCGCGAATTTCTGCTGCGCACACCCATGCATCGATTCGGCCAACTGGATGAACTCGGTGGCGCAGCAATTTTTCTCGCGTCAGACGCCGCGAGCTTCGTTACCGGTCAAGTGTTGGTAGTCGATGGAGGAATGCTGGCTAGCGGAGTAAATCAGTAGACGGAAAACATCGCCTGCGGGGTGCTCCGGGTTTCCTTCGTATCTTTCGTGGTTATGCTTTTGGGAAGTGAACACGAGCTATGCCTGCTTGCGGTCACTCCCGGAGTCGTACCGCGGGTGGTCTGTATTACCCAACATTTCATCCGCCAATTTGAGCCACCGACTGATGACTTCGTACTCGGGATACTCATCTTCAATTTCGGCTGCACGGGGCGGAAATTCAACAATGATATTGGCGTCCGCGGCCTTTTCCGGCAGTCCTAACGCGCGCCTTAATCTGCTCTTCCGGCGCGTACGTCCTTTGAACATGTGCAGGATTTTGGGCATGAGAAGTTGCGCGGCGCGCACTGTTATGATGCCAAGCCTGGCAGGTCAGATGACTCGTGGTCGATACCGCGCATGCTGTATAGAAAGTAAGTAACAGGCCAGCTCAGGAATTAGAAACGTGAGACTTCGGCGCGAGCAGCCTGCGTGGCCACTCCAGCCTTACTCCGCAAGGTGAGCAGGCGCTCCCCGGCAGCGGCCAGCGTCTCTGAACGCTTGGCAAAATGCAAGCGGATCAGATTGTTCATCGGTTCATGAAAGAAGCTCGATCCGGGTACTGTCGCCACTCCCACTTCGCGCGCCATCCACTCGCAAAAAGCGACGTCGCTCTTCCATCCAAACGCCGAGATATCTACCATTACGTAGTATGCGCCCTGCGGCTTGCTATATTCGAGCCCGGCTTCGTCAAGATATTGCACGAATATTGCTCGTTTCTTTGTGTATAGCGCTTGTAGTTCTTTGTAGTAGCTGTCGGGAAGTTCCAGTGCGGTCACTGCGGCTTCCTGTAACGGCGCTGCAGATCCCACGGTAAGAAAGTCGTGAACTTTACGGGTCTCATTGATGACTGCTTGCGGGGCGATCACATATCCGAGCCTCCATCCCGTCATCGAATACGTCTTCGACAACGAACTGCAACACAACGTCCGCTCGAACATTCCCGGCAGCGACGCAAAATACGTGTGCTGATGCGGTTCGTAAACAATGTGCTCATACACTTCATCCGTCAGCACGAAGATGTCATGCTCTTCCGCTAACTTCGCAATGAACAGAAGTTCATCTCGCGTAAAAACTTTTCCCGATGGATTTGCAGGATTGCACAGCACCAGCGCCTTCGGTTTCTGCTCGAATGCTCGCCTGATCTCGTCGGAGTCAAACCTGAAATCAGGCGGATGCAACATTACATGGATGGGTTCCGCGCCACACAGAATCGCGTCCGCAGCGTAGTTCTCATAAAACGGCGAGAACACAATGACCTTGTCACCAGGATTGCATGCGGTCATCATCGCGACCATCATGGCCTCAGTGCTGCCGCACGTGACCACCACATTCTTTTCGGGGTCAATCTCTATTCCCATGAACCGCGACTGCTTTCGCGCCAGCGCCGCGCGAAAGTTCGGGGCGCCCCAGGTTACTGCATACTGATGCGGTCCCATCCGCGCAGCTCGTTCCGCCGCTTGCAGAACCACTTCCGGCGGATCGAAATCCGGATAACCCTGCGAAAGATTGATCGCGCCGCACTCATTCGCAAGCCGCGTCATCCCGCGAATCACCGACTCTCCAAACCTGCTGGTTCGATAACTAGTTTTAGGCATGAGTTCTCAATAAGCTTTATTCAGCCCCAGCCTGGAGTGCTCTGAGATTAATTTTTGCCCCTATTCAGCGTGGCGTTGACCAAATCGCCCAACTGCTGAGCAGTAAACTCATTGCCCTCAAGGTTTACCACCAGTTTGCCATCCCGACCAACAAGGGCGGTGTGCAGCGAGTGAATGTATAGCCCTTCATCGGGGACAAAGTTTACGCCAAAGAGATTACAAACTTTTTGAACGTCCGCGGCCGGACCGGTGAGGAAATGCCATTTTTCAGGATCGGAGTTCCACGTGCGCGCGTAATTCTGAAGAACCTCAGGCTGATCATGAACCGGGTCAAAACTTACGGACAGTAATACGAGATCGCGGCCTAACTGGCCCGCAAATCGCTTTTGTAATATCCCGAAGTTGTTCGAAGACCGGAAACAATATTCCGGCAACACGCACCGGGTGTAGATAAAGTTGACCGCCACAACCTTGCCGGCGAACTGGCTGAAATGGACTGGGCGCCTGGTTTGATCGGTGAGAACAAAATCCGGGACGGGCTGGCCTACGGATAAAAGATGCGACGCCCCTCGAAGATCTTCTTCCAAACCCTGTAACCGGCGCGCCTTTGACGGCTCCCGCTCAAGGGCGGCATATTTCCGAACGCGAATATTTTCCGCGTGGGATGAATCTTTGTCCACTACCAGATCGAAGTCAATCAAAGCTCCACGCCGAATCGCATCGATTGACTTGCCATCTCGCATACTGAGACGCATAACCATTGCGTCCATAAAGCCGGTGATCGCCTGGCACGAGACCACCATGGCGTTGCGGGAACGATCGAGATCCAATACCAATCCTTGGGTTGGGTAACGTTGCTCTGCAGAAGCCACGGCTGAATAGCCAAAGGCCAACCCCAGCACCAGTAATATCGAGCAGTGTCGATTCATCGCGTCTTAGCCCTTGTGCTTGCAGAGATGGAAGGATGTGGTCTGCTATTGTCACCGGCCCTCGCCGAACGATTCACTCCTCCGAGCCGCACTTGCCTCCGTTCAAGATGTGTATAGTTCTTTTCGAATTCCTTAATTTCAATAAATTGATTTTTTCCTATGTCATTAAATGTTTGACGAGTATTAGACGCGGGCCACCAGACTTCCAGGCTCAAGATTCTGGCGTTCTTACCGAGTCCGATGTGTTGTTGCAAGGGAGAAGCACCGAACGAACCACCGCTTCCTACAGTGCGATAAATGAACCGGCGCTCATGATTTTCGTTTTCCACACTCACTTTGATCCGTGATCCAATTGCCGCGCGATTGCTCTTCACTCCCACCAACCGCACCGTTATCCAGTCATTTCTATTTCCCGGATTCTCGAATAATCGAATCGAATGACGGTCACCCGGCACCGCACCTCCGATTTCCGCAATCATGTCTTCGTCGCCGTCATTATCAAGATCGGCAAACGCTACCCCGTGTCCTTTGTGCAATTCACCGGTTCCGGTTGAGGCAGTGACGTCAACAAACTGCTTACCGCCTTCATTGTGAAACATTACATTCGGAAGAATGTCACCGTAAGGCGGGGTCCCGGTGCCCAGATAGAAGTCGAGAAATCCATCATTATCAATGTCGCCAAAATTGGATCCCATTGGATCGAACACATGATCGAGCCCGGCTTCTTTAGTGACATCGCGAAATGATCCATTCCCCTCATTATGGTAGAGCTTCAAAGTTTCCACATTGCTCGGCAGACCCACTTGGCTCCGCAATATCTCCTCAGGGGACATGTAGTAGCTGGTGACAAACAAGTCTGGCCAGCCGTCGTTATCGTAGTCAAAGAACCAGGTCGCAAAACTCATCCAGGGCGCTTGTACACCAGCCTGCTTACCCACTTCTGTAAAGGTGCGGTCGTGATTGTTGTGGTAAAGGAAGTTGTTGCCCCCGAGATTTGAAACGTACAGATCCATAAACCCGTCGTTGTCATAGTCTGCGGCAACCACCCCTTTGGAAAATGCCACATTGTCGACTCCAGCAGATTGTGCGATGTCTTCGAAAGTCCCATCCCCTTTGTTGTGGTAAAGACGGCTCGGACCCTGTTCGTTTCCAATAAAGAGATCGAGAAATCCATCATTATCTATATCGGTCCAAACCGCGGTCTGCGATGCAATGGGAGCAGCCAATCCAGCGGCTTCGGTGACGTCCGTGAAAGTGCCGTTGCAATTGTTCCGCAGCAGTGAGCTACGCATCGCCGTCTGCCATCCCCCGCGTAACACGAAGATGTCAAGGCATCCGTCATTGTTGTAATCCGTCTGAATCAGGTTCAAGCCCCCGAGCTGATCAGCCAGACCCACCTGGATCGCCCGGTCCGTGAATGTGCCGTCTCCATTGTTATGAAAGTAGTGCAGCGGCTCACATTGGTCGTAGCTCGATGTAACCACATCCAGCAAGCCATTGTTTTCGAAATCATCCACGATGACGCCGCCTGCCATGGAAAATGAGTTCAGGCCCGCCTCCGCCGCTACATCTTTGAACCGTCCCATTTTCTCTTTGGAAGCAAAAACTGATGGCGAAATTAGATATTTACCGGGCACGCCTCCGGGATATTTTCCCACCGTCATGTACGCGACGTTCAAAAGCCATTTCACTTCCAAGCTATCGGGCTTGGTCTCCAAAAATCGAGTCAGGTACTGAATGGCCTTCTCTGAATCCTGGGTTTTTCGATAGTGAACTGGACTCTGCGGGGGGAACAGGCAACGATCCCCGCCGTTCTTGTACACGCCGTTCTCCATCTCCGACTTATGCAGATAGGCAGTGCCCAAAACCTCCTCGAGTTCGGGCATCATGGCCGGGGAATTTGCTTTAGCAAATTCATAAGCCTTGAACCACTCGTTTATCGCGGGGTCCATCTCGCCTTGATAAGCAAGCAGTTGGGCCAGAGAGAAATGAACTCTTCCAACCTGATCTGGGCGTGTACTTACGTAACTGTCGGGATCATTCGGATCAAGAAGTTGCTTTAGGTATCCGACAGCATCAGCCAGCGTCTTCTTCCGCACCTCGCAGACGCTGTGGAGATCATGGTCCCAGCCCGGGGGTTTGTGCAAAGAGCGAAACGCGACCTCTACTTCAACAGCACCCGACACGTCCGGTGGATAGACAACCTTACCGCGGCCCGCCAGGGCTAGCAGTGCGGTAGGAGTCATGCCCTGCCCTCCGCTTCCTACGGAGGTGGCTTTCCGACTTGAGTCGAATTCCGGAACCGGAGTAGAACCGGCTTTTGCATCGCCGCCAGGCTGCTCGACTTTAAGTATCGCGAAGCCGGTCGAAATCTTGACTGGCCCGGCTAGCTTTTGGTTTCCAGCGTTTCTTAACGCGTCCCGAAGTTCCGTACGCAGCGACCCGGGATCGACCCTGCCTAGAGAAC
>Ga0157372_10008408_pt1 | contig 10963 bp, 12 predicted proteins | sample C55metaG_FD_115307 | JGI IMG/M metagenome (GOLD analysis project Ga0157372, IMG submission 115307) | Corn rhizosphere microbial communities from Kellogg Biological Station, Michigan, USA - C5-5 metaG | ecosystem: Host-associated > Plants > Roots > Rhizosphere > Soil | place: USA: Michigan...
GACCGCGCGCGCGAGTGGATCGACCGAGCGATGCTGATCGATCCCGACAACATCAACATGCGCTACAATTTCGCCTGCGTCCTGGCCGGCTATGTCGGCGACAAGGAGGAGGCGCTACACCTGCTCGACGGAGCGCTCGCCTTCAGCAACGTCACTCAGCTCAAGATCGCCGAGACCGATCCCGACCTCGACCCGCTGCGCGACGACCCGCGCTTCGCGAAGATGATCGCCCGCGAACGCAAGCGCCACCGGCTCGAGGACAGGCCTGCTACCACAGCCGCTTAGCTGCAAAAGCGTGCCCGGAGCCTGATTTCGCGTACCGTTCGAAGGACTCGGCCTTGAGTGGATCGGAAAAGGCAAGATAAGTCACCAGGCGCCACGGTTTGAATTTCGCAGTATGGCGAGACTGGCCGGCATTGTGCTGGTCAAGACGAACTTTGAGCTGGTTGGTCAGACCGACGTATCGTTCACCTGGGCAGCTCAAGCTCTCAATCAGGTAGACGTACGTCATGAACGGCCCTCCTTCGCTAAAGCTTCGAAGGGCATCCTGCTTCGCCGGCCCCTCGCAGGACAAGTCCTGCGAAGCTCCGGAGGAGCGAAGCAGGATGGCGGAGAGGGTGGGATTCGAACCCACGGTACGGTTGCCCGTACGCCGCATTTCGAGTGCGGTGCTTTCGACCACTCAGCCACCTCTCCGCGAGGGCAAGCGCTGGCCGGCAGGCGCCGGCTCCGGTCGGACGCGGCCCTCTAGCAGCGGCCCCGCGCCTTGCCTAGATAGAAGGGCATGACCCCTTTTGAACCGTTCGGACGTTCACCCTCCGTCATGGCCCGCGCGATCCACATTCCCGAGGCCCGCTTCGGCATTGGCGACGTCGTGCGCCACAAGATTTTCGACTTCCGCGGCGTGATTTTCGACGTCGATCCCGAGTTCGCCAACAGCGAGGAATGGTACGAATCCATTCCGGAAGCGCTTCGCCCGTCGAAGGAGCAGCCATTCTACCATCTGCTCGCCGAGAATTCGGAGTCGAGCTACGTCGCCTACGTCAGCCAGCAGAACCTGGTCCGCGACGACAGCGAAGAGCCGCTGGATCACCCCGCGATCATGGCCATGTTCGAGCAGGTCGAGGGCGGTTACCGCCTGAGGGACCAGGTCCGGCATTAAGTTCCTCCCTGCGAGCGCAGCTCGTGGGGAGGGGAACCATCGAACGAAGATTCGATGGTGGAGGGGTCTGCGCGGTGACCCCACCACCATGCTTCGCATGGTTCCCCTCCCCATCGGCTTCGCCGACAGGGAGGAACCTGCGGTTGACACCCGCCGCCCCCTGCCATAGGCGGCTCGCTTTCCCGGACGCTGCCCGCTTCCAAGAGCGCGAGCGCGCGCGGGGACCTAGGAATTCTCGAGGAAGAAACAGCCATGTTCGCAGTCGTCCGCACGGGTGGGAAGCAGTACCGCGTGCACCCCGGAGACAAGATCGTCGTCGAAAAGCTCGACGGCGCCGCCGGTGACAAGATCACGCTGGGCGACGTCGTCATCGCCGGCGACGGCGGCGATCTGAAGTCGACCGACGGCCTCACCGTCGCGGCCGAGATCGTCGCCCAGGCCAAGGGCGAGAAGGTCACCGTCTTCAAGAAGCGCCGCCGGCACAATTATCGCCGCAAGAAGGGCCATCGCCAGCAGCACACGATCCTGAAGATCGTCGCGATCGGCGACCACAAGGAGCAAAAGAAAGCTCCTGCCAAGACCGAGGCCGCGCCGAAGACCGAAGCAGCTCCGGCCGCGGAGGCTCCCGCCCCCAAGGCGAGCAAGGCCAAGAAGCCCGACTCCGCTCCGGCCGAGGTGGATGCGACCCCGACCGAGAACCCGGCGCCCAACAACGAGGCCGCGGCCAACCCGCCGGCGGAGAATGTCGACGCTCCGCCCAAGGCCGCCAAGGCGAAAGCCGACAAGCCGACCGCCAAAACCCCGTCGACAAAAAATGCTGCACCTGCTAAGGCGGCAGCCAAGAAGACGCCCAAGGGCAAGTAATCAGGACCCTATTTCGTCATGGCACATAAGAAGGCAGGCGGGTCGTCCCGCAACGGACGCGACAGTGAGAGCAAGCGTCTCGGCGTGAAGAAGTTCGGCAGCGAAACCGTTCGCGCCGGCAACATCATCGTGCGCCAGCGCGGAACGAAGTGGCACCCGGGCGACAACGTCGGCCTGGGCAAGGACCATACGCTTTTTGCACTCACCGACGGCCAGGTCGCGTTTCGCGACGGCAAGCTCGGACGCAAGTACGTCCACGTCATGCCGGCGATTACGGAGACGACGACAGCATAGGAACGGTCAGAAAGGGACCGTTCCCGAAAAGGGGCGGCCCGGACTGGATCCTCGGATCAAGACCAAAAGGGAGAAGGGGAGCCCCGGAAAGGGGCCTCCCCTTTTTCTTTGCCTTCTCCCGGAACTGTCACGGGCCGCGCCTAAGCGGCCCGCCGAGGAGAAGAGTGATGTTCGCGAGAACGCCGAGACTGCTGCTGAGGCCTGGCTTCCCGGAAGACGCGCGCGCGCTTGCCGCCGCGCTTGCCGACAAGGCGATCGCCCGCAACCTCGCGGTCGTCCCGTGGCCGTACACGCTGCGCGACGCCGAGGCTTTTCTCGCAAGCCCGCGCGATCCCGTGCTTCCCTCCTTCCTGATATTCGAGCGGACCGAGGGCGCGCCGCTGCTGGTCGGCTCGTGCGGCCTTGGCCGGCGCGCGTCGGGAGCGGTCGAGCTCGGCTACTGGATCGGCAGGCCCTATTGGGGCCGCGGGATCGCGACCGAAGCCGGCCTTGCGCTGGTCGACATCGCGCGCGCGCTCGGCCTCAGGCAGGTCGAAGCCTCGCACTTCATCGACAATCCCGCTTCCGGCCGGGTGCTCGAGAAGCTCGGGTTCGAATCCACCGGCCTCATCGCCCCCCGCATGAACTGCGCCCGCGGCGAGGAAGTGCCGGCGAGGCTGATGCGGCTGAGGCTGGCTGGCGAGGTCGAGGTCGAGGTCGAGGTCGAGGTGAAACCGGCGCTGGCGGCGTAGTTCCCCGGCGAAGGCCGGGGCCCAGGGCGCTGCGAAGCAGCGCTCACCGGCTTTGGGTTGGACGAAGCGCTTCGCGCTCCTGGGCCCCGGCCTTCGCCGGGGTACGGTCACACCGCCCGTCTAACCTTCCGCTTCGCCTCGGGCGCAGGTGCGACGCTCGCCTCATACGACCGCAGCAACCCCCGATCATCCTCATTCCACGGATGGAACCCCGGCAGGAAGAACTTCCCCCAGGCCCCCGCGATCTTGCGGAACATGCCGGGGCGCACCCACAGATACCAAAGCAGGGGCGCCCATGCGCTCGCGCCGGTCACGCCGTCCTGCCGCATCAGCTCGAGCGCGCCCGCAGTCCGGTCGACGACGAAGTTGCGCGTGATGTAGAGCATCACCTTCGCCTTGACCTTCCACCGTTTCCAGCGGGTCCAGTGCCGCGTCGCGTGCAGCCAGGTGTCATAGGCGACGCCCTTGTGCTCGATCTCCTCGGCCGCGTGCCAGCGCCACAGGTCCGCAGTCTCCTTCTCCGCGCCTTCGAGATGCCGCGGGTCGGCGAGCAACTGGTGCGCGAGGATCGCGGTGAAATGCTCGAGCGCCATGGTCGCGGCGAGGCTGACGATCGGCGGCTTGCCGCGGGTCACGGCCAGCCTTTTCTCAACCTGCGCTTCGAGCTTCGACAGGTCGTACCCGGCATCCGCGGCGCGCTTGTTGAACGCGTCGTGCTCGCGGCTGTGGATCGCCTCCTGCGTGGTGAAGCCCCTGATCTCCTCCGCGAGCCTCGGCGGCGCGCCCTCGCGGAAGGCGCGGACGCTCTCGACGAAGAAGGCCTCGCCCCTGGGGAAGGTCGTCGACAGCGCATTATAGATTGCGGTCGCCTCGACGCATCCGCCGTGCCAAAGACGCGGAGCGGCTGTTTCGCGGCCGAAGCGGCGGTCGCGCGGCGTGATTGTCAGCTCGGCCGGCGTCGGAAGGGTAATTGCATTCATGACATCAAAATAGGTTTACTTACATCTGTGTCAACAAGTCGGAAACGCCTGAGCCCCGAAGAAAGCCGGTTCGCCGCGATCGAGGCGGCGCGGCGCCTCCTGCTCGCCGACGGCCCACAGGCGGTCACACTGAAAGCCGTCGCCGCCGAAGTCGGCCGCACCCACGCCAATCTCCTGCATCATTTCGGCTCGGCCGCGGGTCTGCAGGGCGCGCTCGCGCGCTCGATCGCGGATTCTGTCACCTCGACCATTGCCGAAGCGGTCGAGCGTGCCCGTGCCGGCAAGGCCGATGCGCGCGACATCGTGGACCGCACCTTCGATGCCTTTGACCGCGAAGGCGCCGGCGCACTCGCCGCCTGGATGATCCTCACCGGCAATCGCGACGCGCTCAATCCGATCCTCGATTCCATTCGGTCGCTCGTCGCCCAGCTCAGCGTCGGACGCGAGGAGCGCCACGTCGCCGAAAGCACGCTCAGCCTGGTCCTGAACGCGCTCGGCGACTCGCTGCTCGGCGCACCGATCGCCCTCGCCCTCGGCCTTCCCCGCGACACCGCGCGCGAGCTCGCCGCCGCCCGCCTCCGGCACCGGCTCGAGCTCGACAGCCCGCAGGCCTAGCGCAGTCGTGGCGCGGCGCGGAAAGACCGGACTCGAGCGCTTGCGCAGCCGGATTGTGGGCTCGCTGGAGGAGCTCGGTCCCGGCCTCGTCACCGGCGCCGCCGACGACGATCCCAGCGGAATCGCCACTTACTCCCAGGCGGGCGCGCAGTTCGGCTACGGCCTGATGTGGACAATGGTGCTGTGCTATCCGCTCATGTCGGCGGTCCAGCTGGTCAGCGCGCACATCGGCCGGGTCACCGGCACCGGACTCGCCAACAATCTCGCCGGCACCTTCCCGCGGCAGCTGGTCGGCCTCCTCATCGGAATCCTCTTGATCGCCAACGTCATCAATATCGGCGCCGACCTGTCGGCGATGGCCGAAGCGGGGCAGCTGGTTACCGGCGTCGGCGAGCATGTGTACGTGATCGGCTTCGCCGTCGTCGGCGTCGCGCTCCAGCTGTTCGTCCCGTACCGCCGCTACGCGCGCATCCTCAAATGGCTGACTCTCAGCCTGTTCGCTTATGTCGCGGTGCTTCTGGTGGTCCGCACAGATTGGCACGGCGCGGCCATCGGCCTGGTCTGGCCGCGCGACCTCGGCCACGACGCGATCCTCACCATCGTCGCGCTCCTGGGGACGACGATCAGCCCCTATCTCTTCTTCTGGCAGAGCTCGCAGGAAGCCGAGGAGATCGCCAATTCGAAGCATCGGGCGATCAAGCGGGAGCCGCGCAGCGCGCCGAAGCAGTTCCGGCGGATGCGGTTCGATACGCTGACCGGCATGGCGTTCTCCAACCTCATTGCGTTGGCCATCATCATGGCCGCCGCCGCGACTCTGAACCGCCAGGGAGTCACCGAAATCGGCTCAGCGGCCGACGCCGCGCAAGCGCTTCGGCCGGTTGCGGGACAGTTCGCTTTCGCCTTGTTCGCGATCGGGATCATCGGCACCGGGTTTCTCGCGGTGCCGGTGCTCGCCGGCTCGGCCGCCTTCGCGGTCGCCGAGATTTTCGGCTGGAAGGAAGGCCTCGAATATCAGCCGCAACAGGCCGCGGGCTTCTACGCCATCATCGTCGCCGCGACCTTCATCGGAGTCCTGATCGACTGGTCGCCGATCGAGCCGATGCGTGCGCTGTTCTGGAGCGCTGTCCTCAACGGAGTCGCGGCTGTCCCCCTGATGATCGCGATGATGGTCGTCGTCTCGCGCCACCAGGTGATGGGCCGCTTCACGGCGGGACGCCCCCTCCTGCTCCTCGGCTGGGCGGCGACGGTCGTCATGACCGCGGCTTCCGTCGCGATGTTTGCCGGAATGATCGCCTAGGGCACCAATGTCGTTCCATGCGCGTTACGGCGGGCATGCGACGATTCTTCAACTTGTGCGCGACGAAAATATCGACGGCGGCGGGCCAGCCGTTGACCTTCATCATCGCCGCCGGAATCATCATCATCTGGGCGGTGACCGGGCCGATGTTCGGCTATTCCGACACCTGGCAGCTGATCATCAACACGGGCACGACGATCGTCACCTTCCTGATGGTGTTCCTGATCCAGAACAGCCAGAACCGCGACGCCGCCGCGATGCAGGCCAAGCTCGACGAGCTCCTCCGAGCGGTGGACAAGGCCCGCGAGAAGTTCATCGGGATCGAGCATCTCACCGACCAGCAGATCGAGCTGATCCGCTCCGCGCTCGAACGTTACGCGAAGGACGCCGACAACAAGGATGAGACCGCGGACGACACGGTGGATCGCCTGCTCAAGCGGTTCTGATCATTTCGCCTTGCTGCCCGGTTCGTCATCCTGGAGCCGGCGGTCGGCATCGTCGATCGCCCGCAGCAGCTCCGTAAAATGCGGCGCCTCCTCGACCGGCCAGATGCGGTCGAACGTCGGACCCAGCAGTTCCAGGTCGCGTCGCGTGAGAAGGCCGACCGCCACTATCCGTCCCGGCATGATCTCGCTCATTGCTGTTTCGTGTAGGAAACGCTCCTAAGCGCCTGTCGTGCCTATAGTTTCACTCTTGCATCGTTCGCGGCCCAACATGCGGCCCGATTGCCACACCCCTTCCCGCTCTTGGCCGCGCCCGTTTCCGACGCCACATTGGCGTGCGTGATCCCCTCGACCGTCCCCCAATGGCAGCAGCTCGCGCTCTACGCGGTCGGAGCCGCGCTCATCATCATGCTGCTTCAGCGGATCCCGGTGGTCGGGCGAATCATCCGGTTCGCGGTCTCGCTCGCCCTGTTCGCCTTCCTCATCTACATAGTGCTCAGCCAGGCGCCCTATCAGCCCGAGCTGTCGCGGATCACGAGCAACCTCGGACTCGACGACCAGAAGGTCTCGGGCGGGGAATTGCGCGTCTCGATGGCGCCCGACGGCCATTTCTGGGTCGTCGCGTCGATCAACGGAGTCGAGCGGCGGATGCTGATCGACAGCGGCGCCACCGTCACCGCCATCTCGACCGAGACCGCGAATGCGGCGCATGTCGACACGAACGCCGGCTTCCCGCCTGTCATGCTTTGCACCGCCAACGGCGCGGCGCGAGCCGAGACCGGCGCGATCGATGAGCTGCTCGTCGGCAACATCGTCGCCCGCAACCTGCGGATCGTTACCGCGCCTGGCCTCGGAAGTCTCGACGTGCTCGGCATGAACTTCCTGTCGAAGCTTGATTCCTGGCGGGTCGAAGGACGCACCTTGATCCTCGTTCCGCACCATCCGCAGCAGAGCGCGGCGCGCTAAAACAGACTGATGGTCGCGCCGGCGAAGATGAAGCGACCTAGCGCGTCGTAGAGCTGCGGGAAGGTGTTGCCGTTGCAGGTCCCGGAGCCGGGGCAGGGACCGAACAGGCCGGTGGGAACGATCGGAGGCTCGCGGTCCAACAGGTTGCGGACGCCGATCCGCAATTGCGCCCTGCCGATCCGGGCAGTTCCGGTCAGGTCGAAATAATTCTGCGCCGGGATCGTCGCGGCCGCCGCGTTGTAGGCTTCCCCCAGGGCCGGGTTCAACAGCTTGCTGTCGAGCGGCACCGCGCTGATGTGCCGCCACATCAGCGACACTGACAGGCCTGCCGTCGTGATCCACGTCCCGCGCAGGTTGTGCCGCCAGCGCGGCAGCGGAAAGCCACACTTATAGCCGTAAAGGCCCGCGCAATCGTAGGGCGTCGACAACCCGCCGTTGTCGGTGATGAAACGCCGGGTCCACGTGCCCATGAACTCGGCATTGGCCGAGCCGAGCTTGCCGAGGGAGCGGGTGTAGCTCGAGTTGATGTCCATGCCGCTGCTTTTGAGCGCGCCGATGTTGGCTGCGCTATCGTCGACGAACCCTTGTGGCATGAGCCACAGCGACCCCTCGGCGTCGCGATGCACGCGGCTGCAGAAGATCGGGTCGGCGGTATCGACGCAAGTCACGATGATCCGTTGCGAGCCGATCACGCCGACCGCGCCCTTCAGCGTGATGTCGAACCAGTCTGCGGTCAGCGTGAGCCCGCGCAGGAAACGCGGTTCGAGGACCAGGCCGATGGCCCTGGTCGTCGCCGTTTCCGGCTCCAGCCCGAGGTTGCCGCCGCCGATGCCATTATATCCGAATCCCGAGTCCGGCTGCTCGAGGATGTGGCCGTACTGCGCCGCGGTCACGCCGCTCGCCGCGCATTGCTCAAGGCTCGCGTTGGGCGTCAGGCCGGCGCAAGGATCGACGGCGAAATTGTCTTGGAACGGCAACCCGTACAGTTCCTGCACGTTGGGTGCGCGCACCGCTCGTTGGCTGCTCGCGCGCAAGCGCAAGCCGCGGACGAACGACAGCTCGCCGCCAAGCTTCCAACTCGACGAGCTGACGCGGCTCTCGGCGTTGCGGTACCAGGACAGGCGGTACCCGCCCTCGACGACCAGGCTCTCGATCAGCCGATGGGTGATCAGCGGGATGCGCGCTTCGCCGAACAATTCCTTGACCGAAGTCGCGCCGCTCAAGGGCAGGATCGGAGTCCCGAGACCGACCACGTCCGCGTTGCGGAAATGCTCGTCGGGGTCGAGCGACAGCTTGTCCCTGCGATATTCGGCGCCGACGTTGAGTCCCGGTGCTTGTTCGGCCCACGGGCTAAGGATTCCCCAGCTTCCGAGGTCCGCCGTCAGGGACGCATTGGCGACCTGCTCCCTCACTTCGCCAGCGAGGCGCGTCGTCTCGGCCAAGTAAGCCGTCGCGGCGGGAGTGACTGCGCCAAGGGCGAAAATGTCCCAGGGTACGCAGTCAGGATCCTCTTCGTTCAGGACGGAACGGCATACCGGCTCTCCGGTCGAAGGGTCGGTCACCACGTCGATCGCTCGCGCGATCCGGCTGGTCAGCAAATCGTTGGTATGGAGCTGCTGCTGCTTGACTCGCCCATAGAGATAGCTCGCGTCATAGGTCAGGCCCCGCATGATTTCGCCTTTCGCGCCGCCGACGAAGCGCAGGTCGCGGTGCCGGAAATCGTCTATGCGCGCGCCCCCTTCGACGTTGCGCCGCTGGATCGATACTGATGCGCGCAAATAGTCGCCGGTGGTCGGATCATGGAAGATCGTGGGTTCACCGACGATCTCGACGAGGTTGCGGTCGTCGTCGAAGACCGGAATCTCGCCGATGAAATTGCCCGTGAAGCACAGGGCGTCGCGTTGCTGCGCCGAAAGCAGAGGATTGTCGCAGTTGATCGACCTCGTGGTCCCGAAATCGCCCGACGGGGCGACCTGCGCCACCGTCCGGTCGTCCATGAACATCGCCTCGAGGTAGGGCTTGAACGACTCGCTGAGCTCGAAATCGGCGAATGCGCCGGCCGTCACGCGGCGGTCGGGACGCTGATAATAATTGTAGGGCGCATAGTTGAAAAAGACCCGGCCGAACTCGAAGGTGCGGTCGGCGGTCGGGTGGTAAGGAATGCCGAACCGGGGGAGCCCAAAGCTTCCAGACCCGGACGCGAACGAGCCTCCGCATTCGGCGGGCGCCTGGGGATCGTCGAAACTGACCGCGCAGCTGCTGTAATCGCGCGCGTCCTGGGTGAAACCGCTCGCCTTCCGGTAGCCGGCATAGACGGTGACATGCGCCCGCTCGTCGGCGAAAGAGGCGCCGTAGGCGCCGTTGATGTCCTGGATCCCGCCATCGACGGTGTTGCCGGCCGGAACGGTGAACCCCGCGTCCTCGAGCAGCAGCCGGCTGTCGTCGCTCCGATTGCGATGCTGGTAGAAGCTCGCCTGACCGTCGAGCCGCAGCCCCTGCAGCCGCGTGTCGAGGATGAAGTTGACGACTCCGGCGACGGCGTCCGATCCATAGACCGATGAAGCGCCGCCGGTCAGCACCTCCACCCGGTTGATCAGCGCTGTCGGAACGAAATTGATGTCCGGCGCCGCATAGCTCGCGTCGCCCGGAAGCAGCCGGCGACCGTTGATCAGGACCAGCGTCCGCGCCGCGCCGAACCCGCGCAGATTGACTGTGGAAGTGCCGGTCGCGCCATTGGACAGGAACAGCCCCTGATCGGGCACCGCCTGCGGAAGGCCGTTGATCAGTGACTCGGTGAGGACCGCGCCCTCCAGCTTGACGTCTTGGCTGGTGAGGACGGCGACGGGGCTGACTTCGCGCAGGTTCGGCCGCGGGATGCGCGAACCGGTGATCACGATCTCCTGCTGCGTGATGGCGGCAGCGCTCGGCGGCGGCGCAGGCAGCGGCTCCGTAGCCTCGCCCGGCTGGCTACCAGCTTCCGCTCGTCCGCCGACTATCAGAAGCATCATGGACGCGCCGCCGATCAGCAGTCGCCGGCGGTCGATGCGTCGTTTCCTGGTACCCACGAGCAAGCCCCCCGCCCGTTGAATCGTTCAGCTATAACCTGCGCTTGGTTTATTGACGAATCTAATTGCCGCTCGGCGTTGCGGGCAATGCGGATGCGGAGCGAACCTATGCTATGGATCGCGAGGCATAGCGGCGGGGGCAGCTTGGCGGACGTGTTTGTCAGTTATGCGCGGGCCGACGAGGCGATGGCGCGCCGCGTCGCCAAAGCGCTTGGGGGCGCGGGGCTCGCCGTCTGGTGGGACGCCGACCTTCCTGCCCACCGGGCTTATTCCGAGGTGATCGAGCGCAACCTCGCCGAAGCGAAGGCGGTGGTCGTGCTGTGGTCCAAGACCGCGGCCGCATCACAGTGGGTGCGCGCCGAAGCCGATTTCGCGCGCAATGCCGGCAAGCTCGTCCAGGCGAGGCTCGATGCGACGCTTCCCCCGATGCCGTTCAACCAGATCCAGTGCGCCGACCTCAAGGGCTGGCGCGGGAGCGCTACTCAGTCCGGGTGGGCAAAGCTCAAGGGCAGCGTCGAGGCGCTGGTCTCGGGCGAGGAGCAGCCC
>Ga0157372_10008411_pt1 | contig 10962 bp, 9 predicted proteins | sample C55metaG_FD_115307 | JGI IMG/M metagenome (GOLD analysis project Ga0157372, IMG submission 115307) | Corn rhizosphere microbial communities from Kellogg Biological Station, Michigan, USA - C5-5 metaG | ecosystem: Host-associated > Plants > Roots > Rhizosphere > Soil | place: USA: Michigan...
CTCTGTCGGCGGGCAAAATGATCGCATCAACATTTAAATTATTTTCACGAAAATCTTTGTCCGAAAGCGATCTGAACGGAATCTGGAATGTGTCCAGAACAAGCCGCGTCCAGCCTTCGTCCATCGAGCCGGTGTAGCCTTTATAAAGTCCGATGCGCGGGTTGGTTTTTAGCGGGTTCGGCTTTTTCGCAAATGATTCTTTTACGGCAGGAAGATTCAGGACGGCGCGTACCTGATTGATATTCTGCACGGGTTTGAGGTCGCCGCGATGCTTGTCGAGATCCTTAATATTCCAAGCCGCGACCGTATCGACGCCCATTTGCAGCGGCAGTGTCCAACCGGCGACGTCATACGGAACTTCCGCTTCGCCGTTCGCGTTTACACGGTGCGGATAATCTTGTTTTTCGAACAGGCTGAGCACATTATTTTTCTGCGGCTGATTCACGAATATCAAAAAGCTGCCGAGCGGAACTTCATGATAATCGCTTTTGCCCTGCTCGTGCGCAACCTCGAGTTCGTGCGTCATCTGCTGCACCTCGACACCCTGAGCCATCAAAATTTCCAAAAACCGCGATACGGTTTCGGCGTTCGGCTGGCCGGCCGTGACGATATATGCCTGCGGTTCGTCCGTTTTGCGCTCGAGATTTGCTTTGCCGAGGTTATAAAAATTTTGCAGATATCGCGGCCGAAATTTCGCCGCCATTTGCAGCAAACTACGCGACGCCGTCATTTCGATATTCGCAATGTCCGCCGGCCGCCACAGTCCGCCGCCCCATGCGTCCGGATAATTTGTTGCGGTTTCAAGCACCGACGGCAGGCCGCGAACACCGCGGTTGCGCTTCAGATCGTCAACCGTTACGGTGATCGGCGACATCAGATCTGCACTTGCGGCCTCGGACAAAATACCGATCGAATTGTGAAAATACGGCGCCGAACGGAACCCGCCGTGCCACCACGTATCATATGTGGAATTCGTCGCAACGCCAGCTATGTCTTTGCTTTGCAGATCGGCAGCCATCTTGTAACCTATCAAACCGACCTCGCGAAGCAAGATCGGCGAGACACGCGGATTGGGCGGGTCGAAAAATGGCGGCAAGATAAAACGCGACGCGTTCTGACCCTGCTGGTGAACGTCATAAACGATCTCAGGAAACCACTCTTGCCAGAAAAATTTTGTGATCGCCTGCGTTTCCTTGAGATTAAGCATGAACCAATCGCGGTTGTCGTCATGCCCGGCGTAATAATGATAAAGCTCGGGTGGTGACATGCCTTCGGCTTTTGTCCCAAGCGTTTTGCGGTACCAGTCGGCCACGATCGTGACACCGTCCGGGTTTGACGAAGGTATCAGCAGCAGGATCGTGTTATTCAAGATCTCTTTCGTGTCGTCGTCATTTGCGGTCGCAAGTTCATAAGCCAGATTCATCGACATCTGCGAAGCGACAATCTCGGTCGAGTGTATCGAGCACGAGATCGAAACCACGGTTTTCCCTTGTTTGATCAGATCATCCAGTTCTGCCTGGTCGCGAATGGTTCGCGGATCGGCAAGTTTCTGATTGATCGCGAGATATTTATCGAGATGTTTGATATTTTCAGGCGACGAGATAAACGCGACAATGAGCGGTTTGCCCAACGTCGTTTTTCCGATCTCGCTGACCAGAACGCGGTCGCTTGCCTTGTCCAGTTTGGCAAAGTAATCTGTGATCTGCCGCCAATCCGCTATGGTTTTGTCATCGGTTGGATCAAACCCAAGCACCAATTTCGGCGATGGAACCTGTGCAAAAATCGCAAGCGCAAGCATGAATATCACAAGCGATGCCGAGAAGGATTGCCGCAAAAAAGTGCAAACAACACGAAATAATACTTTTGCGGATTTTGTGCCTTTTTGCGGCTGATGTATTGTTGAAATTCTCTGCGTCTCCGCGTCTAGGCGGTTTAAACTTTTATGCCTGATCATTTGAATGAAGTTTCCTTAGAAGCAATTAGGGAAAACAAGAAGCTGACGTTTCCTTTGCAGAAGTCTAACAAATCTCGCGTGATCGGCAAACTTCGCTATTGGTGGTGCTGGCTGGCGGCTGCCCTAATGCTGCTATTCGTCGCCGCACCTGCACTTATTTTTCTTTGGATCATCAACCGGAGAACGTGGCTTTACCCGCTTGCGCTGTGGGGAGCGAAAACCTGGCTTAATGCGTGCGGAGCAAAGGTAAAAGTTATGGGTTTGGAAAACCTTGACGAAAGCCGCCATTACGTTTTTGTTTCAAATCACCGTTCATATCTCGACACCGCCGCGCTTTTTCGCTATGCCGGCAAGCGGATCGGGATCGTCGCAAAAAAGGAATTACTTAAAGCTCCGGTGCTTGGCCAGGGAATGAGCTTTGTGAACATCATCGCCATCGACCGCACGAACGCCGAACGCGCCCGCCGTTCGATGGAAACCGCCCGCAGCGTCATGGAAAACGGCTATTCCTTCGGAGTCTTTGCCGAGGGCACACGCGGGATGCCCGGCGAGCTGCTTCCATTCAAAAAAGGTGCGTTTCATCTTGCATTGCAGACCGATTCTCCGATAATTCCTGTGGTGTTCAAAAACACCGACTGGATGATGGGAAAAAAAACCGGCATGGCGTTTCCCGGCACCATCGAGTTGGTCCTGCTGCCGCCGATCGAAACTGCCGATCTGAACGCCGAAAAAGATCTGATGAACCTTCTGCGAAAAACCCGTGCGGCGATCGCCAATGAATTGTCGGAACCTCCTGCGTAAACGCGAGTTTTCAAAATTACTGCCATGAACCATGACCGAAAAAAATAACTCAACAACGCGTCCAACCACGAACCGTGGTTTGGGTTTTTTGCTCATAAAGGAAAACCGCGGCTTTCTGCTCGACATCGTCGTTTTCATCGCCAATCTTTTCCTGATGCGGATGCTGCTTCGCCGGTTTTTAAGCGTTGCGAAAGCTGCGGGCGACGGCGATTTCTGGGCGGGTCTCGCAATGTTTCTTTTCGTTTTGGGTCTGTTTATTCTGGCACCGATCGGAGCGACACTGAAACGCTGGCACTTTCACGAACGCCTCCGCGCTGCAGGTAAGAAGTTTAATGATGACGAGGTTGCTTTCGGCTGCCTTTTCAATCCGATCTTTTTTATCTGTATCAACTTTGTCATTTACGCAGCGGTACAGGTGTTTGCCTTTCAATATTTTTTCGGCAACGACGAACCGGATGCCGGGATCTTCGTCGGATCGATCCTTTTCGGAATGACGTGGTGCGGCGTGAACACGTGGCTGGTTTACAGATATTTCTCGCCGCCAAAAAATCCACCGGCGAGCGCATTTATGCGTGCGCCAAGGTCGGAGATCCTTGGGGATATCTGCATCTTTCTGAACATGCTTTTATTTCAGCTTATATGGAATATGCTGTCACTTGCTGATCTGCCAAGACCGAACGGCGTTGAGGATTTTGTCGGAAGGCTTTTTATATTGTGCTTCATCGCCCTTTTGATATATTTCCCGCCGCGGGTCTTTTACCTTGCGGACGACATTCACAAACGGCGGACCTGGTTGATGATACTTCTCGCCAATTCGCCGATAATTATCAGGGTTTTGATCGGCGTCAGCTCCAATTCGGCTTGGTAAGAAAAAGGCCGCGAAAATTTGTGTCTTCATGGCTCAATTTCTTCGTTGGACATCTCCTCTACGGCTTTTGCGGTGTCGGTGACGGAGACGGCTGACTTGTCCCGGCATCACCCGGATCGTCGATGATCTTAACATCCGTGTGGCCAAGTTTGTAATTATTATATTTGACCCGCATGTGCAGCTTGACCACCTGCCCGTTATCAAAAACCAGATCGTCGTCTGACGCTACATAGGACGGAAACCAATATTTACCGTCTATATTCTCACGCCAGGTTTCAACTACCGGAAACTTGTTGTCCTTTGTTTCCGGAACTGCTTTTCCTTTTGATTTGACTATCAACAGCTCCTGGTCGTCAACCCAAATGCGACCCGTAAACAAACGCTGCTTCGATTTTTTTGGATCGGGGATAACCTTTGGCGTTACATCAAAAACATATAGATCAAGCTCGTCGATATGCTCCTTGCCGACGTAGTTAAAATCGTATTGTGAAACCGCCATCGGCTCCAATGCAAACGGGTTAACGCCGCCAAGATCTTCGAGATCCTCAGGCGTCATAGAAATTTCCGTCAGCGTCGGCATCGGAAAATATGTGATCTTTTCCTGCCGTGTGCCGTCCGGGTTAAGCATCAGCTCGGAATCGCGGCGGTACGTCCCCGTAATATTGCCGCCGATGCCTACGGTTTGGATCGTGGCACTGCGCGAAAAAATGTAGTCACGCAGCGCGTTGCGAAAATCGAGCTCGTGCGTCGTGACCTTTTTGATAATGTTGTCGATCTGAGCCTGTGTCAGTGGGACTTTTCGGATGTTTGACGCCTGTCCAAACGCCGTCAACACTGCTAAACAAACAATAAAAAATGCCGCAAGATAAAACTTTTTCATCTGATTATCTATTCTCTCAAAAAATAGATGCACAAAACGGACGAAAAGTTGACACCAACGACTGAGGAAAAACGGGAGAGGCCCCGCAATGAGCAGGGCCGTATAATGAATCTAATGTGATGCCGGTGCAGGAGCCGTTACATTTATATCAACCTTTTTATCGCCGCGGCCGAACATTCCGAACCCGCCCGAGTAAATAAGCGCCGCAATAATTGCAACGATAATTACGAGTGCAATTGCCCATACGACGTTACTACCTGTGCTATTTCCTTCTTCTGCCATAAAGATTTACTCTCCTTTAACAAAGTCGATAAAACTATATTCGCAGCTGAGCAATTGCAAATTGAGTGCCAAGAAAACGTACGGATTCAAGACAGGTCAGTACCGCCTGCGATAGCGTGTGGTTGAATACTAGACTCTGTGGACATTTGACTCTAAGTCCACCTAAGGGTTTTAGCGTAGCCCCGTCGTTCACGGCGGGGTAAGTAAGACTATTAATCTCAAAAAGGGCGTTTTAACGTCCTTCAAATATTCCTGCTTTAGCTATCGATTAGCCCGTTGAAACGGGCTAAAGGTATCCCGGCAAAATCCTACCCCGCCGTAAACGACGGGGCTATGCTAAGGAAAATATCCAAATATGGGCCTTTTAAAATGTCATCTGAACCTAAATCATTTCAAACGGAAATTTAAAAATAAAGGCGGCCAAAGGCCGCCTCTAACTCCAACGTTTTGTCATATTTAGTCCACGAACTCGATATCCACCTTATGCGGTATCACGCCTGCCTCATAACCCTCATCCAGCAGCCGCCGCACGCTTTCCTTTCCGCGTTCCCCGTAATCGAGCGTGAGATCGTTGACCCACATCGCGACGAATCTGTCCGCAAGCTCTTGCGGCATATCCCGTGCGAATTGCATTGCGTAGGTCAGCGCATCTTCCCGGTTTTCCATCGAGTAAACAATGCTGTTGTGCAGGTGTTTTGAAACCTGATGCATCAACTCCGGTCCAAGGTCGCGTCTAATGGCGTTGCCGCCCATCGGCAATGGCAACCCGGTCTTTTCGTGCCACCATTCGCCGAGATCGAGCACCTTGTCCAAGCCTTTTTCCTTGTAAAAAAGCTGGCCTTCGTGTATCAGCAACCCAGCATCGGCTTCCCCGTTCAAAACCGCATCGATGATCTTATCGAACGGAACAACAATATAATTGAACTTATTGTTAAAGATCCGCAACGCAAGAAAAGCGCTCGTCAGTTCGCCGGGAATCGCGATCGTCATATCGCCGATCTCATCGGGCGAACGCGGTTCCTTGGAAACCAGTATCGGCCCATATTTATCGCCGATACTCGCTCCGTGCGGCAGCAGCGCGTACTTGTCCGCCACATACGCATAAGCGTGAAAACTAACCGCCGTCACATCATAAACACCGCTCCTGGCATCCTCGTTCAGCGTCTGGATGTCCTTTAGTGTGTGCTCGAACTTGAGGCCGTCGGTTTCGAGCTTGTGAGTCGCGAGACCGTAAAACATGAACGCATCGTCAGAATCCGGCGAGTGAGCTACCGTGATCGTGCGTACCTGAGGGGCAACCTGTGTTGTGTCTTGCATAAATTAGATCTGTGAATAATAGACGTTAGTATCGTACAATATTGCGATTTTGCCGTTTTCCGCGTGCTTTTCAAACAATTTGCGAAGCCGCGATTCAACCTCCGTGAACCGCGCGTCGGTTTCGCTTGGCATATACGAGGACGAAAGCATCCGGCCGCGCAAACCCTCGAAATCGAATATCTGTTCGTTAGCGAACGTCCGTTTCGCAAAATTGGTTTGAAAAAAACCTTCCAGTTTTTCGGCCGTTATGTTTTCGTGCCGAACCTTTTCATAGTCGCCCGCGTTGGCGAGCAAAAAATGTTCATACTCACGCAAAAACGGCGTCGTGTCAAGTTGACGCTCGTTCCAGACCAGCGCAACAAAACCGTCGTCAGTCGTGATCCGTTTGAATTCGATCCGTGTTTTTTCTGGTTCGAACCAATGAAATGCTTGTGCAGCAAATACGATATTAACCGAATCGTCGGGCAGCGTTGTGTATTCTGCCGTACCTTCGACGGGTTTATAATTCGGAAAATTTTTCAAAAGTGCAGTTGCGGCGTTCCGCATAGCCGCGTTCGGCTCAATGCCGTAAACCGTATTGCCGTTCTCAAGAAAAAGCCGCGACGAAATTCCCGTACCGGACCCGATATCAGCCAAAACGGACGAAGGTGTAAGATGCATCTCGTCGTTAAAAAGCTGCAGTACCTCCGGCGGATAACCGGGTCGGTATTTAATGTAATTTTCCACGCGGTTCGAAAACCGCTCGACTGTCTCCATAAATCCGTTGGCAGCGGCAGCGGCAGTTGGCAGAATGTAGAATGACGCTTAACGGATTCCGTTTGGTCTCGACCCCCCTGCTACTGCCAAGTGCTGCTGCCTACTGCTTCACTTCTTCCCCGCTCCACTGCGTCTTTTTCGAGTGCGGAATATCAAACTGGTCCAATATGCGGAAACACAAGTGCTCAACAAGATCCTCGATCGTTTTCGGACGATGATAAAAGCCGGGGCTCGCTGGCAAGATCCTAGCGCCTGCGTGCGTCAGCTTCAGCATATTTTCAAGGTGTATCGCGTTATAGGGTGTCTCGCGCGGAACAAGAACAAGCTTTCTCCCCTCTTTCAAACAAACGTCTGCCGCACGGTGGATGAGGTTCGTACCTGCTCCCGAAGCTATCGCGCCTATTGTTCCCATCGAGCACGGAACTATCATCATTCCCGCCTGCTTGTTCGAACCCGACGAAGGCTTTGCCGCCATATTATCGAGCCGCCAGCAGCGTACCAGTTTCGAATCTTTTTCAAACCCAAGCCATTCGTTGAACTTGGTTGCGTCGGCATCGCGAAGATTTACGCCCGTCTCGACCTGCGCAACCGTCGCCGCCGTCGATGACATTATCAAATTTATAGTTTCAACCGCTCCGCTTTGAGCCAAAAGCTGCAGGGTGCGATACGCGTACACCGTGCCGGACGCTCCGGTTATTGCCACCGTAAGTTCCATATCAGGATTTAAAGATTTTAGCCTTTGCTGGAATAAATAGAAAGCCGCTGCGGTATTTTAAATCGGGTGACACAAACGAAGTAAAAACGACGCGTATTAGGGTAGGAACGGCTGAAAGCGGCCGAACGAATCTGAAAAGGAGGAATGCTATGAATTGCCTTAGTTGTTTAGTAAACGAAAAAATTCTCGATCTTCTCAGCAATGAGGCGGTGGCATGGGCCATCATAAAGCTTTCTTCCCTATACAGATACGCCGGCGTTTTTGTTTAATTGTCGAGCCTTTTTTCATCCTTATTCTTCTGTTCGGGCGGGAACGGTTTCCCGCCCTTTTTTGTTTCGGGCTACGAATTTGCCAACACCAGAAGACATTATTTTCAGTTATTAGTTGTCAGTTTTCAGTTTTTCCGGAGAGTTATTGCGTGGCTACTTAAATGTCTGCCTCCTTTTCTATTTCAGAATCTTGCGATGCCTTGTCTTTTTATTTTCAACGTCGATGCTGTAAATTTTAACTAAATGAAAACAGAAGACATCGAGGAAATTTTAAAATCCCATGCCACAGGCGAACTCGCCACGCACGACGCCGCTGAACGTATAAAACACCTTTCGTTCGAGGATATCGGCTTCGCACGAGTCGATCACGCCCGTTCCACGCGCCAGGGCTTTCCCGAGGTCATCTTCGGCCTCGGCAAAACCGCTGACCAGATCGCCGGAATTTTCGAAAAACTTGTCGAACGCTCGCCGAACGTGCTCGTTACGCGAACGAACGCCGATGTTTACGGCGTTCTGCGAAACATCCATACCGACGCCGAGTGGCACGAATCGGCAAAGATCGTCCGAGTTATGCGTGACACGAACGACCTTGGCATTGGCGAGGTCGCCGTCGTCACCGCCGGGACAAGCGACATTCCCGTTGCCGAAGAAGCCGCCCTCACCGCCGAAGCGATGGGCAACCGCGTACGCCGCATCTGGGACGCAGGTGTCGCCGGGATCCACCGGATCCTGGCCGAGCGCGAACTCCTTCAAAATTGCCGCGTGGTCATAGTCGCCGCCGGTATGGAAGGGGCGCTGCCATCCGTCGTCGGCGGTCTGGTCAAGGTACCCGTCATCGCAGTACCTACCAGCATCGGCTACGGCGCGTCGTTCGGCGGCATCGCCGCGCTTTTGGGAATGCTTAACTCGTGCGCGTCAAACGTGGCGGTAGTTAATATCGACAACGGCTTCGGCGCGGGGTTTGTGGCGAGTTTGGTAAACCGGAAAACGGATTGATGTCGGTACCACCTGCGGTAGCGGGTGGGGTAGTTTCCTACGGGTTTAGAAGCGCATACAGCCGATCAGCCCAATCCGACCGCGAATTTTTCAATATCTCATACTGCACCTGGGCCATATCCTTATTGCCCATTTTCATATACGTACGGCCGAGGTTATAGCGTGCCTTTTCAAAATCCGGGTTATATCCGACTGCGTTGTTGAGATCCTGAAGGCTTTCGTCCAATTTGCCTAGCTCGTAATAGCATTCGCCGAGATAATTGTAAGTGTTCTCGTCAGGCTTATACGTTTTGAGCTGTTCGAACATCGCGGCGGCATCGGCAAAACGGCCTTTTTTGAAATAAGCAAGCCCCAGTTTTTCCATCGCGTTCGCGTGATCGGGTTTTAGAGCAAGTGCTCGTCTGTACGCGACGATCTCTTCGTCCGTGCGGCCAAGTTTGTTCAGGCTTAAACCGAGGCCGTATTGCGTTTCGGGTTTGTCGTCGTCCAGTTTTAACGCACGTTTGTACGCTTCGACCGCGTCCTTATATTGTCCCAGTGCAAAGCTCGACGCGCCGATATTAACGTATGTCTCTGCCCAGTCTGGGCGAAGCTTTGCGGCCTGCTTTGAGGCCTTCAGCGCATCATCGTGACGGCCAAGCACGCCGTAGCAAAATCCGGCCTGGTACCATGCCTCAGCATAACTTGAGTCGGTATCCGTCGCCTTTTCAAAAAAAGGCAGGGCTTTGGCAAAATCATCCCGCGAAAGCTGTGCAAGTCCCTGTGAATAATATGTCTCGGCGATCGAACGCTTGTTTTTTTGCGTTTCGGCAGTCAGCGTCGAGATCGTTTGCAGATCGCCGACCTTAAGTTGAGCGATCCGTTCGGCAGGCACGGCAAAATTCAGGCTTTGCCCCTCCGCCGCCTGCAGCGTAGCAACGCCTATTACCTGGCCGAACATATTTACGACGGGGGACCCCGATGACCCTGGCGAGATCGGGGCGGTTATCTGTATGATTCGCCCGTAACCTGGAATCTCGCGTACAGCCGATACAATTCCGTTCGAAACGCTGCCCTCGAGCCCGAATGGGTTTCCGACTACCACTATCGATTCGCCCTCCTGCGGAACGGAACGCACGATCGGCAAGGGCACGGCTACATCCGGTGGAACGTCGACCTGCAGCAGTGCAAGGTCGCCCTCGCCGTCAATGGCCAGAACACCTTTTACCGGAAATTTCTTGCCGTCGAGCAGATGGATCTCAACGCGGCTCGACTTTTCGATCACGTGGCGGTTGGTAATGACGCGGCCCGGGCCGATAAAAAACCCGCTGCCGCGCGACAGTGTCCGCCCGCGTGAATCGAAAGTTTCAATTGCCACAGCCGACGGCTTAACACGTTTGACCAGTTCAGGTAAAAAATCCTGCGCTGCCATTTCGCCCCAAAAGGCAAAAACCAGAATTAGGATAACAGGGCTGTGTCGGATGGAAATGCGCATCGTCGGACGAACTACTCAATGGATTATAAGTTTTTTAGCGAAATCTAACAATGTTTTGTGATGATTCGACAAGGATTAGAGTTCGAAACTTAATTGGCTTGTCATGATCAAATCTGTTTTTTTGTGTGGCTTCGCGGCTTTGCCTTTCGGAAGTGAAGTTTGTCGGCGACACGAGCCCTAACGCACCGCCGATTTTATTTAAATTTCTTCAACTGCAGTTAGCCCTTCATAAGGGCCTTTCGCATAAATTGATTCAGCGGATACATTTGCTTGAAAACGCTGACGACATAGTCTGGAAACTCCTTGCTCAGCAATAGCTTATCGTCGAATATTTCGTGGTAGGCGACAAAATCTTTTAATTTCAGATACTCGGCAGCCTTATGGTCGGCGGGAAATCCTTTCGGAGCGGTTTTCAACTTGTCCCCATGCATTTCGCCGAACATTTCGCGATATTTTTTGCCGTTTACTATCTTGAAAAACTCAGGCGTGTTGTTAGCTATCGCATTCCTTACCTTCAATAATTCCGGCGCGCCCGGATGATATTCTCCGCCGGCAACAAAGCTTTTTCCCGGCTGTATGTGCAAATAGTAACCCGGCGCCATCGATTTGCGCCCGCCCGGAGCGATGTACGCTCCCATGTTGTTTTTGTA
>Ga0157372_10008415_pt1 | contig 10955 bp, 9 predicted proteins | sample C55metaG_FD_115307 | JGI IMG/M metagenome (GOLD analysis project Ga0157372, IMG submission 115307) | Corn rhizosphere microbial communities from Kellogg Biological Station, Michigan, USA - C5-5 metaG | ecosystem: Host-associated > Plants > Roots > Rhizosphere > Soil | place: USA: Michigan...
GGGCGGCTCCTCGGTCAGGCCCTCCCACCACACGTCGCCGTCGTCGGTCAGCGCCACGTTGGTGAAGATGCTGTTGGCCGTGAAGGTCGCCACCGCGTTGGCGTTGGTCTTGGCGCCGGTGCCCGGCGCGACGCCGAAGAACCCGGCCTCGGGGTTGATCGCGTACAGCCTGCCGTCCGGGCCGAACCGCATCCAGGCGATGTCATCCCCGATGGTCTCGACCTTCCACCCCGGGATCGTGGATTGCAGCATGGCCAGGTTGGTCTTGCCGCACGCGGACGGGAACGCCGCCGCCACGTAACGAGGCTCGCCAGACGGCGGGGTGATCTTGAGGATCAGCATGTGCTCGGCCAGCCAGCCCTCGTCCCGCGCCATCACCGAGGCGATCCGCAGCGCGTAGCACTTCTTGCCCAGCAGTGCGTTCCCGCCGTAGCCCGACCCGTAGGACCAGATCTCGCGGGTCTCGGGGAAGTGCGAGATGTACTTGACCGGGTTGCACGGCCACGGCACGTCCGCCTGCCCCGGCTCCAGCGGCGCCCCCACCGAGTGCACGCACCGCACGAACGACCCGCTGTCCTCGATCGCGCGCACCGCGGGCGTCCCCATGCGGGTCATGATCCGCATCGAGACAGCCACGTACGGCGAGTCGGTGATCTCGACGCCGAGCTGGGAGATGTCACTGCCCAGCGGGCCCATGCAGAACGGCACCACGTACATGACCCGGCCGCGCATGCAGCCGTCGAAGATCCCCGCAAACGTCCTGCGCATCTCCTCGGGCGCGATCCAGTTGTTGGTGGGGCCGGCGTCCTGCTCCCGCTCGGAGCAGATGAACGTGCGGTCCTCGACCCGGGCCACGTCGCCGGGGTCTGACCGGCACCAGAAGCTGTTCGGCCGCAGCTGCGGATTCAGCCTAGTCAAGCTCCCGTTCTCGACGAGCAGGCTGGTCAGCTGCTCCCATTCATCGTCCGAGCCATCACACCAGACGACCTCATCGGGCTGGGTCAGGTCCGCGATATCGCGGACCCACTTTGCCAGCTCCGGCAGGCTCGTCCCGGTCTCGATGGAGTCTGCGCTGAACATCGCTATCACTCCCGCGCAGGATTAGCGTGCGCGGCCCACCGCGGTAAAGATCGGGGGGCAGCGCCGCGGCTGATTATTCGTTTAGTCAAGCCTTGCCCCGGACACCGTTACCACCTAGGGCCGAAGGTCCCCCGACCCGGGACCCTTGGCTGTTACCCCAACTCCCGTGGGGCGGCGCAGGCTTAGATCAGAACGCGCCCCGACCTAGGAACGGAGGTGGCGGTTCGTGGATGCATCAGCAGTTCTCGCCAGTGCGGAGGACCGGGTGATCGACGAGGCGGTTGCCGCCCTGGCACACGGCGATCAGGCCTGTCAGTCACCCATTCCGGACGGGCGCCGCCGCGAGGTGAGGCAGCTGTTCCGCCTCGTCCTGCGCTGCGTGCGCGCGGGCCGTGCCCAACCGATCATCAGGCCGTCTGAGCAGATCGCGGCGCACTGCTACGCCGCGGGCATTGACCTGGCCGAGGGCCAGCGATCCTTCACCGTCCTGGCCGAGGTGCTCTTGCACCAGCTGGCCGACGCCCTGGCGAGCGAGCAACTGGTCCAGGCGCTCGGGCTGCTGACCGCCATCACCGGGGCGGGCAAGGATGCGATGGCCCGGACCTACGTGGCCCTGGCCACCCGTGACCGCAACGACGAACAGCCAGCGGATGAACCAGCTGCCGCAGGCGCCGGGTCCGGGGACCTCCCGCGAGGCGCCGTCCAGATCGACGCCGTCGGCCAGGTCGGCATCATCATCCTCGGGGATCGCGACAATCGCAACGCCATCGGCGCCGAGATGGCCAGCGGGGTCATCGCCGCGCTGGGAAGCCTGCGCGCCCGGGAGGTCCGCGCGATCGTGCTGCGCGCCGCGCCCGGCATGGACGTCTGGTCTGCCGGCCATGACATCGGCGAGCTCCCCGCGGGCAAGCGGGATCCGCTGGGCTACGACGACCCGCTGGAAGAGCTGATCCGCGCCATCCGTACCTTCCCCGCGCCCGTCGTGGCCATGGTGCACGGCGCGGTCTGGGGCGGGGCGCTGGACCTGGTGCTCAGCTGTGACCTGGCCGTCGCCGACGAGACCGCCTCGTTCGCCATCACCCCCGCGAACCTGGGACTGCCCTACAACATCACCGGGCTGCTGCACTTCCAGGGGCGGCTGCCCATCAACGTCATCAAGGAGATGTTCTTCACCGCGGCGCCCATCGACGCCCGCAAAGCCAGGGAATGGCTGCTCATCAACCACCTCGTCCCCTGGGACCGGCTCGAGTCGTTCACCTTGGAGCTGGCCGCCACGATGGCTACCAAGTCACCGCTGGCAATAGCGGTCATCAAGGAACAGCTCCGCGTCTTGTCGGACTACCAGCCCATCGCGGCGCAAGTGTACGAACGGGTCCAGGGCCTGCGCCGCCGGGCCTATGACAGCAGCGACTACCTCGAAGGACTGGAAGCCTTCGCCCAGAAGCGCCAGCCAATCTTCCGGGGCACCTAGCCTGGGACGCGGTCAGCGGCACAGCCGCCGGGCGGTTCCTGGCGGTATAGGGCGAGGGCGACGGTGATGCCAGCCCCGGCGGCGAGCATGAGGGTGGTTCGGGCCTCGCCAAGCCTGCCAGATTTGATGGCTGCTTGCAGAGCGGCGATGGGCCCGGTGGTGTAGGCACCCTCAAGGTCCTCCGTTATGTAAGCGACTCGGTCGCCTGGGACGCCGAGCCTCGTCACCAGGGCGTCGAGGAAGTCCGGGGAGGAAGGCGTGGGCACGACAAGGTCGATTTCGCCCCAGCCCAGGCCCAGGCGGCGCAGGAAGCGCCGGCTCGCTTCCTCGGCGCAGTCAGCCAGGCGAGCCGCGTAACCGGGCTGATCCGGACGCGCACGTTCGCCGAGTTTTGGGTGCACCCCGGCCGTCTGACCGCCGAGATCAGCGAGTTCCTGGACCGCGTCTGGGCGGATGACGAACCGCGGGACCGAGACGAAATCTCATGAGGTGACCGAGGCTCGCTGGTGGCGCTTGGCGACGGCCAGGAGTTCCGACAGGCCCGACTCGATGCCGCGGACGAGCACGTCGAGGTCGGGGTTGGCCGCGAAGTCGCCGGTAATCCCGAAGGTGACGGTGCCGCAGTAGGAGAAGATCGCGATCCCGGTGCGGAGCGTGGTGGCGATCGGAACGTACGGGATGATCTCGACGAGCCGGCGGCCCATCCCGTACAACGGCTGCTGAGGGCCTGGCACATTCGTGGTGACGGTGATGATCTCACGCTGGGGCAGACCGAACGCCAGCCTGACCCACCCGGACGTAAGTGAGTACAAGCTGTAGCGGCCAAGCCTGACCAGCGCCTCGCCGGCCATCGCTTCCTTGCCCGCCTTCAGCGCCTGCAGCCCGGTCTGGACGGCCGCGAGCCGCTCCGCCGGGTCGGCGATGTGGACGGGGAGGTCAGCCAGTATCGCCGACACCTGGTTCCCGTAGACGTTCTCCTCGCCCGGCGCCCGGACGGAAACCGGGACCAGTGAGCGGACCATGTGCGCCCCGGGCTGCTCACCGCGGGCGAGCAGGAGCGCCCGGAAGCCGCCGCTGATCGCGGCCAGGACCACGTCGTTCACGGTGCCGCCAAGCTCTCGCTTGATCAGCTTCACGTCATCCAGCGACGCCCGGATCCAGGTGAAACGCCGCTCCCTGCCGATAGGCCCGCTCAGCGACGACTCCGTGGCCGGCCACGCAGCCGGGGCCAGTTCCACGAAGCCGCGCACCGCGTCCGCGGCCTGACGGATGGCCCCGCCGGGATGGGAGGCCGCACCGCTCAACGCGAGGGCCTCGCGGATCGGGAGGACGACATCGTCCAGGACGGCCTCCGTGGCCAGCTCGAGAGGCGAAGGCTCCGCGCCCAGGACACGGTCGTCGGTGGCGGCAGCGGCGAAGGCTCGGGCGAGAAGTCGAAAATCACCCGGTACAGGTCGGTGCCGGAAACCCCGTCGACCATGCAATGGTGCACCTTGGAGATCAGGGCCCAGCGGCCCCCGGCGAGTCCTTCGATGACCCAGTACTCCCACAGCGGATGATCGCGGTCCAGGCGCTGGGACATCACCCGCGCCATCAACTCGGCGAGCTGCCGGTCTCCCCCGGGCGCCGGCAGGGCGGTCCGCCGGACGTGGTAACCAAGATCGAAGTGCGGGTCGTCGACCCAGACCGGCCGTCCGAGCCGGAACGGCACCGTGCGCAGTTTCTGCCGGTAGCGCGGCACCAGCGGCAAACGCCCGGTCAGGAAAGCCAGGAACTCCTCATGGGTGGGAGGGGGCCCCGCGAACACCGCAATCGACGCGATCGCCATGGACGTGTGAGGATCCTGGTCCTCGGCATCGACGAACAGGGCGTCTAGCGGGCTCAGCCTGTCCATGACGCCCTCCTTCCGTGTGCATCGGCTCCCGTTGCCCAGACACTGCCGGGCAAACGTGACGTAAGTGCCCATTCCGCTTAGGATCGTAGGCCGCGCGGCCCCTGGATCGCCCCGGCCGATCGTCCTGAATGCTGGGACCTTCGGCCCTGAGTACCAAGACCGCGGCGCTAACCTTCGCCGATCATCATGCCGAGCAGCCTGGCATACCGCAGCAGGTGCGCATCGCCGACGTACTGCTCGCGGACGTGGGCATGCGCGGCTTGCCCCATCCGCGCCGCCTGGTCCTGGTCGCCAAGCAGGCGGCAGGCTGCCGACCCGAACGCCGTCAGGTCGGCGGGGTCGGGCAGCAAGATGCCGGTACCCTCGGCGATCTGGTCGATGATTCCGCCGACCGCTGAGCCGATGACCGGCCGCCCCTTCCACATTCCCTCCGCGACGGTCAGCCCGAACCCTTCCGCCAGGCTCTTCTGGGCGATGACGGTAGCGTGCCGTTGCAGTGCGTTGACCATCGCGGCGTTCTCATCGATGTCATCCAGCGGCAGGGTAACCAGCAGGATCCGCGTCCGCGCAGCGGGGCTCAGGTCACGCCACTGCAGCAGGCACTCCCCGTAGACTGCTGCGCCTTCTGGGTCGTCGCTCACGTCCTTGACTGCCGGGCCGACCAGCATCAGGTACCCGTCACCGCCGGGCGCGACGTGGTCGGCGAAGCCGCGCATGACTCCGGCCATATCCTTGAGCCGGTCCCACCGGGAGACCTGGACCAGCACCGGATCATCGGGGCCGGGGCGGCCCTCGCCGATGACGGCCGCTGGCCTGCTGACGGTGCCCACGTCGCCGTCGCGGCGCACGAAAGTCGCGGGTACCGCCGGCGCCGCGCCATCCAGCACGCCCAGCTTCACCAAGACGGCCCGCACGGTCTCGGTGGCGAGCGGCTGGTTCTTCGGCGAGAACGGGTCGATCGACGGCGGGATGATCCAGGCCCTGTCGGCGGGAACCCACGACGGGACGTAGCCCTGGCGCGAGAACACGTAGGCCTCCGCGGCGGCCAGGTGCGGCCGCAGGAACTCCCACGCTGCTCGGGTCACCTCGTCTTCCCAGTCCACCCCGATGTGGCAGCGCCACACCACCCGGGCGCCCGCGTCTGCTAGCGGCGCGGCCAGCCCGGCGGTCTGCGGGTCATGCAGAAGCACCACATCGCCGGGCCGGATCCGGGCAGCCAGCTCCACCGCGTTAGCGGCCAGCATCTGTGCGTAATGACGGGCCTCCGCCGCGCCGAGCGGGACTCCGGACAGGCTGCCGTGGATCTGGTTGTGCAGCCGCTTGGTGATCGCGAAGAACTCGGCATCGCCGGTGATCACCAGCCAGCCGATCGGGATGTCCAGATCCTGCACGTACCCGACCAGGACCTGCAGCATCTCGGCGACCCCGCCACCTGCCACGGTCGAGTTGACGTTCCAGATGGTTCGCCCGGCCAGCACCGGCCGGACACGGTCGGCGGCGCCGACCAGCTCCGCATACCGCGGAGCGCCGAAGACCGGCTCCAACCGGGACACAGGCAGCCGCGGCACCTCCACCGCATGCACCAGGCTCACGACATCCGCCTTCCCGCCCGCACGCGGCCAGGCTCGGGTCAAGGCGTAGCGTGCCTGCCAGGCGGGCGATAAGAGTCAACCACGGTCGCTCACCGGCGATCAAGCATGCTGGCGCAGGCCACGGTACCCGCGGGTCCGGTCTGCGGTCCCGTTTCACCGGCCGAGTACCTCCCCGTCCCGGACGTACCGCGGGCCGGCCACCCGTACATCACCCACGGCTACGACGCCCGCGCCGAAGGTGACGTCGCCTTCGACCTCAAACCGGCGGCAGCGGCGCAGCGACGGCGCCCCGGCAGGAAACTGCTGCTCGAAGTCCGGCAGCAGCTTGAAGAAGTCCTTGTCCAGCGTGACGACGGGCCCCGGCCCGTCGAAGCGGGGCCTCATCCGCCCGTCACTGGTGAGTTCGTAGGCGTCGGAGCGCACAACCAGCAGGTCATCCGTGGTCTTCACCGGGGCGAACCGCGAGCGGGGGACGTGGACCGCCCGGGCGCCGGGAATCGAGCCGATCGCCGCGCCCATCGCCGACTCGAGCTGAATCACCGGGGTGCTCGCCGGGTCGCGCGGATCGACGGTCTGGCGGTTGACGATCAGCGGCAGAGCCGGTGCCGCCTGGTCGGCGGCCTGCAGGTTCCTGAGTGCGCGCAGGTCGATCCAGATGTTGTTGGTGTTGTACCAGCGCCAGCGCTCGACGTCAGTGAACGAGGTGTCGCCGTCCGGCACCTGCGCCGTCTCCCGCAGCACCACCCGGCCCTGGTAGCGGGCGAGGTGGCCGCCCTTGCGGTCGGCCAGCGTACCGCGCACCGCCTCCAGCGCGAACGGCACCTGCTCTGTGGCTAGCCATGCGGCGATCCGGACATCGGCGAACGCGCCGAGATTGTCGGAATTGGACACGAAGGCATAGCGCAGCCCGGCGTCGAGCAGGGCGCCGAGCGTGCCGGACGCCGCCAGCGCGGTGTAGATGTCGCCGTGCCCGGGCGGGCACCACTCCAGCTCAGGGTCGGCCGGCCACTGCACCGGCTGCAGGTCATCGGCACGGATCTTGGGCTCGCGGCCCTGCAGGAAATCCAGCGGCACGCCAGGCACGCGCAGGCCGTCGTAGCGGCGCAGGTAGTCCAGCGACGGGCCGCGGGTGGTCATGGAGTTCATCAGCACGAGCGGCAGCAGGGCGCCGTGCCGCTCGCGCAGTGCCAGTACCTGGGTAGCGAGGACATCGAGGAAGTTTGTGCCGGGTTTGACCTCGAGCAGCGACTTCGGCCCCGACAGGCCCATGCTCGTCCCCAGCCCGCCGTTGAGCTTGACGACCACCAGCCGGCCGAGCACGTCACGAGCCTGGCCGGGTGGCGGCTCGGGCAGCTCGTCCACGCGCGGCAGGTCCGGAAGCGGCTCCAGGACATCGCCCCGCAGGCGTCCAGCCTCAGGCTCGTCCAGCTGCCGGAGGCGCCTACGCAGAGCGGCCAGCTCAGCGGCGTGGACACCTCCGGCCTCGGCCTTGGCCAAGACAGCGGCGACATAGTCGAGCGTATTCATGCTCCGATTCTCCTATTAGCCGATGCGGCGACATTCTCCGCGCGCCGAAACCCGGCAAGCCCGGCCCGGGAAGGCCGTCCGGATCAAAGAACCGCCGCTTGCACCCCGCCACGACATGGGAAAACCGCAGAGAGGGAGCCGACCCTCAAGGCAAGACGTGAACGCGCAGGTCAAACGGGCAAGCTTAGAGTGCGCGCGGGATCAGATCAACGACAACGGCGTTCCCTGGGCCGGCTACCGTCAGGTTGACAACCGGCGTGATCCACCTGCACCCGGTGAATGGCGGCCGGTGGTATCTGCCGACCAGGCGGCCGCCCCACTCCAGGTCGAAGCCGGGCTTGGACTGCAGCGGCACGACGGCGTGCGTGGCAGTGCGGCATGAACCGTCGCTGATCAATGTCCGTCCGGCAGCGTGGACATTAGCCAGGACTGCGTCGACCGTGACCGCCGCGAATATCCGGCCCTCGCGGTCGACTCTGCCGATGACGGGGACTCGGCCTCGATCTGGACGGTAGCGCTGAAAAGGCTGGCACCCAGGACCGCCCGGCTGATGGCGGATTGGCGGAGCGCGAGGTCCCCCGAGAACAGGCCCGAGTCCGGATCCGCATTAACCGTGAGTGACCCGCTCAAGGGTACGCGCAACGAATCCCTGCGGACCGTGAGAAATCCCCGCACCACAAAACCGATCTCGCGCATGAGCATCCTCCTGTACGGAGATCCGGCCCCGCCGACGTCGGGCTGAAGGTTCGCCGGGCCAGGCAGGACATCCGCAGCGGCCGCTACACGGCTGCACGAATGCTAGCGCGTGCGGACAAGAGAATGACCGACTGGCTGCTTCCGGCGCCAGGGCCTTCCGCAGGACGTGACAGGGACCTATGCCTCTGCCCGGTCGGCGTCGGCGGAGCCACCTTGCAGTCAGGCGGAAAGGACGACAATGACCGGTTATCCGGGGATTCGCGCCTCCGATGAGGATCGGAGCCGGACCGCGGCCGCCCTGGGCGAACATTACGCGGCCGGCCGGCTGACCCTCGACGAATTCCAGGAGCGCCTGGACAGGGTCTGCGCGGCAACGACCCTGGGTGAACTCGACCACCTGATGGCGGACCTGCCAGTTACCGATCTCGGCCGGCTTCCGGGTGCCCGTTTGCGGATCGTCACCCGGCGCCGGCCGTAGGAGATGTCCTGAAGGTGCAGCGACAGCACCTCGCCCGGGCGGAGCCCGCCGTCCAGCATGAGCAGCAGCATCGCCAGGTCTCGCAGCCGCTTCAGCCCAGACAGCAGCGCTTCCAGGTCCGGCTCGTTCATCGGCCGGGGCAGCCCGCGCGGCCGTTTCACCTGCACCACCCGGCGGACCGGCTGCTGACGGCTGGCCCGCCCCATATACGGCTCATGACGCTCCGGCACCCGGGCCAGCGCCGGATCGGCCCGCATCTGCACCGGCGAGACGCCGCACTCGTACTCCTCGGCGAGGATCGCCCAGTCGTAGAAGCTGGACACCGCGGCCAGGATCCGGTCCACCGTGGCCGGCGACAACAGCCTGCCCGGCCCATCCTGCCCGTCGGCGACCACCGCCAGACCGAGCCGCGCCGCCGGACGGCGGCTCGGCACCCGCCGCAGGAACGCCAGCAGGACCAGCATGTGCGGCGCCCTGAAGTCCTGCCAGTCCAGGCCCTCACGATCAAGGAAGATGAACAGGTACTTCAGGTCATACCCGTACGCCGCCAGCTTGTTCGGCAAGAACTCCCGATCCCCAAGATGATCCAGGAACCGGCAGACCGGCCCCACCGGCTCGCCGTCATCACCGACCAGCCGTACCCGGCGGACGATGCCGCCATCCCGCTCCTTGATGACCCGCACCCGCGTCTCCTCGCCTCGTGCCGGCAACAGCACCGGCAACGTATGAGGCGAAGAATGACCAATGGGAAGGAATCGAGAAAGATCCCTCAGCAGGTTGTCCAGATACGAATGTGCTGGGGCGGTACGCCTTCACCCCGCCGCCTGGCACCGGGCTGCGCCCGCTGCGCGATCCGGCCGCGACTGGCGAGGAAGGCTGACCGGATGGCCAGGCTCCAGGACCGTGCCGTCAGGGGTGCAGGGACCCGCGGCGAGGTGGCGCTGGACAAGCTAGACCGGTCGGCCCAGGTCATGCGCTCGCTGCGCCGACCAGCAAGAAGGTGTCACTAAGGAGCCAGCGGGACCGAGCACGCCATAAAAGGCAAATGACCGTCAGCGCCAGGACTATCTGCTCTGTTCCTCACCGTCCTGCCTAACGAGCCTGAGGACGTCGGGTGCCGGAACGACTCGGTGCCCGATCTCGGGAGGCGCAGATGACTACCACACGTTCAGCCGCCGTGCTGGCCGCGGCGGCGTGCCTGGCCGTGCTCACCGGCTGTGCCAGCCACGCCGCGGCACCGGGAGCGGGCGCCACCCGCTCCCCATCTACCAGCACCACGGCGCCAACATCGGCGCCGGCCGGCACCCCGGCCACGACCGCGCCCGGCGGCCAGGCATCGGCGCCGCGCTGCCACACCAGCCAGCTGTCCCTGGCCTTCACCGGCTTGAACGCCGCCTCGGGCGGGCAGCGGGGGATGAGCCTCATCCTGACTAACCACTCCGGCCGCATCTGCCACGTCTACGGATATCCCGGACTGGCCTTCTTCGACGGCCTCCCGATGGCCACCCACCTAACCTGGGTGAAGGAATCCCGTGCCACGGTGGTGCTACACCCGGGCGGCAATGCGCAGGCCCTGTTGACCTGGCGGGCGAACACGGCCACCGGCCCGGCCCCGTTCAATCCCAACATCGTGCACGTCACCCCGCCCGATGAGCACGCCTACCTGCTGGCAGTCTGGCCGGGCGGCCCGGTCCGGGGCGGCGACATCGCCGCCTGGCCGCTGCGCGCCGCGCCGGCCGGGCCCTTCCCGGCCGGTACCGGCACCGTCTCGGGCCGCTTCAACGGCATGTACATGACCCTGGCCGCCGACGGCACCACGGTGGTGGCGCGGAAATGCAGCCCCGGCGCCAGCTCCCAGCAGTGGATCGGCTACAGCGACGGCACGCTGCGGATCAACGGCAGGTGCCTGCACGTCACCGGCCCGGGGGCCGGCGCCAAGGTCCGGGTGGCGGACTGCATCGGGGCAGCCATCCAGAAATGGGAGATCGGCCAGGTGTCCGCCAACGATTTCGGTCCGATCACCAATGCCGGGACCGGTACCGTGCTGAGCTACCCCCGCGGCAGCATCGCCGACGGCACCCCGCTGGTCATGGAACCCGGCAACGGCGACCAGAGCACCCCCTGGCACGTCTCCTTCCACCACTACATGACCGGCTGACCAGTGCGGCCTAGCGCCTCGCCTTATCGGGCTCCTACTGGTGAGCGCGCCTATTTAAC
>Ga0157372_10008416_pt1 | contig 10954 bp, 8 predicted proteins | sample C55metaG_FD_115307 | JGI IMG/M metagenome (GOLD analysis project Ga0157372, IMG submission 115307) | Corn rhizosphere microbial communities from Kellogg Biological Station, Michigan, USA - C5-5 metaG | ecosystem: Host-associated > Plants > Roots > Rhizosphere > Soil | place: USA: Michigan...
CGCGACGTGGTCCACGATCGCGCGGCAGAACGCGACCTTCACGCACGACCTCGAGCTCTTCACGCTGGCGAATCTCTTCCTATCGGTCTCGCCGATTCCGGAGCCCACGACCGCGCTCGAGCCTGCGCCGGGCTCGCGGAGCTCGGCCATCGGCTGCACGGGTGCGGATTCGGTGTGCGCGAAGATCTATTTCCGCGAGCCGATCATGCGCGTGATTCGCGTGCACGTCGCCGATGCCATCGATGCACGCAACACGACGTTCTCGGTGGGCGAAGAGCGCATCGTCCCCCTCGTCTCCGCGGCTGATCCCATTCTCCACATCGCGTTCGGTACCCAGGTGCTCGGCTCCGGAAAGATCGCGCTCACCTTCGGCGATCACGGGAACGTCACGGGGGTGGAGCAGTCATCCAGCGCGGCGCTCAACGGCGCGGGTGCGGCGGCGACATCGATCGTCGAGGGCGTGCACGCGGGCTACGATGCCGCGCTCAAGGCGCGCATCGACGAGCTCGAGCTCGAGATCAAGGCGGCGAAGGAGAACGCGGCACTCCGCAGCACCCAACCGTACGACACCTCGACGAGCAGTCCATGACCCGAACCCGCTCCGCCATCTCGATCGTCGCTGCAGCGGTCCTCGCCGCAGCGTGTGCAACGGCAACGCCCGCGCGCGCGCAGGGCGATTCGCTCGTACCCTCGCCATCCGCACGCTCGCAGCGAACGGTGATTCGCGTCGCGCACGTCCTCGAGCCGCGCACGGGCAAGCGCATCGACAACGCGGTGATCGTGATCGACAGTGGCAGGATCACGTCGGTGACATCCGGCGGCAAATTGCCGGCTGCGGCACGGATGTACGATCTCGGCAACGCGACGGTGCTCCCCGGCCTGATCGATGTGCACACGCACCTCTCGGGCGAGAGCCACGACTACTACACCGATCTCTTTCGGCGCAGCCCGATCGACGCGGCGGTGCGCGCGCACGTCTACGCGAAGCGCACGCTCGAGGCGGGGTTCACCACCGTGCGCGATGTGGGCGCGCCGGAGCTCATCGATGTCGCGCTGCGCAACGCCATCAACGAGGGCGTGGTGGAGGGCCCGCGGATGCTCGTGGCGACGCTCGCGCTCAGCGCGACGGGCGGCCACGGGGATCTGAACGGCTTCTCTCCCTACATCCACTTCCAGCAGATGTCCAACATCGCGGATGGAGTGGACGAGGTCCGGAAGGCCGTGCGCGTGAACGTCAAGTACGGCGCGGACTGGATCAAAGTGCTCGCGAGCGCCGGCGTGCTCTCCGAGGAGGAGGCGGTGGGCGCACCGCAATACTCGCAGGAGGAGCTCGACGCGATCGTCGCCGAAGCGACGACGTGGGGACGGAAGGTGGCCGCGCATGCGCATGGCGCCGAGGCGATCAAGCGTGCGACGCGGGCGGGCGTGGCGTCGATCGAGCATGGCGGACTGGTGGACGAGGAGGGGGTGCGCCTGATGAAGGAGCACGGCACGTATCTGGTGCCGGACATCTACACCGACGCCTACATCCTCGAGCACGGGAAGGAGCTGGGCCTTCCCGACAAGATCATCGAGAAGGAGCGGCAGCTGCGGAAGGCGCAGAACGTGAACTGGCGGCGTGCGATCGCGGCGGGGGTGAAGATGGCCTTCGGAACCGATGCCGGCGTGTACCCGCACGGTACGAATGCCAGGCAGTTCAAGTATCTGCTGGAGTTGGGGTTGACGCCGCTGCAGACGATCCAGATGGCCACCTCGAATGCCGCCGACCTGCTCGGCTGGTCGGACAGGGTGGGGACGCTCGCGCCGGGGGCGTGGGCGGATCTGATCGCGGTTCGCGGCGATCCGCTCGGCGACGTGACGGTGCTCGAGCGGCCCGCGTTCGTGATGAAGGGTGGAACGGTCTATCGCTTCGCGGCGGCGGCTGATTCGGCAGTCGCGCGCTGATCCGCTGTGCCCGCTTGCAGTAAACAAGGGTTCATCGTCTGGCAGATTCGTGCGGGGGCTCGTATCTTCGCTGCTTAGCGTCTCTTAACGCAGGGCACGGGCACCCGGTGACGAACGGTCTCGATAAGCTTCGCGCTGCCCTGGAAGGGCGGTACGAGATCGTGCGCGAGCTGGGACGCGGAGGCATGGCCACTGTCTATCTCGCGAAAGATCTCAGGCACGATCGCGAGGTAGCAATCAAGGTGCTGCTTCCGGACCTCGGGATGGCACTCGGTCCGGAACGTTTCCGTCGCGAAATCCAGCTCGCCACGAAAATCAGCCATCCAAATATTCTGGCGCTCTACGATTCTGGAGAGACGCCGGATAAGCTGTTGTACTACGTGATGCCGTTCATCCCCGGCGAATCGCTGCGTGCGCGGCTCGATCACGACCGCCAGCTCTCGGTGGACGAGGCGGTGCAGATCACGATCGAGGTGGCGTCCGCCCTCGACTACGCGCATCGGAACGGCATCGTCCATCGCGACATCAAGCCGGAGAACATCCTGCTCGACGACGGGCACGCGATCGTGGCGGACTTCGGCATCGCGCACGCGATCAGCGCGATGGGTGAAGAAAAACTCACACAGACCGGGATCACGCTCGGCACGCCCACGTACATGAGTCCCGAGCAGGCCATGGGCGAGAAGGACATCGATGGCCGGAGCGATGTCTACGCGCTGGGCTGCGTCCTCTACGAGATGATCGCGGGCACGCCGCCGTTCGTGGGACCGACGGCGGCCTCGATCATCGCGCGCCACACGATGGATCGCGTTCCCTCGCTCGCGATCGTGCGCGAGAACGTCCCGGACGAGCTCGAGGATACGGTGCTGCAGGCGCTCGCGAAGATTCCTGCGGACCGATTCAAGACCGCCGGTCAGTTCGCCGAGGCGCTGCAGCGGCCGAAGGGCGCGACGTACTCGCGGCGCGTGGAGGCGGCGCGGAGCGCGACCTCCGCGATGCGGGCGCTGTCGCCGGCGGCGAAGCGCAAGAAGCTCGCGCTGCGAGTGGCGGCGGTGCTGCTGCCGGTGGCGCTCCTGGGCTGGGGCGCATGGCATTACACGAGCGGTGCGCGGATTCGGGGCGCCGGCGCGAGCACGGGACTCGATCCCCGGCGCATTGCGGTGATGTACTTCGACGACGACAGCAAGACGCACGACCTCAAGTATCTCGCCGATGGGCTCACGGATGCGCTCATCTCGCGACTCAGCGCGGTGTCCGGCCTCGACGTCGTCTCGGCGAACGGTGCGGCGATCTTCCGCGACAGCAACGCGCCTCCGGACAGCATCGCGCGGGCGCTGAGCGCGGGCACGCTCGTGGTGGGGTCGATCGAGCCGGACAAGGACAAGCTGCGCGTGAACGTCCGGCTCAAGGATGGCACCGGCACCGACTTCGAGCGTGCGAGCTTCGAGGAGCCGCGCGGCAACACGCTGGCGCTGCGCGACTCGCTCGCGCGTCGTGTCGCCGAGTTTCTGCGGAAGCGCCTGGGGCGGGAGGTGCTGCTTCGCGAGCAGCGCGAGGGGACGACGAGCGCGGATGCGTGGGCGCTGCTGCAGCAGGCCTCGCAGCACCAGCGGGGCGAAGATGCCGCCGTGAAGGCGAGTGACACGGCGGCCGTGGTGCGCGAGGTGAAGAGTGGCGACACGCTGCTGGCGCGCGCGCGGAAGCTGGATCCGGCGTGGGCGGCGGTGCCGACGCTGCGGGGAACGCTCGCCTATCGCGCGTCGCGCTTCTTCGGTGACGATCCGACGAGGGCGTCGCACTGGATCGACATCGGGCTCGCGCACGCGGACACGGCGCTTTCGCTGGCGCCGGACAATCCGGACGCGCTCGAGCTGCGCGGGACGCTGCGCTACTGGCGCTACCTGCTCGGTCTCGAGCCGGACGCCGCGGCGTCGAAGAAGCTGCTCGATGGCGCGCAGGCGGATCTGGAGCAGGCGGTCAAGATCAATCCTGCGCAGGCGGGAGCGTGGGGTGTGCTGAGCTCACTGCTCGTGCGCACCGACGATGTGACGGGTGCCAAGCTCGCGGCGCGGCGCGCCTACGATCAGGATGCGTTCCTGAGCAACATCGACATCATCGTGTGGCGACTGTTCACGCTCTCGCTGGACGATGCGCAATTCACGGAGGCGGCGCACTGGTGCGAGGTGGGCGGCAAACGATTCCCGGTGGATCCGCGCTTCGTGGAGTGCCAGCTCGACCTGATGGGCACCAAGGCCATGACGCCGGATCCGGTGATGGCGTGGAAGCTGGCGGACTCCGTCGTGAAGCTGACGCCGGAATCATCGCGGCGCTTCGAGGCGGCGAGCACGCAGCTCGCGGTGGCGGCAGTGCTCGCGCGCGCGGGATTGGGGGACAGCGCGAAGCACGTCGTCGCGCGCGCGAATGCGCCCGCCGATGTCGATCCCACGCGCGATCTCGAATACTCTCGCGCGTTCGCGTGGACACTGCTCGGCGACAAGAGTGCGGCGATCAAGTCGCTCGCGATCTATCTGTCGGCGAATCCGACGGCGGCGGTGGGTTTCAACTCGGACAACAACTGGCGCTGGCGAAGCATCGCCGACGATCCGCGGTTCGAGCGGCTGGTGGTGACGGCCAAGCAGTAGCGATTCCAAAGAAGGTGCAGCGAGGCAGGAGGTAGCATCGGGCAATGTGAATACGCAGGACTAACGCTTTCCGGAGGAACAGAAGAATGTGGCGATCATCGTTGGGAGGATGCGTGGCCGTGCTGGCCGGCGCAGTCCTCATTAGCTCGTGCTCGAGCGACAGTCGAAACAGCACCGAGCCGGTGCCCCCGCCGGTCTCCGAAAGCATAGTTCCCACGGGTTGTCCGAGCGTGACGCAGACGGCGCAGATGATCGTGTCGTTGTATCCGAAGGGTGCGGATCGGACGACTGCGGCCGCTTCCTACGCGGCCATTCTGCTCTTCATCAACACGAATCATCAGGCCGATGCGCGCACGCTGATGTTCCGGCTGCTCGACTTCACGCTGCAGCGGTACAACGCGGGAAAGCTGATCGGCGGATATTCGGCGGCGACGGCGACATTGCTCTTTCAGTTCGAGAACGGGTTGTACTGCACGGTGGGACTGCCGACGACGGGGCTCGTCGTTCCCGGCAGCCCGACGGACCCGGGGACCGTCAACCAGGTCGTGGTCCCGAGCACGACCACGCAGAACATCGTGACCCAGAATGGAAAGGCCGGCGTGCAGTTTCCGGGCGGGTCTCTGAGCGGCCCGGTGCTCGTCACGATCAGTGCGATCAGTCCGTTGGTGGGAAACCCGCTCAACACGAAGCTCGATCAGTATGGTCCGTTCTCGGATGTGAAGGTGTCGCCGGAAACGGCGATCCTGAACCCGCTCTCGGTCGGCATCTGTCTCGACGATGGCGCAGACATTCTCTCCGTGTTCATCGCGCACAACATCAGCCCGACCGCCATCGAGGTGCTGCCGCGCGGGAATGTCATCACTGGGCTGTGCGGACCTACGCCGCCGCCGTCGAACCTTGGAACGGCCTTCAATCTCGGGAAGAACGGTGATTTTGCGAGCGCGGCGAAGCTGGTCGGCTCGACGATCGCCGACATGATTCTGCCCACGAGCGCGAACGCGACGGGCGGCGGCATCACGGGCACGACGAAGAAATTCAGCCCGTTCGGCGGCGTGGATACGAAGGTGTACATGACGGCGAACTCACCGACTTCGCAGAATGCTCCGGCAGGATCGGCGGTCGCGAGTCCGCCTTCCACGATCGTGAAGACGGCGGGAGGCACGCTGGTGGCGCAGGTGAACGTGCTCTTCTCGGTGACCAGCGGTGGTGGCACGGTTACCCCGACCTCGGCGGTCGCAACGAACGCGACCGGGGTGGCGTCGTTGACCAGCTGGGTGATCAACGCCGGGCAGAATACGGTGCAGGCGGTGGGCACGTACGCGGATCCGAGTGTCACGTTCGCCACATCGACGGATCCGAACTTCCCGCAGGCGGTGACCGTCGACCCGACGGGCGGCGTCACCTTCACGGCGACGGGCGGGGATGTGATCCCGTACGGCTCGTCGTATCTCTTCCTGAACGGGGCGCAGGGGCATGACGCGGGCTTCGAATCGCCCGACTACCCCACGACTGGCTGGAGCACCGGCAACGGGCCATTCGGAAGCGTCTCTACTTCCTGTCCCCTCAATCACGAAGATGGATTCACGATGAACACCGCGTGGAGCATCGGGAACGACCTGACGCTTCGAAAGACGTTCCCGCTCACATCGACGTGGAGCGTGCCGCTCACGATCACCGCCGCAATCGACAACGACATTCAGGTCTTCGTGAACGGCACCGCGGTGACATCGAATTACGCGTTCGTGGGCGCTGATGCGAGCAACTACTCCTTCAACTCACAAACCGGCTTCGTTTCGCACGAGAACTGCGCGACGAAGGGCTCGCTGACCTTCTCGGTGCCGCTGGAGCTCCTGCATCCCGGCGCAACGAACGTTCTCGCGATTCGCGCTCGGGATCGTGGGTCGATCAACTACGTCGACGTGAAGGTCACGGCGCCGGCTCCTGCTCCACCGCAAACGCAATGACCGATCGGTACGACCAGCGATGAACGAACCGGGGTGGCGCGAAAGCGTCACCCCGGTTTCGCATCCGCACCTCTTCGAGGTCGAGATCGCTGCGGAGGTTGACCCCAGCCGTACACTCTCCTAGAATTTGGGTAACAAAACGGTTACCCAATTTCCGATGCCGCCACTGCGCGCCACTACCGACCCCTTCCATGCCGTCTCCGACCCGACGCGACGAGCGCTGCTGGATCGCCTGCGGCTGGGTGCGGCACCGGTGACGGAGCTCGCCGCCGGTTTCGCCATGAGCCGGCCGGCGGTCTCGCGCCACCTTCGCGTGCTGCGCGAGGCGCGGCTCGTGCGCGAGCGGCGCAGTGAGCACGACGCCCGCCAGCGCGTGTATCAGATTACACCGATGCCGCTGCGCGATGTCGCGCAGTGGGCGCAGAGCTACGAGCTGTTCTGGCACGGCGGACTCGCGCGGCTCAAGACACACGTGGAGAAAGGCGCCCGCACGCGGGCGCGGGAGAAGAAGAGCTCATGACAGACCGCATCGTGCGCGCAGCCATCGACATCGCCGCGAGACCCGAGGACGTCTTCCAGGCGCTGACGGACCCGCGCGAGCTCGCCGCATGGCTCGGCGACGTCGACGACTACGCGGCCAGCGCATGGACGCCCGATGCGGCAGCCGGTGCGCCGTGGAGCGCGCCGGCCATCGCACCCGATGGCGCGCCGGGGCTGGTGCGTGGGGAGTTTCTCGTGGTCGACTCACCGCGCCGCCTGGTGTCTACCTGGCATGCGAGCTGGGATCACTACGAGCGCACCATCGTGCGCTACGAGCTCGAGCCGATCCGCGTAGATGGCGCGGAAGGTACGCGCGTGACCGTGTTCCACACTGCGCCCGCCGCATGCGCGCAGCACGCCAGCCAGTTCGGCACGAAGCGCGACAGCTGGACGCTGATGCTCGCGCGGCTCGCACGACTCATGACTGAACGCCTGACCGTATAGAGGAGACTGCAGTGCCTACCATCTTCATGCCTTCGATCATCGAGCGCTCCAGCCGCGGCGAGCGGACGTACGACATCTACTCGCGACTGCTGATGGACCGCATCGTGTTTCTCGGAACCGAGATCGACGACGATGTCGCCAACGTCATCATCGCGCAGCTGCTCTTCCTCGAAGCCGACAATCCCGGCAAGGAGATCAGCGTCTATCTCAACTGCCCCGGCGGCAGCGTCTCGGCCGGGCTCGCGATGTACGACACGATGAAGCACATCTCGTCGCCGGTGAGCACCATCTGCATGGGCTTCGCGGCCAGCATGGGCTGCTTCATGCTGGCGGCCGCCGGAACCAAAGGAAAGCGATACGCGCTTCCGCACGCGCGCATCATGATGCACCAGCCGTCCGGCGGCGCGCAGGGTGTCGCCGCGGACATCGAGATCGCCGCGAAGGAGATTCTCTACCTGCGCTCCCGCGTCAATCGCCTCATGGCCGACTGCACCGGCCAGCCACTCGAACGGATCGAGCGCGACTTCGACCGCGACTACTACATGTCCGCGGACGAGGCGAAGGCGTACGGCATCATCGATGAGGTGATCGTGCGGCGCGACGCGGTGAAGCCGGGGACAGTTCCGCTCGCCTCTCGCTGAGCGGCGGACGGAATCAGCGAGGCGTGCTCCCGGGCGGAAACGCGAAGTACTGCTCGCGCACGATGCGCGCGTGCTCGCCGTCGCCGCGCCACTGCTGCAGCGCGAGCTCTTCCATCTCGATGCGCTTCCCCGCGATGATGAGCTCGAACTTCCAGTGGATGGCCGCCATCTGGCCGTCCACGAGCACGTCGACCGCGCGGATCACGTTCCACGTTTCGACCGTCGTCAGGAACGTCCGCTCCTTCGCGAGCAGCGCCGGCTTGCCCGCGGTGTCGATACCCGTCGACTCGTGGCTCGACGCATCGTCCGCGTAGTTGGCGTCGATCGCCTCGACGAACCGCCCCGCCTCGACCTCGCGCACGAGGGCGTTCACTCTCTCTCGAATGCTCACCTGATTCTCCGCTCTCGCCTCTCGTCACGGTCGCGAGCTCGCGACCGTGAGGCACGATGTGCTCCGGGGTGAAACGCCGAAGTCATCATCGTTCGTTCCGTCGAGCGGAGGTCGTGCGCGAGCTAGTCGAGAAACGGAATGACGAGCGGCGTGCTGCGCGCGCGCCCCGACGGGCTGCGCAGCGGCGGCCACCGGCGCATCGCGTTGTCGAGCGCGGCCACGCGGGATGCGGCCCGCAGCGGATCCGCCGACTGCTCGGTGCAGTACGCGCGCAGCTCGGCGCCGCTCTCGATGATCGAGCCATTGGATTCCGACGCGATCATGCCGTCCGGATCCTCACTCGCATGGTACTCGCGAACGAGGTAGCGGCCATTCTCCAGAAGGAGGATGTCCACACTCTCCCAGCACGCGAGCCCGTCCGCATCCATCGAGTCGGCGGCCTGCGCGCCGAGCTCCCAGCCGGGGACCGTGAAGGACATGCCGTCGACGGTGACCGCGAGAGGGGTGGGGTCTCCGAACAGCTGTTTCGCGAGTGCCACGGCATCAGGATCGCCGCCGGGCGTCGCGAGCAGGGTCGCGGCATTCTCCTGAGGCGCGGGCGTGCGTAACGCGGCGGGGCGGGAATCCGGTCCGGCATCCTCGAGCATCGTGATCGGGTCGACGATGACGATATCGTCCAGCTCACGCCTCTGCGCCGAATCGGCGTACCGCGCCATGAAGGACAGTGTGGGGTGGGGCAGAAGGTTGAAGAAACCGTACTGCAGGGCTCGCCATGCGATTTTCGCACCATGGCCGAATCCCGTGTCAAGCCGTTACGCCGATTCGACTTAGCTCCACTGTCGCTGCTTGGGGTTACGCCTCGCCAAGCAGCGATGTGCACTCGGTATTGCACTTTGCTCCAGCGGCGCCCGTCAGCCGCGAGCAGCCTTGTAGCGGCTGATGAGCGCGTTAGTAGACGAGTCATGAGCCGGGCTGGTATCGGCGCCCGGCGCCAGCTCGGCCGCGATGCGAGTGGCGAGTGTCTTTCCCAGCTCCACGCCCCACTGGTCGAACGAATCGATGTCCCAGATCACTCCCTGGGTGAACACCGAATGCTCGTACAGCGCGATGAGCGAGCCGAGTGTGGCGGGAGTGAGGAGATCGGCCAGGATGACGCTCGAGGGCCGGTTACCCTCGAATACGCGGTGCGGAACGAGCGCGTCCGGCGTCCCTTCGGCTCGTACCTCTGCAGCCGTCTTCCCGAACGCGAGTGCCTCCGCCTGCGCGAAGAGATTCGCCATGAGCAGGTCATGCTGCGCTCCGAGCGGATTGAGCGAGCGCATGAATCCGATGAAGTCCACCGGAACGAGCGGTGTCCCCTGATGAAGCAGCTGATGAAATGAGTGCTGCCCGTTCGTGCCCGGCTCACCCCAGATCACCGGCGCGGTCGAGTATCGCACGCGCGCGCCGCTCAGCGTGACCGACTTGCCGTTGCTCTCCATGATGAGCTGCTGCAGGTACGACGGAAAGCGCGCGAGATACTGGTCGTACGGAAGCACGGCTGCCGACTGCGTGCCGAAGAAATCCGTGTACCAGATCCCGAGGAGCGCGTGCAGCACGGGAAGGTTCCGCTCGAGCGGCGCATCGCGAAAATGCTCGTCGAGCGCGCGCATGCCCGCGAGCATCTCGCCGAAGCTGTCGGGGCCGATCGCGATCATCGTGGAGAGCCCGATGGCGGAGTCCATCGAGTAGCGGCCGCCCACCCAGTCCCAGAAGCCGAACATGTTGGCGGGATCGATGCCGAACGTCCGCACCGCGGACTCGTTGGTCGACACCGCGACGAAGTGGCGCGCGATCGCGCGCTCATCGCCCAGCGCGCCGAGTATCCACGCGCGCGCGGCGGCGGCATTCGTCATCGTCTCGATCGTCGTGAACGTTTTCGACGAGACGATGAACAGCGTCTCCGCGGGATCGAGATCGCGCGTCGCCTCGACGAAATCGGTTCCGTCGACGTTGGAGACGAAGCGCACGGTGAGATCACGCTGCGTGTAGTGCGCGAGGGCGCGATACGCCATCGCGGGACCGAGATCGGAGCCGCCGATCCCGATGTTGACGACGTTCCGGATACGGCGTCCGGTGAAACCCTTCCACGTGCCATCGCGCACGGCGGTCGCGAACGCGCGCATGCGGTCGAGCACCTCGTGCACGAGCGGAACGACGTTCACGCCGTCAACGGTGATCGTCGCGTCGCGCGGCGCGCGCAGGGCGGTGTGCAGCACCGCGCGATGCTCGGTGACGTTGATCTTCTCGCCCGAGAACATCGCCTTCCGGCGCTCGGCAACGCCGCACTCCCGCGCGAGCGCGAGGAGAAGCGTGATCGTCTCCGGCGTGGTGCGGGGCTTCGAGTAG
>Ga0157372_10008419_pt1 | contig 10949 bp, 14 predicted proteins | sample C55metaG_FD_115307 | JGI IMG/M metagenome (GOLD analysis project Ga0157372, IMG submission 115307) | Corn rhizosphere microbial communities from Kellogg Biological Station, Michigan, USA - C5-5 metaG | ecosystem: Host-associated > Plants > Roots > Rhizosphere > Soil | place: USA: Michigan...
CCTACACCGGATAACGGCGCGCCATCCGGCAATAACACGCCGCGATTACGATGCCGGACTCACCTTCCACAACTCGCCGTTGCTCTCGTCGGTTAAGACATATAAATACCCATCCGGGCCAACGCGCACATCGCGAATACGGTGATTGCGATCGCCGAGAATGCGGCCATCTTCGCTCACCTTGTTGCCATCGACGCTCATCACAATGACATCCTTATCCTTCAGCGCGCCGATAAAGAGTTTGTTCTTCCACTGCTTGAAGGTGTCCGAATTATAAAAAGCCATGCCGCTGACCGCCGGCGACTCCTTCCAGTAGAAAATTGGCTGTTCGGTCCCCTCGACAATGCCGCCTTTCGCTTCTGGGATCTTCATCCCGCTGTAGTTGATCCCCCAGGTGGCAATCGGCCAGCCGTAGTTTTTACCCTTTTCAGGCACGTTGATCTCATCCCCGCCGCGCGGACCGTGCTCATTCAGCCACAGCGCCTGGCTCCACGGGTTGATCGCCATCCCTTGCGGATTACGAATGCCGTAAGACCAGATCTCCGGCCGTGCACCCTGCTTGCCTGCAAACGGGTTATCCTCCGGCACCTTGCCCTGATCCGTCAGCCGCACCAGCTTGCCCTGCAGCTTATCCAGCTCCTGCGCCGTCGGCCGCTGATTGTTCTCACCCAGCGCTATCCACAGATAGCCTTTACCATCAAACACCATCCGGCCACCAAAGTGATTACCGGTCGAAAGTTTTGGCTGCTGGCGGAAAACGGTCTGGAACTGCTCAAGCTGTTTACCATCGTCGCTCAGGCGACCAAAGCCGACGGCGGTACCCGCTTTGCCATCCTGCCCCGCTTCGGCATAGCTCAGCCATACGCGCCTTGATGAGGCAAAATCAGGTGCCAGCGCCACATCAAGCAAGCCCCCTTGTCCCTGCGCCCACACTTTTGGCACGCCGCTTATCGGATCGGAAAGCCCCTTGCCCGCCTGCCAGTGGCGCAGCTCGCCTCCGCGCAGGGTGATCAGCATTCCGCCGTCACCGGGTAAAAAGGCCAGAGCCCAGGGGTGATCGAGTTTTGTTTGCAGGACATCGACGTTGACCGCAGCCGGGGCAGCGAGCACAGAGGTTGAGAGAAAAAGTAATGACAGGGGAAGATGACGCATACGGCACTCCTTTATTAAGCGGTAAGCCTGGATAAAGGTTAGCCATCGATTTCGCGGCTGGGTTTGCTTTTACAAAAGCTTAAGCATAAAGGGGAGCGGGCTCCCCTTATGATTCTGGGTGCGGAAGCGGCTCACGCTTCAGCAAGCGGAGAGTGCTCATTCAGATATTGAATGCTGTAATCAAGGATATTGAGCGAACGCTCCAGCTTGTCGACGTTCACGGAGATGAAATTGGCGCAATCTCTTCGCCCGGTCATCAGTGAAACGGCGGCGGAAGAGAGCGCCTCTTCAGCACTGTACATGGCGCTACGCGTATCGCGATCCTGTATCTCTTGCAGTCTTTCGCTTTTATCGCGGATCTCCAGCGCCAGGGCAAAAAACATCTCACGCAGACGATCGTTTTCGTTGACCGACATATACCCTTTCGCTTTGCGCATCTGGATATAGGCCGCAAGGTCTGTTCTGGCAGTCATCAACTTCATTAATAAACGACGAGCGAGTTCATCAGCGGTCATACTTTTACCTCCCTTGTCAGCCATTGGGCAGATCAATAGTATGGCCGCTTTTTGACCAAAAGCATGGCTTTGGTCAATAATATTATTCTTTTGACGATCTTTTACACAGGCCGCGCCAGCACTGGGCTGGGCTGCCGTTTCGCTTGTTATAAAAGCGCTTCGCGACGTCAGGAGATAAGGAGAATGAAAGCAGTCTCTTACCCGCTGCAAACCACTGTAAAAGTGATCCGTGACTATCGCTCGGCCTATCCCGATCCGCTGACTATCCGCGAGGGGGAAAGAGCACAAATTAGTCACTGCGATTTGCAATGGCGCGGCTGGATTTGGGTGACATTAGAGTCGGGAAAAGCGGGCTGGGCGCCGCAGCAGCTCTTTACGCCAGTCAGCACCCATCAAGGCGTCTGCCAGCAGCCCTACTGCGCACACGAACTCACCGTGCAAACCGGTGAGCAACTTACGGTGCATCAGAGCCTTAACGGCTGGTTTCTGGCAGAAAAAGCGGACGGCGACCTCGGCTGGGTACCGCAGGAGCACGTCGCGCTTGTGTGAAGTTGCGCGAGGGGATTGAGCGTAGTGATGGCAGAACCGTAAGGGATTAATGCGGGATCTCTTTTTGAGGTAACAACATCACATCCCCGCGACCGATCATTATCCCAATAACCTCCCCGGTCACCATGCTGACGTAATACTCAACCGGCGTACCCGAAACCCTTTCATTCCATGGCGTATCCGTTTCATTTCCACTTTCATGGCTGACCTTCCAGCAAGGCTGTTGGTGAAGGTTAACTTTCACGCAGACGTAGTTATTGTCATCCCACGTACTGCCCCGCAAATAGGCAAAGAGTTTTGCCTTTTCGACCGCAGCCTCTTTCTTAATCATTGATCAATCCATAATAAACGTTATAAACCAGGCCACCGACCACCACTGGCCCCAATAAAATGCCCGCCGCCTCATGCCTCATCAATGTGTAGGTGATTTGATTATTAGTGTAGGCAATGGGATATTTGAGCCCGCTGATAATCGTTTCGCTACTCAGTCCTCTTGCACGCATCAAGGCAACCGTTTCAGCCAGTGCCTCTTCAAGATAACGTAAAAGGTACGATTTCAGATAACCGCTTTGTCGCATGAACGATCTGAACTCACGAAAGAGATAAAATTTTGGAGCGATAAATTGGTGCACCTGTTCATGATACAAAGTCATCAGCATTCTTTCGCGTGCTTCCTGCCCACCCATTGCGTTTCTGAACACGTCTCTACCAACCTTAATATCTCCCGCTATGTTAGTGCTGCCTTCACTGACATTTAGTCGTTAAGTAAATGTAATTTTGGGTTTATATCGCCACGCCGGAGAGCCATTCCTGGGAAGATTCATTTTGCTGGCAATCGTATTACTGTAGCGAGGAACTTTTACACCGCCTTTCGTCGTTTGAAAAGTATCAGAGGGTTTCTTCTTAAGAAGCAGAGCCATGACTGTATTAACGCCGATCAATGTTATGGCCTGAGCCAGATCATGTGCTGCGTTCTCTAGATCATCATCACTCCGGGCTTGATAGGTTTTATTAATAAAATCAAAAAGCTTTTTTGCTGCCTCTATCGCTACGCCACCAACAGCAGCCCAACCAACGAGTAACAGGATAATATCTGCAGCCTCGCCGACACCAAAAAAATGCGCGCCAATCCATACCACGGTAATCCCCGCCATCGCTGCCAAGGCTTCAGGTGTAATAAATGCAAGTAGCTGTTGACCAATTTCATGTGGTAATAATGCCGCAGCCCGAACAACAACAGATTGCAACCTCTCTTCCATATTCATGGTTGAAATATTCATCGTATTCCCTCACGTATTTAAAAATACTTCCAGCGCTACCAGAAAAGTGCCCCCACCTCACGTTAACTGTTTTAACTCTGCCTCGGTGTGATCATGCCCCATTATTGCTAAGCCTAATTACCTTAAATAGCAGATAGCAGGAATAAAAAAGACCTGCGTGAATATCACAGCAGGCCTTCAGTTAAATCGATATTACGGAAAGTATTACCAGCGCGTAGCCTGCATATCGATAACAAAGCGGTATTTCACATCGCCTTTCAGCATGCGGGCGAAAGCGCTTTCGATCGCTTCACCGCCAATCATCTCCACATCCGCCGTGATGCCGTGCTGGCCGCAAAAATCGAGCATCTCCTGCGTCTCGCGGATGCTGCCAATCGACGAGCCGCTGATGCTTAAGCGGCGAAAGACCATCGGCGTGATGTTGGGTGAAGCATGGGGCTGATCGGGAATACCCACCAGCACCAGGCGGCCGTTGGTTTTCAGCGTCGCCAGGTAGGGGTCGAGATCGTGCGGTGCCGCCACGCAGTCGATAATGAAATCCAGCGAGGTGTGGCAGGCAGCCATTTGCGCCGCATCGCGCGAAACAACTACGCGTTTTGCGCCGAGACGGCGGGCATCTTCGCCCTTCTCCGGCGAGGTGGTAAACAGCGTTACCTCGGCGCCCATCGCGCTCGCCAGCTTAACCGCCATATGCCCTAACCCGCCAAGGCCGACAACGCCCACGGCATCACCCGCTTTTACGTTGAAGTGGCGCAGCGGCGACCAGACGGTAACGCCTGCGCAGAGCAGCGGCGCAACGCCCGCCAGCGGCAGGTTTTGCGGCACCGAGACGACAAAATCCTGATCGACAATGACGCTCTCGGCGTAACCACCCCAGGTGCTCTCACCGGTGTATTTATCAATCCCGTTATAGGTGGCGGTAAAGCCCGCTTCGCAATACTGCTCTTCATGCTGTTTGCAGAAGTGGCATTTACGGCAGGAATCCACCATCACCCCGACACCCACAATATCGCCGACCTGAAAGGCCGACACGCCCGCGCCGGTGGCGCTGACGCGGCCGACAATCTCATGTCCCGGCACCAGCGGATAGCGGCTTACCGCCCACTCATTGCGCGCCATATGCAGATCGGAGTGGCAGACGCCGCAGTAAAGAATGTTGATTTTGACATCCTGGTTTTGCAGCGGGCGAAGGGTAATGTCGCCGGACGTCAGCGGTTTTGCGGCATCGACCGCGACCAGTGCATTGATTTTCATAAGGCCTCCAGGTTGGGCTGGCGTTAATAACGTGAAGGCGGCAGACTATAGTCCGCAAGGTTCACAATTGATAGTAGTTACCATTTGGTGACCACAGATGAGGGCTTCTTATGCCAGCCTGGGTTGATGGCAAACTCTTTTTCTACGCGGATTCGCCGCCGCGCCGCCTGATGGACCTCTTCTCGGTCAAGTGGAGCACGATGGTGCTGCATGCGCTCTACCACTGGCCTGATGAGCGCGCCCGCACCGGCGAGTTGCAGCGTAGCCTGCAGGGGATCTCCAAAAAAATGCTCTTCCAGACGCTAAAAGAGCTGGAGCAGCGCGGCCTGATCGCCCGCCACGTTTATGACATTGTCCCGCCGAAAGTCGATTATCGCCTCACGCCGCTTGGCAAAACCTTCGCCGGGCCGATTGAGCAGATGTACCAGTGGGGGCTGGAGAACCAGGCCGCGCTGGATGAGATGGAAGCCCATTACCGTAAAGCACAGGGCTAAAACGCACAGGAGCGTAAATGGAGATAGTTTTAATGCGTCATGGCGAGCCTGAATTCAGCGCTCAGCAGGGTTCCGCACGGGTCAAAGCCACGGACATGTCCGGCTGGATTGCAGGCTATGATGCCTCCGGCATCACTGGCGAACCCGATTGCCACGCCGTTCTGGCGGATAAACGCCGCGCTTTTGTTATCAGCAGCCCGCTGACGCGCGCCCGCGCGTCGTTACAGGCGATGAACCTCACCCCCGATCTGATTGCCGACGATCTGCGTGAAGCGCCCTTGCCGGTATTTAACCTCCCCTGGCTTCGCCTCTCGCCGCAGGCGTGGCTGGTGCTGTTTCGCCTCTGCTGGCTCACCGGCGCGCTGGCCGGGCCGGAATCCAAAAAGCAGACGATGCAGCGGGCAGAGAAAATGGCGCTTACGCTGATCGCCCATGCGCAGCAGCATGAGCGCGTGCTCAGCATGGGGCACGGGGTGATCAACCGGCTGATTGCGCGCGAGCTGGAAAAGGCAGGCTGGGCAAAACGCGAGCACACCGGAAACGGCTACTGGTCATCAGTAACGTTCACTGCCGCCGGGCGCGATAACCCGGCGGCATAATCAGAGCGGCTGTTTCTCCGCCTGCGAGAGCTGAAGTAACGCCGCCTGTAGCGAGGTGGCGAACATCGCCCCGTGCGTCAGGCCGGGGAATAAGCGGTAAGTAGCCGGGACGCCATGCTGATCAAGCTGCGCAAGGGTGCTGCGAACGCGCGGCAGCACGCCAGACTCGCTGTTCTCATCCTGCGCGCGGCGATCCCCGTCCCCCTCCATCAGATAAAGGTGCTTGCCCGCCGCCTGCCGCGGCGAGACCGCTTCCATCGTTTTCAGCAACTGAAAATCATTGCGCGCCAGCGAAGGCACGGCGGAAAAAGTAGTGGTGAAAAAGGAGGAGGAGAGCCAGCTCTCCAGCACGAACAGCCCGCCGTAGGAGTGCCCCCAGAGCCCGCGCTGCGCCGGGTTAATAGCAATCCCCTTTTCAACCGCTGGCGCGATGCTCTCTTCCAGAAGCTGGCGAAAGGCGTTACTGCCACCGCCCGCTCTGCCGCGCAGCTGCTGCGTGTCGGTGCCCGGCGGCGTGTAATCATACGCCCGGCTATCGAGATCGAATGGCAGATCGGTTTGATACCCGACCGCCACCAGCACCGGCGGGTTAGCGGCGAAGAGTTGTTGTAAAAACGCCTCCGAAAGCTTATCCATCGCCGCGTTGCCATCCAGCATATAGAGCACCGGAAAACCACCGGGCGGTGCGCTTTTATTGGGTACGCCTGTCCACACGTTGTAGTGACGTTTGCCATCCCGGGAATCAAACTGTTTTTGCGTAAAGTGATAGTAAGCAGAGCCGCGATCGGCGATGTTCGGCCCAAGCGGTGCCATATCCGGCCTCGCATAAGCTGTTTGCCAGGCAAGCAGCAGAAGCAGCGCCGCCAGGCGCACGGCGTGAAAACGGTAAAGCATGAACCCATTCTCCCTGTACATCAGCCGCGCGGGCTGAAGATAACATCAGGGGTGAGACGTTAATGGGAATCATTATTGATTGCAACAGGGAAGCGGCAGCGGATGTTGCTGCCCTGCCCTTTTACGACTCCGGGTGGCTCCCTGCCAGCTCCTGTGCGAGCCGCCACTGCTCCTCAATCGGCGTCACCGTACGTTTGCGTTCATTAACCGAAAGCGTTGGCTCGGTCCAGAGGAAAGGAAAGAAGGCGTAAACCTGCTCGCCGCCGAGCGTTCGCACCTCTTCCCGCCAGTTGGGCCAGCGCACCGTCTGGTAGAAGAGCGCTAGATCGCCGCACAGCGCCCACTCAACAAACGCGGAGTAGCCCACTTCCAGCCCTTCCCAGGCCAGCGCATCCGGCGCGAAGTAGTAGACGTTGCCGATATCCTCTCCAAGCCCGCCTCCGTTGAGGGCAAAAAAGCCGCCCGACGCATCATCGGCAATCAGTAAGGCAGCGAAAGATCCCGCGTCTGTCGCGGTTTGCGTCCAGCTCATCGGGTCGCGCGCCAGCCGCGCACTGCCGGAGCCGAGGATACGCAGCCAGCCATCATCAATCAGCAGCCCACCGGTTTCATACACCAGCGCTCCCAGCGGCGAGCGGGTGGTAACCTGTAATTGCAGCAGCGCCTGTTCGGCGTTGCCCTCATCTTTCGCCAGCACTTCGTAAGGGTTGCTGGCCGCGTTAAGCCACTCCTGCACCACCGCCCAGCCGGGATCGTGCACATCGATAAGTTCAGTTAAGGTCTTCATCCGCTCTCCTGCAGGCGAGGTAAAAGTCTTTGCCATCATACCGGAAAGCGACGCGCCAATAAGGCTGCGAGGCCGCTTTGCACCCTACCAAAATCTGCCCTGCCGCGGCGCATTTTGAACAGAAGCTCTACGTTCAGTGCAGCAGTGAAAGGGCGGAGAAGATGAGTAACAGCGCACCGCCCACCACATTTACCCCTTTTTTGAGCCGTGCCGGATTGGCTTTTTTCGCCGAGAAGACCAGCACGTTGCTCAACGCAATCAGCCATGCGCCCATCACCAGCACATGTACCGTGGCCAGCAGCAGATAGTGGCTGACATCGCCGCGGCTGCCGGCAAATTGTGACACCACGGTGAGATAAAAAACGAGCGCTTTCGGGTTGAGCACGTTTGCCAGCCACGCCTCTTTCAGCGTCACCGACGGTCCGTCCGCGCGCAGCGTCATCTCACTCGTCTTTAACCCGCTGCGGATCAGTTGCACGCCAAGCCACATCAGATACGCCGCCCCCGCATATTTCAGGACGTTAAACAGCGCGGGAGAGGAGACAAGGATCGCCGTCACCCCAAGGCCAATCAGCAGCGCATGGGTGTAGATGCCGAGCGCGGTGCCCGCCAGCGTGCGTAGCAACCCACCCCGCCCGCCGGCCAGCGCGCTGTTCATCGCCAGCGTAAAACTCGCGCCCGGAGAGAGCGCGACGGGTAAAAGCACGGGGATAAACCCCATGATGTTGATTTCCATTACATCCCGTTTCGTTAAGCCGGAGATGACTCCCGCGTTTCGCCAGCAGGGATCTCATCTACGGCGCTGTAAATGGTAAGACCCCGCTCGCGCCCGATGCGCACATCGTTATCGGCACCCGCTGAGTCGCCGGGCAGGCGTAAAATGGCATCGCAGTGTTGAATCAGGCGATGGGCGACGGGGTACAAAAAGGTCTGGCTAATCTCATCGCCAATCTTCTTCGACCCTGCAGCTTCCGCCAGCGGCATCGCCAGCCATTCGCCAATCACCGGCGTATGGCCTTTTTCGAACACCTTCGCGGCAACTCGCGTCATGGCATCCAGATTCTGTTTGATTAACGCATCATCACCGTTGGTGCCGCTGCGTACGGGTCCGGCAATTAAAATAAGCATGGCGTGCATGGTTTCCCCTGTAAACTGCGTAAAATTAGGATCGTCAGGCTGACAACCGGCACGCTAACATGCATAATCGTGCAAGATCAAGATCAATCGTGTAAGGGGAAAACGTGTTATCCAGTCAACGTAAGCAGAAGATACTTGAGATGCTGGCGCGTGATAAGCAGGTATTGTCCCGTGAATTAAGCCAGCACTTTGCTATCTCTGAAGACTCTATTCGCCGGGATTTACGGGAGTTAGCGGCAGATGGCTTGCTGCAACGCGTGCACGGCGGCGCGCTGGCGGTGTCGGCAGCGATTGCGCCATTTGAAGCACGCAAAAGTGTGAACATTCATGCAAAACGCGTCATCGCGCAGAAAGCAGTCAATCTTATTCAGCCGGGCAATATCGTCATCATCGACGGCGGTACCACCTCGGAAGAGATGGTCACCCTGCTGCCACCGGATTTGGCCTTTACCGTGGTCACCCATAGCCCGACCATTGCCGCCGGATTGATTAACCTGCCAAATGTGGACGTGATCGTTATCGGCGGGCAGTTATATAAACACTCGATGGTCACCGTGGGCGCATCGATGATTGAGTCCATTCGCCGCATCAATGCTGACCTCTTTTTTATGGGCGTCACCGGTGTGCATGAGCAGGCAGGCTTTACCACCGGCAACTATGAAGAGGCCTGCGTGAAGCGCGCACTTTCGGAGCGCGCGGCGGAAACCGTGGTGCTGGCGTCGCCGGAGAAGATCAACTCTGCTTCGGCCTTTGGCATCGGCGACCTGACGCTCGCCAGCACGCTGCTGGTCGATGAGCCGCTCGATGAGAAGATGAGCGCCCTGTTCCAGCAGTTGCAGATCAGCGTGCTGTAGCGGAGGCGCTTTCGATGGTTGATGCCGACGGCTTTATCACCTGTTTACCCGACACCCCGCTGCAACCGGCGTTTCGCCCGGTGGTCGATGAGGTGATCGGCCTGCTCCACGCCCGGTTCGACGCCCTCGTGCACAGCATTTACCTCTACGGCAGCGTGGCGAAAGGTGCGGCGGTGGCAGGGGTCTCGGATCTCGACGTCTGCCTGATTACCCGGCGCGCGCTGAACGCGGCGGAACATGATGGTCTCCGGGAGATAGCCGCTCGCGCGCAGGCATTGCATCCGGTTATCAGCAAAGTCGATTTTGATTGCGGCACGCTGGCAGAGGCGCTGGCCCCGGAAAATCAGTTCAGCTGGGGTTACTGGCTTAAGCACCACTGCCGCTGCGTGGCGGGCGAGGATCTCGCGAGCCGTTTTTCGCGTTTTACCCCCTCGCGCGAGATTGCCGTAGCGGTAAACGGTGATTTCATTCCCGTCCTGCAAGGCTACCTTCAGCAGCTGGCAGCGGCGAGCGATGCACGGCTGCTTCAGCGGGCGGCGGCGCGTAAACTGCTGCGCGCAACCAATCTGTTACGCCGCGCAGAGGATAACGACTGGCCCGAGACGCTGGAGGAGTATGCCAGCCGTGTTGTACAGCGCTTTCCGCAGCAGCAGCAGGCCATCGGCTGGCTGCTGCAACAGTGTCATACGCCAGAGGATGACACGGCGCACTTCACCGCCCGGCTTAACGTACTGATGCGCTGGCTGGAGGAGAGTCGCCGCTAGCGGCTCGCTTCATACTCTATCGCTTCGCGGATGGTCAGCAGCGCTCCGCGCAGGGTGTCGATAGCGACCGAGCCAAGGGCAACGCGCAGCGCCTGCGGCGTCGATTGCGCCGTGCAGAAGGGTTCCGCAGTTGAGAGAGAGATATTGCTATCCATCAACTGCCTGGCTATCCGATCGGCGCGCGACTCCTCAGAGAGCGGCAGCCAGGCAAAGTAAGAGTCGGGGTGGGTTACGCACGGCAGACCGGCCAGCGTTTCTTGCAGCATGCGCTGGCGCAGCCGGGCATCTTCCCGCTTACGTTTTTCGAGATCGGCCACCGTCCCCTCCTCTATCCAGTGGCTGACCAGTGAGGTCATGAGCGACGGCGCATTCCACGTCGTAGCGCGGATGGCACGCTCCAGCGCAGGTCGCAGTTCAGGCGGGCAGATCACCGCTCCGACCCGCAGGCCGGTCGCTACATTTTTTGAAAATCCGCTGACATAAACCGTCCTTTCCGGCGCAAAACAGGCGAGCGGCGGCGGCGCGCGGCGAACCAGCCAGGCGTAGGCAGCATCTTCAATGATCAACAGATCGTGAGCACGGGCGATAGCGGCCAGCGTTTTGCGCGACGGGCTGTTCATCACCCAGCCCAGCGGGTTATGCATTGTCGGCATGGTATACACCGCATACA
>Ga0157372_10008422_pt1 | contig 10948 bp, 4 predicted proteins | sample C55metaG_FD_115307 | JGI IMG/M metagenome (GOLD analysis project Ga0157372, IMG submission 115307) | Corn rhizosphere microbial communities from Kellogg Biological Station, Michigan, USA - C5-5 metaG | ecosystem: Host-associated > Plants > Roots > Rhizosphere > Soil | place: USA: Michigan...
CCGTGAACGATACGGTACCCAGCGAAACTGGGTTGGATGGGCGAGTGATGTCCCACGTTTCAAGTTTGCCGTAGTCGGCAGTATAGGCGTACTTGCCTTGTGTTTCGACTTCGTAGGCAGGGCTGCTGGAGACGAAGGCGCTACCGACAGAACTGGTCGGGAGCTGGCCAATGACGTCCAGCTGAGCGCTTGGCGCGTTGGTGCCGATCCCGACGCGGCCGTTCAGGGCGTCGACGTCAAAGTAGGTCGACGTACCGGCGACATTTTGGACCTGGAAGGCAGTGGCGGTTGCGGTGCCACTTTGCTTCACGATGGTGCTGCCGGTGCTGCTCAGCAAGATACCGTTGCTGCCGGCGTAAACGCTGGTTTGGCCAGTGCTTGCTGGCGCGCCAATGTTGACGGTCTGAGCGTTTGTGGCGCTACTGTAACCGACATTCACGGTGCGCGTGTTGTTGGTTTGGGCGCCCAAGTTGACGGTAGTGGTGTTGCTGCTACCGACGGTGATGGTGCCTGAGGTACCGGTGTTGAGGGTCATACTGTTGCTGCCACCGTTGATGACGATGTTGTTATTGGCGTCGACCGATTGCAATGTCAGCGTGCCGCTGGCGGTGCTGATGGACGATGTGCTGCTACCAGTCAGGCTGAATGTGCCCGTGTTTTGGATAAGGTTGCCGGTAATGGTGGTGGTGATGCCTGAGTGGCCGATGCCGAGGCTGGAGGCGTTGACGCCGCCGATAGTTAATGCCGCAGCAGATGCGGTGTCGAGCGATGGTGACTGAACGGCCGTGTTGGCGCGAGCCGTGCCGCTGATGCGCAGGTCAGCAGTTTGGTCGGTGCTGTTCTGGTTCTGGATGTAACTACCACTACCGCTGGTGAGGGCGAAGCCACAACTTGCCGAGTTCTGCAAATAGACCGTACCGGTTGCATCGGGTAGCGTGATGGTGCGAGCAGCGGTTGGTGTGGTTGCTGCGATAGTTGTGGTATTGGTGGTGGCTGCGCTGTTGAAGACCAGCGAACCATTGAGCGCACTGGACTGGCCCAGGATGGCGGCACCGTTGCTAGTGTCGACGGCAAAGACTTGCTGGTTGCTGGCGTTTTGAACCTGGAAGTCAGTGGCTGAGTTGGTGGTGCGCTTGAAAACCAAGTCGGCGTCGTGGCTAATTTGTGCTGTACCATTGGCGTTTTGAGTCAGCGTTAAGTGCAGGTTACCACCTGTTGCGCCGATATCGATACTGCCGTTGTTGGTCCCGACGTTGATGGAGACGTGCTTGCCGAGTGTGTCCGGGCCAAAGAGTGCCGAGCCATCGTTAGTGGTGTCGAAGTTAATAACCTGTGCGCCGCTGGCGTTCTTGACCTGGAAGGCGCTGGTCGAGTTGGTCGAGGTGCGCAGCGTTACGGCGCCAAGGTTGCTGACGTTCAGAACATTGGTTGCGCCATTGTCGAAGGCCAGGAAGTTGCCGGCAGCGTTGCTTGGCGTCTTGGCGTAGATGGAGTTGATAGTCGCGCTGGTGTTGGTGGTGCCTGACGTGTCGACGACGAGTGGTTTGATGGTGTTAGCGATGCCCGTAGATGTGTCGTTAACGACTAAGTTTTGGTCAATGAAACTCGCGCCGCTGCCAGTTACGGTTACTGTTTGGAGGTTGTAGCTGTTGGTTGAGGTGCCGCTGGCGCTGCCTGTTGTCGATTGGCCAACGCAGAAGCGTCCCACGGCGCATGAGCCACCGCTGCCCACGACCACGCGTGAGTTAGCGGTGTCGACGGCAAAGAGCTGCTGACCGCTGGAGTTTTGGACCTCAAAGGTGTTATTGGTGGGGTTGCTGCCGCTGCGAACCAGCAGGACCTGGGCGGAGTTGTTGGCTGCGCCTTCGATGCGCGCGCCGATGCTGCCGGCAGCCGCCGAGATGATGTTGAAGTTAGCGGTTTGCTGCGATGTGCCGTTTTGGATATAGCCAGTGCTGCCGGTCGAGGTTGCGAAGCCACAGCTGGCGCTGGCTTGCAAACAGACGGTACCGGTTGCGTCGGGAAGGGTGATGACGCGCGTACCGCCAGTCGAGACGCCGGTGATCTGGAAGTTATTGGTAGCTGGTGTTGCCGATGTGCCGCTCAGAAAGAGTTTGCCGAATGGTGACGTGCCCGAGCCGAGGTCGACTGCACCGGCACTGCCTGGCAAAAGTGTGGTGTTGAGGGCGACGCTGGTCAAGTTCGACAGCGCCGTGTTGGCACCGCCGCCCCCGCCACCCAGACAGTTGCCGCTATCCAAACAGACCGTGCCGCTGGCGTTTGGAAGGGTGATTGTCTTGTTACCGCTGCTTGGAGTGGCAAAGGTTAGTGTGTTGGTGACACCGGCTGCTGTCGAGGTGATGGCTACGGTCGCGCCCTGCAGTGTTGCATTCTGCGCGGTTGCGCGAAGTGTCAGTGCGCTGGTTGGCGTCAGCGTGTTGACCGCCAAAACGCCACCGATGGTGACGGTGGTGCCATTATCGCTGATGATGCTGTCGCCGATTGCCTGGCCGGCGGTGAATTTGGCAATTTTGCCTGCTGTGCCGCCCGGAGTTGTGACGCCGCTACCTGATCCGGCACAGTTACCGACGGTTGTACAGATAGTGTATGTGCCTGTCGCGGCTGATCGGTCAAAGTTGTAATTTACGGCGCCGGTTGGTGTGCCGGTGAAGCCGACGGCCGTTGTGAAGCCGCCGCCTGTCGCGGTGATGCTACTGCTGGCGTTACCTTGCAGCGTAAATGCGATGCTGCCGGAGCCCACCGTAAACGCGCCGGTTGGCGTGATGGTGTTGGTTGAGGTTACGCCACTGACGGTCAGGTTGCCGCCGACGCCTGCATCGTTGGTGATGCTGGCTGCACCGGTGCTGGTGGTGCCACTGACGTTTAGGTTGGTGGTGATGGCTGCGGAGTTAGCGCTTAATGCGGCGCTGGTGCTAATGTTGCCCGTGACGCCGAGGGTGCCAGTGAAGTTTGCGGCCGAGCTGATGGTCTGGCCGTTTATAGTGCCGTTCATAATCAAGTCGCCAGCCGGGCTGACGCGGAATTCGCTGGTGCCATTGAGCTTGAGGTCGATGAGATTGCCGACAGCCGAACCATTGGTATTGTTGATGGTCAGCATCGTTGCCGAAGCTTGCGATGAAGTCAGGTTTAACTGGCCGAAGGTTGGCGCAGCTGCGGCGTTGATGTCCTGGATAGTAGTAACGTTGCCGTTGACGACTGTGAAGTTGGTGCTGTTGAACTGGGCGATGCCCTTTTGCGTTGTTGACGCGTCGTCCACGGTGATGGTGCTGCCCGAAGCTGTTGCGTTGGCGACCGTTAGTGCACCGGTCAGGCCATTGAGGCTGCTGACGCCGCCACCGCCTCCGCCGCCAGAACACCCGGCGCTGGTGCAGATAACAGTGCCACCGATGCGGTAGCTGTGCCCAGCCGTGATGTTGATGTCGCCGTTAACCTCGAGTGGGTAAGCAGGAATGGTAGCTTCGTTGATGGCGACCGGGTTGCTGGTGGCGGCATTAATGAAGACCGTACCGCTGCCGCCTGCGTCCAGCCATAGGTTGTTTGAGCCGCCGGTGATATGCAAGTTGCCGTCGTTGTAGATCTGGCCCGTGACGCCGCTACCGGTTTCGGCCAGGTTGATAGTTGACTGGCCGGACTGCTGCAAGCTCAGAGTGCCGCCGATAGTCGCGCTGCCGTCGATGCTGGCCGCACCCGCGATGCTGACCGTGGTCCCGCTCTGGCTCAGAATTGAATTGCCAATAGTCTGCGAACCGGTAAACAGCGCGATGTGCCCAGCGGTGCCGCTCTGACCGTCAACGCCCGTAGAGCTCAGCGTGACGTTGCCATTTCCGTCGTTGGCGACCGCGAGGTTGGTGCTGGCCGAAGTAATACTGACCACACCAGTGCTGCTGAGTTGTGAGCCGTTCAGGGCGAGGCCGCCGCCCAGCGTGAAGCTGCCGCTGCTGCCGTTGATGCTGGTGACGGTCTGGGGGTTGCCATTGAGCGAGACGAAGCCGTTGCCGTTGTAGTAGTTCAGCTGGTTGGTGCTGCGGTCATAGTACATTTGACCGGCCACGCCACTGGTGGGTTGGTCGGTTGGGGCGATGACAAAGCCGTTATTGACCTTCAGCTGGCCGTTGACGTTCAGTGACCGTGAAGAGTCGAATGAGATCTGTCCGCTTTGCGATAGGCCGTTCAGCGGAATGTTGAGCGAACCGAATTCGGCTGCAGAGTGGCTATTGCTCTCGGAATTGAGCGATGAGTTGTTGGGGTTGGCGAAGCGCCACACCAGGAAGCCCAGGCCCAATATCACCACTAGGGCAATGCTTAGCATCACCGTACGGCGGCTCAGCCAGATTCGCTGCGCAGTGCGAGGTGGGCGCACTTGCGCAGCGTCCGGCGTGAGTGGTGGATTTTGAGAGTTCGTAGGGTCAGGCGAAAAACTACTCACAACAGAGGTGTTTGGTGTCTGCAATTGTGCCGGTTGCTGGACATCAAAAGGCGTCGAAACTGAATCGCTTCGACTGCTAACGGTTGGCACACCCCTAGTGTTTTGAGTTTCGTTTTCCACCTGATTTTCGAAACAGTATTTGTTTCTTTTTAAAATCTCTCAATAACCACTATACCGCTAGTGGTTAGCAATAACAAGTTCGTGATTCAGACTAGCGTGCGACGCTGGTAACCCCGGTCAGCTGGAAGTAATCCCAGTAGCAGGTTTGGGCCGAGCCATTGGTGCTGTAGCAGCTATAAGCGGGTGAGACGCGGTTGGTGGTGTCTACTGTTGTGGTATTCACATTATAGGCACTGCTGTTGATATTGAACGAGACGTCGGACGTGCCGGTGCCGGTGTTATTGACATAGATGGACAGCGTCACCCAAGTGTTGGCAGCGATTGTAGTGCCAGAATTTGTGCACGTAGCGGTCGTACCATTACCGTAGCAATAGCGCCACACAGAGCTCACGGCCGGGTCGGCCTCCCACCAGACACCAGAGACCGGCTGCGTAGTGGCCGTAGTCTCATTGTGAAGTCCCACTCGCAGTACTTGTCCGGTGATCGCGCCGATGGCGACGGACGTATGAACGGTATCGCTCTTGCGAATAAGCATGGAGCCACCATTGCTGTTGCCCAGAATCAGTGACGTGCCTTGGTTGGCGACGGCTGGCGTCTGTAGCGCTAATACTCCCGGCCGGTCAGCAACCGGTGTCGGCGTGGTCGGGTTAAAGTTGATGCTGCCGTTAGCGCCAATCGCCTGCGCATTCCAGCCTAAATTGCCAATGATGTTGTTGGTCCCAAAGCTGGTTGTCTGTCCGCCCATAAATTCGTCGTATTGCGAGAAAGAGTGCGACGGACTGATGTCATTGCAATTACTCCAAGCGCCACTACTGAAGCAGCGGAAGACGCCGTCAATGGCGTTGTAATACATCGCACCCTCATTGACGTTGCCCGGGTCACCGGAGGTCGTGCGATTGCCTAGCACCAGTAGCGTGGTGTTGCCGGCACCTCCGACAGGGCCGACATAGATGACATTATCCTGGCTGTTAACCGTCAATAGTTGGGTGGTATCTGCCTTCTGGATGGTAAATTCATCGCTCGAATCGCTGGCGTTTCGGAAGATGTTGTGCCCACTAAAGACCTGGGAAGAGCCGCGTTTGGCAATGTTGTTGTCGTTGGCCAAGTCGCTGGATGATATCTGTGCACCATTGATGCGAATGCGCGAATCGTCAGTGAACTGCGATCCGGTAAAGACCACGTCCACCCAGTAGTTGGTTGAGTTAAAGGTCTGGTTTGGCAGGGCCGAAGTGGCAGTGTATTTAAAGACGCCGTTGCCACCGTCCAGTCCACTGGCCAGGGCATGCAGCGGGCCATTATCGACACTGGCTGCGCCGAAATATTGCTGGTCAAAGGCATAACCCGTCACTTGTCCGACTGTCGACGGGATAAAGTACGAGGCGACGTAGGTCGTGTCTGGCGAGATAGAGACTGGGTTTGGCAGCGGAATGAGCTTCCAGCCCGTGCCCGTCTCGGTTACCGTAGTTTGCGCCAGAAGTGTGCCGGCGCTGGTGCGCAAGCTGACGGTTATTGGTACGGAATCCACGGTCGTCGCTTTGTAGAACTTGATGGCTTTGATGGTGCCGGGAACGTCCACCTGGAATTTGGCGCCCAGCTCTACCGAGCCGTTTTGGTCGTTGGTGTCGAGGTGGGCTGGGGTAGGGCTTTCTGGCCAGAAGCTCAAGTCGCTGGTACTGGTCGAGGCGTTGATGTTAACACCACCTCCCACGGTCAGAAAAGTGCCGCTGTCGGTCAAAATCGAATTACCCAGGGTTTGTCCGCTGGTGAATTTGGCGATTTTACCTGTAGTGCCGCCTAGCGAACCGGTGGTGACGACGTTGTTGACGACGGATAAGTTCGTGATGTTGTTGGTCGTTGAGCCGCTGCCGGTAGCGTCCTTGTCGGTCTGAATCTGCACGAAGTCTGTGCCATTGTAGTACTTGAGATGGTTGCTGGTTTGGTCGTAGTACAGTTCGCCGGTGGCGGGTACGCTCGGTTGGGCAGCGGGCGTCATGATCAGCGAGCCATTGGCTCGAAGCTGGCCATTCACGTTCAGGACGCGACCGTTCAGTGTGATTGCGCCGGCGCTATTCAGCTCGGCCAGTGGAATGCTCTGTGTGGTAAAGTCGCTGGCTGTTTGGTTTGCCAAGGTGTTTTGCTTGCCGCGGGCTACGATCAGCGCCGTGACCAAGCCGGCTACGATTATGAGGCCAAGCAAAGCGCCGCCTATGAGCCGGGCTCGTGGCGAAAATCGCGAAGTGTTGGTTTGGGGAAGAGGTCGTGTAGGCGTACGTGACGTAAAAATATTCTGAGGTGGCATCACTGTCGGCGGCGATTGCTCAACAGGAACAGCGGCTGCGCCTGGGGGTGCATTGGATACAGTCGAAGAGAGAGTCGGAGTAGATGCTTCCGCATCACCACGACGTGCGCCTCCGCCACCTGCGTCAGTGCTTATAAACTGATTGTCCACCTGTTTTTTCGACGAATTTTTATTTCGTTGCCTACTATCTCATAGCTAACTATACGGGTTATGCTAGTCAGCTGCAAGTTTTTCTTTAGATTCTAAGCTTTATGGGCTTTGTCTTGTACGGATGAGTAGGCCGCGTCGATGTCGATGAAGAGCGTGACTTCATTATTTTTAACCTTCACGATGCCGTGCTGGATAGGAAATGTGAAGGATTGAAAGCCGGTGTTAACAACTATATTGCCTTCGGTCAGCAGCGAGAAAAAATTGGCATGGTCGGCCAGAATGTCGAACGGCCCCACGCGGTTGTTGGCCGAGACCGACAGCGCCGGTCCGTCGTAGAGTGTTTGGGTTGGAGATAGCACTCGAGCCCGAAGTTTTGGCTCGCCTTTGAGCTTCATTAGATCAGAATCTCCTCAACGCCGCGCAGGGTGTCGTCGCGGGTGAAGTATTGGCCCTGGCGGCCGGTCAGGCTTTCGGCCACGAAGAATTCTTGGGTGAAGAACTGAATGATTTTCTTAGCGCGCTCAAAGTCGCGGCGTTCGCTTGGGCTCAACTCGCTTTGGCCGATGATGGCCACGATGTTTTTGAGTGATTCGTACTTTTGCAGGATGGCTTGGACCTGTGTGGCTAGGATGTAGTGACGGTCACCGACGATTTCTGGAGACAGCAGGGAACTGACGGTGCGCACCAAGTCGACAGCTGGGCGAATGCCGCTTTCTGCCACACTGCGCGAGAGAACGACGGTGGAGTCCAGCTGCTGGGCGATTTCTTGCACGGCCGGGTCAGACAGGTCGTCTGCCGGAATGTAGATGGCCTGGACAGATGTAATGGAACCATTCGCATTACTGGTTAGACGGTCTTGCAGGCGGCGAAGATCAGAGAACAAGGTAGCCTGGTAGCCACCTTCACTTGGCATGGTACCGAGCATGGTTGCCAGCTCGTTGCTCGCCTGGACAAAACGATAGATGTTGTCCACAAAGACCAGCACGTCGCGCTTTTCGTCATCGCGGAAGTATTCGGCAATGGTTGCGGCGCTAATGCCAACCAGCGAACGCATGGCTGGTGTCTCGTGCATTTGCCCCATCAGCATAACGGTCTTCTCGAGAATACCGCGTTCCTTCAGGGTCTCCACCAGCTCGTGACCTTCACGAATACGTTCACCAATACCGGCGAACATGGCCAATTTGGTGTCGTCTTTGGCAATATTGTGGATGAGCTCCATGGTCAAGACAGTTTTACCTACACCAGCACCACCGATGATGCCGATCTTGCGGCCTTTCACGAATGGCGCGAAGAAGTCGATCACCTTGATGCCCGTTTCTAGCAATTCGGGTTTGCCACCTACACCATCGGTATTCAACGCGGTTTGATAAATGCTGCGACGCTTAGTTGCCTCCACGGGGCCTTTGCCGTCAATTGGCTGGCCGAAGGCGTCAAGAATACGACCGAGTACGCCCGATCCTTCTGGCACCGAAATGGTTCCGCCGGCTGGCATGACCGGTGCGCCACGCCGGACTTCAGGGCTTCCGGCTAAGTTGAGACAGCGAGCGGTGTAAGGGTTAGGGTAGGTCTCCACTTCCAGCAAGACTTCCGGATGGTCGGCCAATACCAGCAATTCTTTTGGCGCCGGTCGTGTGCCGACGACCTCGACTTCACAGACGAGTCCGCGGATGGACGTGATTTGGCCGATGACTGATGACGCCATTAGTGTTTCTCCTTCTTATGCTGTCGGGCAACTTTGATAATTTCTTTCAGGCGTTCGTCACCTTCAGCGCGTTTGGCGCGGTGATACTGCAGATTGTAGTCGGCTACCAGCTCGCTGGCCCGATGCTTGGCGCTGTTCATGGCATTGAAGCGCGCGGCGTACTGGGCAAGTTTGGACTCCATGATGACCTGGATGAGCGCCACACCCATCATCACCGATTCAAGATAGTCGGCGATCTCGTCGACACTCGGTTCGAAGATGTAATCGCGGCTACTCACCACTTCGGCGTCTGGTGCGACGTCTTCACCTAAGCTTTTCACCGCGGCTTGCAGCTCGATGCGGGCGACCTTTTGGACGCGCAAGGATTCGTACGTTTGGTAAAAAACAGCGATGCGGTCATATTGACTGAGCGTTTCGATGATGTCGCTCACACTGAAGCTGACGTCGCTGACCGGCATGCTGAAGGCCTTGGCAATCGGGATGGTGCGCTGGCGAAGTTGTGCCTGGCCGTGCGAGCCTAGCACTACAACGTCGGTTACGCCTGGCGCCGCTTTGCTGTAGTCAGCAAGCATGGTGTTGACGATTTCTTCGTCGATTTCACCGCTCAAGTTGCCTTCCGAAGTCACCACGACGTAGACGTTTTTGCCATGCTTGGCGCGGTTATTCGCATTCAAACGTTGTGACGGGTCAATGCGTAGGCCGCTGTAGGTTTTCCACAGTTCTGCGAAGAACGCTTTACTGTCCACCACTCGGTCACGCACTTTGGAGATGCGGATGCTGGCAATGCTCTCGAACACTTCGGTCAGGTCTTCGACAGTGTGAATCTGCGCGAGGTCGGTGGCGATGTTGATGGCGCGTCTCATGCCTTGTTTTCTCCCATCGTGGCCATCTCCAGCAACTGCTTGATGGCGTTGTCGATGTCTTCGTCCTTCTGGATGTTAGGGCTGAGCTCATGGACTTTCATTTTGAGCAGGCCAATGTTCAGTTTGCGCTGACCGGCAGCTTCCATGACCGTGCCAAGGATCAGTTCTTCCTCTGTTAAGGTGAACAGCTCGCCTGGTGTTTGGCGGAAGGCTTCGTTGAGTTGCTGGCCAAGCTGCAAAGCTTGCATTGTCTCTGGCGCCATATCAGCACCGAAGTGCGAGAACTCGGCAGCCTGGCGATAGGCAGCCATGCTTTTGAAGAGTGAACCGGAGAGTTTCTTCTGGCGAGGGTTCTGGGCCCGGCCGCCAACGCGCGAGACCGACAGGCCGGCGTTGATGGCTGGCTTGATGTTCTGGCGGAATGTAGCGAGGTCGAAGATCAGCTGACCATCGGTGATGGACATAATACTGGTCGGCAGGTAAGCGGTAATGTCATCGCCCGGCGTGACAACGGCCGGTAGCGCGGTGAGCGTCTTGCCATTAACAGCAAGCTTGCCGGCGCGCTCCAACAGCGTGGAGTGAGCATAGAACATGTCGCCCGGGTAGCTGTCGCGACCTGGGTTGGCCATAGAGAGCAGCGAAACTTCACGGTAGACCTTGGCGTGCGAGCTGAGGTCGTCGTAGATAACGACGACATCGCGGCCGTGATACCACAAATATTCCGCGATCGAGCAGCCAACGTACGGCGCCAGATAGCTTTGGGCTAGTGAGTCAAAGATGTTGGCCACCACGACGATACTGTTCTTGATGGCACCTGTTTCGTTCAGGCGAGTGAGCAGCGTGTCAATTTCCAGGCGGCGCTTGCCGATCAACACATAGACCACAATGCGGTCCGTGCCGACTTGGTTAACGCCCAACTGCGTCAGGAAGCTGGTTTTACCGGACTTGGTGTCACCTAGTACGGCGATGCGCTGGCCGAGTACTACAGGGAACATCATGTCCACGAGGGTGACGCCGGAAGCTAATTGATCCTTGAGGAGCGCGCGGTCCATAATGCCTGGCGCTTTGTTGAAGACCGGCCAGTTAGCCTCAAAGCGGACTTCGCCTTTGCCATCCAATGGTTGACCCAGCGGGTTGATAACACGACCGATCAGCTGGTCGCCTACGCCCGTAGTCAGGACGTTACTTTGCAGTACGACCAAGCTGCCGAGCTGCGCATTTTCGGATTCGAGGTTGAGGATGAGCACCGTTTCGGTGGTGACCTCACGCACCATACCTTGCTGGCCGTTTTCGAATAGCACCAAGGCATCGGCAGCAATACCGTCCAGGCCTTTGACGGTTACCAGGAAGCGGTCCACGCCCACAAC
>Ga0157372_10008423_pt1 | contig 10947 bp, 6 predicted proteins | sample C55metaG_FD_115307 | JGI IMG/M metagenome (GOLD analysis project Ga0157372, IMG submission 115307) | Corn rhizosphere microbial communities from Kellogg Biological Station, Michigan, USA - C5-5 metaG | ecosystem: Host-associated > Plants > Roots > Rhizosphere > Soil | place: USA: Michigan...
AGCGTTCGCTGCACGATCTGGCGCGACTCGGAGATCATCTGGGGGTCATCGACGGCAAATCCGCGCATGACGATCTCGGGTGCGTTCTCGACTTTGCCGGTACGTTTGTTGATGGTGATGATGGGCAGGACGATACCGCCCTCTGAGAGGTGCTGGCGGTCGCGGATGACGACATCTTCAACGACGTCGATGGACCCACCGGCATCAATGCACACGCGACCGACGGTGATTTTGCCGGTCTTCTCGGCGGACTGCCCGTCGAGGTCGAGGCATTCGCCGTCTTCGAGCAGCACTACCTTCTCGACGATGCCCATATTGCCGGCCAGCTCGGCGTGGCGCTTGAGGTGCCGGTAGTCGCCATGCACGGGGATGAAGAACTTGGGCCGCAGCAGGTTGATCATGAGGCGGAGCTCTTCCTGCGAGCCGTGGCCGCTGACGTGGATCAGGCCTGCCGTGCCATCGTCATAGATGACCTTGGCTTCGCGGCGTTCCAGGTGATCGATGACGCGGTATATGGACTTCTCGTTGCCGGGGATGACGCGGGAGCTGAGGACGACGGTGTCACCAGACTCGATGCGTGCGTGCTTGTGGTTGTTGACAGCGGCGCGCGAGAGAGCGGACATGGGCTCGCCCTGAGTGCCGGAGATGAGGACGAGAAGCTTATTCGGGGGAAAGTCGCGCATCTGGCCGGGGTTGATGACAAGGCCGTTGGGCAGGTCGAGGTAGCCGAGGTCCTGCGCGATTTCGACGGCGTTATCGATGGAGCGGCCGACGACGGCGACCTTGCGGCCGTGCGCCTGAGCGAGCTCTGTGGCAATGCGGATGCGGTGAATGGAAGAGGAGAAACAGGAGAAAAAAAGCTTTCGCGGCGCCTGCGAAAAGATCTCGTCCAGCCGCGGGCGGACGGCACGCTCCGATGGAGTGTAGCCGGGGCGATCGACGTTGGTGGAGTCCTGCAGGAGACAGAGAACGCCCTGCTTGCCGAGCTCGGCGAAGGCGTGGAGGTCAAATGGCTTCGAGTCGGGCGAGGAGAGGTCGATCTTGAAGTCGCCGGTGTGAACGACGAGGCCGATTGGAGTGAAGATGGCCAGGGCGACGCAGTCGACCAACGAGTGCGTGACACGAATGGGCAGGATGGTGAACGGGCCGATGGTAAATCGGCGGCCCGGCAAAATCTCGATCAGTTCGGCGTCCTCAAGCAGGCGATGCTCTTCGAGCTTGCCTTCCGCGAGCGCGAGGGTGAACTCGGTGCCGTAGACCGGGACGTTGAGCTCGGAGAGGATCCAGGGGAGGCCGCCGACGTGGTCCTCGTGACCGTGGGTGAGGACGATGGCGCGGACCTTGTCACGGTTTTCAGTGAGATAGGAGATGTCCGGTACAACGATGTCTACACCGAGAAGTTCCTCTTCGGGGAACATCAGGCCGGCATCGATCACGATGATGTCATCGTGCCAACGCAAGGCCAGGCAGTTCATGCCGAACTCGCCTAACCCTCCCAGAGGGACCATCCGCAGTTTGTCTTGAGCCATTGATGTCCAATTTTACACGGCTGCGTTTGGGCGCCCTGCCGCAACAGTGTGTGTCAGGCCATGAGATGACTGCGGTCACGTGCGGGTGGTTCTGGTAGGATTCGGTTGGATTCGGGAGGAAGTAAACGATGATTGCTGGGCTGCGGCGGTTACTGCTGCTGGGTGCGTGCGCTGTGCTGGCTGGTGCGGTTGGGATGAGCGCGGCGGCGCAGACGCAGGCGAGTGCGAAGATTGCGGCGACTCCGCCGATGGGTTGGAACAGCTGGAACTTCTTCGCCGGCAAGGTGACGGATAAGGACATCCGCGATACGGCGGACCTGCTCGTCTCGACCGGAATGCGCGACGCGGGGTATGTGTACGTCAATATCGACGACACCTGGGAAGGTGGACGCGATGCACAGGGACGGATCAAGACGAACGAGAAATTCCCGGATATGAAGGCGCTGGCGGATTACGTGCACTCGAAGGGCCTGAAGTTGGGGATCTATTCGTCTCCAGGCGCGCAGACGTGTGCGCATTTTGAGGGCACGCTGGGACACGAGGAGCAGGACGCACAGACGTATGCCGAATGGGGCATCGACTACCTGAAGTACGACCTGTGCGGGTTTCGACAGAACATGCGCGAGACCGCCCCGAATGACCAGGCCGCGCAGAACAAGATGATGAGGGACGCCTACGAGAAAATGCATCAGGCCATCCTGAAGGCAGGCCGGCCGATGGTCTACAGCCTGTGCCAGTACGGTTGGGATTCGCCGTGGAGGTGGGCACCCAGTGTGGGCGGCAACCTGTGGCGCACAACGAACGACATCAACGCCTCGTTCGACCGCATGAGCCTGATTGGGCGCGAGCAAGCAGGCCTGGCGCGGTTCGCAGGGCCGGGACACTGGAATGATCCGGACATGCTGGAAGTCGGCAATGGCCGGCTGACACACGACGAGAACGTGCTGCACATGACAATGTGGGCAATGCTGGCTGCGCCGCTGATCGCAGGCAACAACCTGACGGCCATGACGGATGATGTGAAGTCGATTTTGATGAATCGCGAGGTGATCGCGATCGACCAGGACACGATGGGCAAGCAGGGTGATCGTGTGTACGCCGAAGGGCCGGTCGAGATATGGGCCAAGCCGCTGAAGGACGGCTCGAAGGCGGTGGCAGTGTTCAATTTCGGCGAGTTGGTCACGGATCTGCGGCCGGTGGGACTCCACCTGAAGGAGCTTGGGTTCAGCGGCGGAGCCAAGGCTCATGACGTGTGGGGGAATAAGGATCTGGGCGTGATCAAGGACGACTTCGACGCGCCCATTGCGCGGCACAGCGTGCTGCTGCTGATTCTTCGTAAGTGACTACGAGGCTCGCACCGCGGCACGGGCTGCGGTGCGAGCATCGCGGATAAGGTCGGGCAGTCCGACGCCGTGCAGCGAGTTGCCGAGGAGCGTCAGGCCAGGATAGGCGGCCAGGCGGGACTCGAGCTCGGCGGCGCGGTCAAGGTGGCCCACGGTGTACTGGGGCAGAGAGTGCGGCCAGCGGCGGACGACGGTGAGGACGGGCGGCGGAGCTGGTGTGGGCGCCGCGCTTGAAATGGGTACCGCGCCATTTAGAGCGCGGGCGAGCTCGAGGCGGGCGATGGCAGCAATCTCGTCATTGTTGCAGCGCGCGACACGCTCAGCGGCAGCCCCGCCGAAGAACGCGCGGATCATGCGGCCATGGGGCGGCACGCGGTGTGGAAACTTCTGATCGACGAAGGTGCAGGCGAGCAGCAGGTTCGCCGAGGGATCGAGTGCGCGCTCGGCGTCAAGGCGCGGCGGGACGAGAAAGCCGAAGCCTTCGGGCAAGGGCACGCGGCTTGCGTCGGGATAGCAAAAGGCGACGAGTACCGCGGAGCTGGAATCGGAGGGCAGCAGATGCCCGGAGTCCTCATCGAGCTGGGCGATGAGCCGCCGTGAAGCGTCGAGTGGTGTGGCGAGGAAGACGGCGTCGAAGGTCTCCGAGCCGTGATGTTTGCCGGTAGTAGAGGTGTGGAGCGTCCAGGCGGGTGCGTCAGGCTGGGTATTGTGACGAATCCCCATGACCGTGTGGTTCCGGCGGATCCACTGCGCCGGGATCGCGGCTTCGAGCTTTTCTACGAGAAGGCCAAGGCCGGACCTTAGCGTGGTGAAGATGCTGCCCTGCCCTTCCGGGGCGTAGTCTAAGCGTTTCGCTTGCAATGCGGTGATGAGAGAGCCGTGCTCCTGCTCCATCTCGACAAAGGCCGGCATGATGGCCCGAACGCTGAGACGGCGAACGTCTCCACCGAAGACGCCGCTCAGCAGCGGGGCAGCGACGCGGTCGAGGACCTCGGGGCCGAAGTGGCGCAGGGTGAAGTCAGCGATCGATTCGTCGTGGCCGGGAACCGCAGAGCGGAGTTCTCCGGCACGAGCGGGCTCGGTGCGATAGGCCTGGATAGCCGCGGCGGTGAAGAGCGGCGAGCTATCGAGCTCACCGAGCTCGGTAGGCACCATCATGCGCAATCCTTCCGGCATGGGCACGAGTTTGCCGGCGGGATTGTCGGGCGAACTGAGTAGGATCCAGGTGCGTCGGGTATCGTCGTTGGAGGGGATTAGTTCGTCCGCGAGGCCGAGCTCGGTGGCCAGTTCGCGAGCCCACGGTTTAGCGCTGACCCAGCCGTCGGGACCGCACTCGACGGTAAAGCCGCCTTCCCGGACGGTTTCGACGATGCCGCCGAGACGCTGGGTGCTCTCAAACAGAATGGCTTCGACGGCGGCGCCGTCTCGGGCTTGCCGGGCGAGTTCGTATGCGGCGGTAAGACCCGAGATTCCTCCGCCGATGATAGCTATGCGTCGCATGCGTGAAGGCTGTGGTTATAGATGCGTTCGGACGATCTGCGCAAGCGCTTCGGCGAGCAGGGGTGAGTCGTTGAGGCTCTGCGGCCTCCAGAGGCGGAGGCCAAGCCCAGCGGCCGATTGTGTGAAGGCGATATCGATGTCATAGAGGATCTCGACGTGATCACAGAGAAAGCCGATGGGCTGGAGAACGAGGCCCTTATATCCTTCGCTTTTTATAGCCGCTAGAGTGTCCTCGACGGTGGGACCGATCCAGGGGCCGCCGGCGACTCCCTGACTCTGGAACGCGAAGAACCAGGTGGGCGGAGCCGCAGCATTCAGCTTGGAAAGCTGACACGCTGCGTGGGCAAAGACGAGCTCCGCGGTGCGCTTGGCTTCCACCGGATATGGATCGGGCGTGGACTGCGGCTGTGTGCCCGGACGTGCGCCGGCTACGGAGGCTTCGCCAGTCATGATGGTCCGGCACGGGACCGAATGTGCGGTGAATAAGACAGGCAAAGGGGAGCCCATTTTGGCGCAGGCCTGCGGATAAATTTCAAGGAGACGCTGCGCGAAGGCCTCGATGAGGTGGGGCTCTTCCGACCATGTTTCGACGAATTCAACCTCGAGGCCATCGGCTACCGACATCAGCGCGCGCCGGTACAGACCGATCGAAGTGCGCGAGTTCTGCGGGGCAAGGCAGATGGCGAGGATGCGCTCGATTCCCTCGGCCCGCATCTGCGTAACGACATCCGCGATATATGGGTGCCAGTTGCGCATCGCTGCGTAGACAGGCAGCGGCGAGCCCGTCGTGGCGAGTGTCGCCGCCAGGCTATCCCGCTGGGCCAGAGTCCACTTTGTGAGCGGCGGCGGCTCAGCCCCCGGAGTATCGCCCAGGCCGATCTGCGCATACCGGTGCTGAAGCTCGTGAACGACTTCAACCGGCATGGCGCGGCCGCCCGTCACCTTCGAGAGGTACTCGGACATGTCACCGAGAACGTTGGGGGTACCGTGCGCGAGCAAGAGAACAGCAGTGGTTAGCGGAGATGGCACGTACTCAATCTTAGCCGTGATGACCAGAATTCATTCAGGCACCCAGAAGGGTTCTCCGGTCCGGACGAGCTGAACCGGAACTTCGGGCGTGAACGATTTGATCCACTGCGCCATCTCCAGCATCCCCTGCTCTTCCGAGATGCAGTGGCCAAGCATGATCCAGCCTTTGGGAATGCCCAGTGTCGTGGCGTCGAGAACGTAGGCCGGGCTATCAAGCAAGCCATCGCTCTCCTGCTGCTCGCCGCTCACCACCACGTCCACCTCAGGACTATTGATATTGGGCGTTGCATAGCCCACTCCCAGCTGCATCCGGCTCACTTTGAGCTTCGGATCGCCGACCACGCGAATGGCTTTGTCGCCGAGACGTTTCTGAAAGGTCGCCGCCAGTTCCCCGAGCGTCGTCTCCGGCAGCGTAAAGTGATGCGATTGCGGCGCGGTCTCCGTCTTGTTATCCAGTCCAAGCGCACGCGCAAGACCGACATAAGTGAAGTCCGGCTTCTGGGCGTGCATATGGTCGTGAATGCGGAAGACGGCGATATCGTGCTCGCGCATGAAATCGACTTTCGGCTTGTAACTGGGATCTCCGCTAACAACGCTCACGTCGTCGGCGTCGTTCCAGTAGGTGTCCTCGTGCGGGATAATCATGTTGCATCCTGCCTCAGACGCGCGGCGGATCGCGTCATAGGAGCAGAACATTGTCGTCGCGATTCCTTTAACAACTGTATCGGGACCGCCGAACTTGAAGGTGTCGCGCTTGCTCGACTCCCGCCATGGGAACCCAAGATTCTTCTTGATGCGGTCCACTATCTCACCAGCGGTCAATGTATCCATTCAGCTCGGCCTCCAGTAAGGATCGGGTACGGCAACCCATGTCGTCGTGATCTCGGGAACGATGGTCTTCAGCCACTGTGCGCACACCTGCATCCCGGGTTCTTCGGAAACGATGCGGCCTACCAGCACCAGCGACTTCTTCCCGCCAAGCGCCACGGTATCGCGAACGTACTCTACCGATTCCCACTCACGTACCTCGCCGGCGATGATTGCGTCTACGGCAGGCAGCGCCTTGAGCGATGCCTGAATGGGCGTCGACCCCGGCAGGAACGCAATCGTGCGAACTGCGAGCTTCGGGTCGCCTACTACGCGGATGCCGCCACGGCTCTTGAGCGACTGCTTTACGTGAGACACAAGCCTATCCAACTTCGTCTCGGAAATCGAAAGCTGCTTCGGGTCACCACCCTGGGCGGACTTCGACCAGCCGAGCACATTCGCCAGCCCCTGAGCGAATGGATCCGGCGTGCGCGCTCGCCAATGATCGCTGAATCGCCAGACGATGAGATTGTGCTTTTTGATGAAGTCGTCTTTGGCCGAGAACACTGGGTCTGGCGGAGCAGGCACTGGGGGAGCACTGTTGGCCGTAGCACTTCCAGGGAGGCCTCGGGGAGCGCGACGCGTAGGTGTGGGCGTATCGGCACGGGCGAAGAACGTAGGCTCACACGTGACGATCATGTTCGCGCCCAACTTCACCGCCTCCCCGAGCACGTCCAGTGATGCGAGCGCCGTGGTTACGATCCCGGTGACAACCGTCGATGGATCGCCCGCTTTGAACGTGTCCACGGTATCCGGCTTCCACTCCACGCCAACGTTCTTCTTAATGCGGTCGACGATCGCCTGCGCTGTAACCGCATTTGCGTTTGGCAGCGCATTCATCGCTCGTGGCGCCACGGCGACGCTCGCGGCAGCAAGGGACACGAACTTACGTCGTGAGATCGGATGCATATGCTGGCTTCAACCTCCGCAGCACCAGGCTCGATGGTGCGCCAACTCTATTTCCTGGCAAACTCTTTTGTTGCGAACTCGATGAAGTAGGGCCAGTTTGGAGCCGGTGTGTGACCCCACTCGTGTTGCCGGAAGGCAACGTCTCCGGTATCGATCAGCGTATTCATTGGCGGGAAGGTCGATGTCCCGAGTCCCTTTGCGCCCAGCAGCTCCCACGCCGGGCTGGCGGCGGCCGCGGCTATAAACATACCCTGGGCATCCTGCCATGCATCGCCGGGCGCGTACTTGGGATCGGTGATCAGCGCGCCGCCACCAATGAAGACAGCACGGGGAGCCACCAACGCGATCAGCTCGTGGCTATCGACGGGTAGCTCGTCCGCTGAGTGCCCTTGAGCCGCATACCGCATGAAGTTGCCGGCAAACCAGTGGAACTCGGACGCGCCGCAGAGGTTTCCCATGGTTTCACCATAATTCCGGCGATACAGGTCCGCTCCTCCGGCGCCTGAGGACGAGATGTATCCGATCGCAAAGCGGGTGTCGTCTGCGAGCGCGAGCAGCGCTTCCTTGCCGCCCCGCGAGTGTCCTGTCACGCCGATCTTTGAGGAATCGACATCCGCGTCGGTCAGCAGATAGTCCAAAATGCGGCTGTCGGTCCAGGCCCACGCCCTCAGGACTCCCCAGTCATCGAGACTGCGCGGCTGACCGTGGTTCACCAGCCCAATGATTCCCTTGTCGAGCCCCGCGCCGTTGTCGGCCTGGATCTCGTTCAGGTTTCGGCTGACGAATCCCCAGCCCTTTTCCAACAGCAGCTTGGTGGAATCCGGCTGATTCTCCGGCATGGCGAGCATGTGGAGTGGTGCCTGCCCGGCCCGAGGCGCGGACGGCCGGAAGGTAAGCGCCCGGAGCGAGCCTCCGCCAATGATCACCGGAACTCTCTTGCCTGCGGCGCTCGCTGGCGTCACCAGGTCCGCATGGATATCGACGGTGATCTCGGGATACGCAGAGTTATCGGTGTGCCCGACGAGGTGCTTCACGACCGCAGGTACCCCGGCTACATCCATTTTCTCGGTGCCGGTCACCTTCCAGGTGACTGCGGGAATGTGTGCTGGATATCGGCCGTACACATCCTGCGCAAACATCTCCTGGATCTCGGCACGGCGCTTCTTCCATTGGACGGCGGTCTTAACGGCGGTGCCGTCCTTCATCACCAGCAAAGGCGGCAGCTTCGGGTAGGGGTTCGCCTTGGACTCGTCGTAGTTTGCGTTGCCGGGTTTGCCGATGTCATACGCGGTTGCACCCGGCTGCATCGCAGTAATGCCCAGCAGCTTCAGCTCGCGGTCGCGTTCCGCCGCTGATGCAGATGCAATGGCACTTCGGTCCTGCGCTGTTGGCCTGGCGGGCGCCGCGGTGGTAGAGCCTGGACTGGCCGGTGCCTGCCCCAGGGCAATGTGCCCAGCGGCAAGGGTGAACAAAGCTACCAACCCGACTTGAGTTCGATTCAGCAGAGAGTGATTTCGTAAGGACATGGCTGGTTAGGCGTACCGTGCGACCCGCGAGGGGTCTGCGCGGCCAGCGTACTATCTGCGCGCCGGAGATGTCTAGACGAGCACTTGCTGGACACCGATTCGCGGCTTGCCCGGGCTCGTGGACGATTGAGAACTGCAGGTCGCAGAATAGAAGAGTTGAGCCGTGTTGTGTGCCGGCACTCCACAGAAGGAAGCGATGCTCTCAGTTCAGGCCCGGATCGCAATCTGCTTGTTGATTCTGATCGGTTGCGTTCCGTCCCAGTGCCAGATCAACCGCGGCGAGCTGAAGCTGGCCATCAGGGACCCTTCGGGCCGCCCTGTCCAGAGCAGCGTGCACCTCATCAGCGATGCCAATCAGTACAACGCCACTCTCAACACCGATAGCCGGGGATCGCTCGTCGTTCAGACTTTGCCTTACGGGACCTACCACCTTGAGGTCCAGGCACCGGGCTTCGGTCTGACTTCTGAGACAGTGCATGTCACGTCGGCGCTTCCTGTTCAGCAGGTCATCTATCTTAATCTCCCTGTCGTACAACAGAACGTCACTGTAGAGGCGAGCAACACACTCATCGATCCCCACCAGCCGGGTGCGGTCGCGCAGCTTGGCACCTCTTTGATCCAGCATCGCCTCACGTCCATCCCGGGCCACTCAGTGCAAGATCTTGTCAATACGCAGCCCGGATGGCTCTATGAGGGCAGCGCTGTCCTGCATCCGCGCGGTTCGGAATACCAAACACAGTTCGTCATCGACGGCGTGCCCTTGACGGACAATCGATCGCCCAGCTTCGGTCCAGAGCTTGAGGCCGATGATCTTGAGTCGATGAGCATCTATACCGCCGGGATACCCGCCGAGTACGGGCGCAAGATGGGCGGTGTGATCGAGCTGAACACGGTGCAGAACGCCCAGGCGGGGCTGCACGGGCAGGTGGTGCTATCCGGAGGCAGCTTTACGACTGCCGGGGCCTTCGCCAAAGCGCAGTATACGTGGGGACGGAACAGCCTTGGAGGCAGCGCGAACGGCAGCAGGACGGATCGGTATCTGAGTCCGGTGGTTCCTCAGAACTATTCCAACGCAGGTACCCTTGGGGACTTCTCCGCTCACTATCAGCGCAGCTTCGACGATGCCAATCGGCTCACCCTCAGCGTTCGTCATGAGCTCTCCCGATACGACATCCCGAACGAGCAGATCCAAGAAGCCGCAGGACAGCGTCAGACAGCGGACAATGTCGAAACCATGGGTATCGCCTCGTACGAGCACATCTTCTCTTCGCGGACGCTTGGCAACCTGCGAGGCATGGTGCGCGATGATGCCAGGGACTTCAACTCGAATGCGCAGTCCACACCGGTTGAGGTGTTTCAGCACAATGGCTTCCGTGAAGGCTACTTCAAAGCGGCGCTCACGACCGACTACCACTCGAACGAGTTCAAGGTCGGCGTCGAGTCCGACAATACGTTCCTGCACGAGAACTTCCGCTACGCCATCACTGACCCGACGCGTTTCGACGACGACACGCCGCCGGCTTTCGATTTTGCGGACAGGCGTCCCGATCTGGAGCAGGCTGCATTCATTGAGGATCTGCTGCACAAGGGCCAGTGGACCGTCCGTGCGGGCCTCCGTTGGGATCACTATCAGCTTCTGGTGAACAAGCAGGCATTCGAACCGCGATTTTCGATTGCGCGGTACTTCCCTTCCGTGGAGACGGTTGCGCACTTCTCGTATGACCGGGTGTTTCAAACGCCCTCGTTCGATAACCTTCTCCTCTCCAGCTCGCCGCAAGTTGACTCGCTCGATCCTGCCATCTTCCTGCGGCTTCCCGTCGAGCCCTCCAGCGGTGACTACTACGAAGCCGGCGTGAGCAAAGCGTTTGCGCAGAAGCTGCGGGTGGACGTGAACTACTTTCGCCGTTACCAAGAGAACTTCGCCGACGACGATGAGATTGAGAACACGTCCGTCAGCTTCCCGATCACGTTTCGACGCGCGGTCATCTACGGCGCTGAGGCGAAGGTCCAGATTCCAGGCTGGAGGCGCATCTCGGGATCGGCCAGCTACTCGTGGCAGGTCAGCAACGTGTGGAATCCGGTCACGGGCGGACTCTTCCTCGGCGACGACGCGGGGAACGCGACCTCGCAACTTACAGGCCATTTTCCTGGCACTCAGGACCAGCGGAATACGGCGCGCGGCCGGCTGCGGTATAAGGCTCAGCCGTGGTTTTGGGTGTCGGGCGGCTTCGAGTTCAACTCCGG
>Ga0157372_10008428_pt1 | contig 10945 bp, 8 predicted proteins | sample C55metaG_FD_115307 | JGI IMG/M metagenome (GOLD analysis project Ga0157372, IMG submission 115307) | Corn rhizosphere microbial communities from Kellogg Biological Station, Michigan, USA - C5-5 metaG | ecosystem: Host-associated > Plants > Roots > Rhizosphere > Soil | place: USA: Michigan...
GCGGCTGCAACGAATACTCGACGAGGTCCTCAATGGGCGCGGATTCGTTGGAATGAAAAGTCTGCCGCTGGAACGCTGGACCAAACGGCAAGCGGCGATTGCTTTTCTCGCAATTGGGGTTCACCTCGGCCGCCTGCGAATGCAAAACGCTCAAGGAGATTTGCTCGGACATGTGAAGGATCTGGGACGCTCCAGCGATGATCCGCATACACGTATTTACCAGACGCGTGAACGGCAAACCCATCACACAGATTCGTGTGACGTCGTAGCTCTGTTGTGTTTGAAACCGGCCAAATCGGGTGGCTTGTCGAACCTCGTCTCCTCCACCACGATCTTCAACGAGATGCGCCGCAGGAGACCGGATCTACTCAGAGTCTTACTCGAACCGATTGAAACTGATCGACGTGGTGAAGTTCCCGAAGGCAGTAAACCATATTTCACTATTCCGGTTTTTAACTACCATGACGGATTAATTTCCGCGATTTACCAAAGACAATACATCGAGTCGGCGCGACGCTTTCCAGGTGTTGCTCCACTTACCACGCTTCAGACCGAGGCACTTGACCTGTTGGATCAACTGGCAAACGACCCGAACCTTAACTTGATGATGGAGTTCGAACCCGGCGATATTCAGCTCGTACACAACCACACCATCCTGCACGATCGGACCGCATTTCAGGATTTCCCGGAGCCTGAGCGTAAGCGTCACCTGCTGCGACTCTGGCTAGCGCCGTCCGGCGCGCGCAGGTTACCTGGTGTTTACAGCGAGCGGTTCGGATCGATTACTCCCGGAGATCGCGGAGGCGTGACAGTAGCAGGAGCGAGGCCCACAATACAGTTTGAATGATTAACTTGGACTAATGTCAGTACCACCTGCGGTAGCGGGTGGGTCAACGATCACTATCGCGCATGATCGGAACGGTCGACCCACCCGCTACCGCAGGTGGTACTGACATGGATTCAAGTACACAGCCTCACCTCTGAGGCAAAGATGTAGTTGATAATCAGCTTCACTGCCCGGGCGCCGGCTTCCGGGGCAGATTCTCGTCGCGCATCGCGGTGTTGTAGATGAACGCGGCCATGATCGTCGCCGCTTGTTTGAGGTCGTCGCCCTGGATGCGATCGAAGACGTCCTGATTGGTGTGGTGCGTGCGCGTGTCGTACTCGATTTCGTCCTGGATGAATTGAAACCCTGGTAGACCAATCGCGTCGAACGAGAGATGATCAGTTCCACCAGTATTTGAAGCTGTCAAAGTTGCCGCACCGAGGTCGCGAAACGGCTGCAACCACTGTCGAAAGATCGGACGCACCGCTTCATTCCCTTGCAAGTAAACACCGCGAACCTTCCCCGTGCCGTTATCGAGATTGTAGTAAGCAGAAAGCTTATCGTACTCGGGACCACGCGCGATCTTTGCCGCCATACCTCCCGACACGAGCCGCATAAACATCCCGTCCGTCGATTCACCAACCGGTTTCCCAAAGTGCTGGGTCACGTACGCTTCTGAACCGAACAGTCTCTGCTCTTCTCCGCTCCACAAACCAATACGGATCGTGCGCCGCGGCTTCAGTCCCAACGCCTGAATAATCCGCACGGCTTCCATCGCCGCCGCGACACCAGCCGCATTGTCAGTAGCGCCGGTGCCCGAGTGCCACGAATCCATGTGGCCTCCTACCATCACGATCTCGTCCGCTTTATCCGAACCCGGGATCTCAGCGATCGTGTTCTGACCCATCACCGCGTCTTTTGAGAATTGCGTGGCAAGAGATATCTTCATGCGCACGTTCTCACCAGCTTTGATCATCCGTATCAAACGGTTGTATTGCTCGCCCGCAAGCACGACTTGCGGCACGATTGTTTTCACGTTGACGTCGTAGGGTTGCGCACCTAAAAACAGACTCTCAAGTGTAGCAATCGGTGAAGACGTGTCTATATCGTGTGGTATGACGGCCGCGTCCACCCAAATCGTTCCGCCATCACCACTCGGCGACACCAACAGCGCCGCTCCCTCATCGCTTAAAAACCGCAATTGCTTATTAAACAGAATTCGAGCCTTGATGAATTCCTGGAATGCCGGATTACCAATGGGCGACGTCGCATCCGCACGCCCTGGGTCACCTGCATCCGCGAGAGCCAGCAGTTCTTTCTCGGTCAGACGAGTAGCTCGCGGGTCGAACTCCGCACGAAAATCGCGCATCGGGCCGACCAGAACTACCTTCCCGCGCAGCTTGCCTTTGAAGCGCGCGAGATCGGCTTCGTCCTTCGCGTCGAAATACACGACTTCACCCAAAGCGATATTCACTCCCGGTGACCACGCCTTCGGATAAGCAATCAGCGGTATTGCCTGCGGCTCAATCACCTCGGCAGAAAAACTCTTCAACACCCAACCACGCCCGAAAGGACCCCACTCTTCCAGGTGCGCATTTTGCAGTCCCCACTTTGTGAGCTGATCGCGAGTCCACTCGTTAGCGCGCTTCATGTTGGGCGAGCCGGTCAAACGCGGACCGATGACGTCTGAGAGGTAGCTCAACGTTTCCATCACCTGCGATCGCTTCAAACCTTCTTCTCGAATGCGCGCGATCGGATCGTTCGGATCGAGCGCGGCCGGCGTTGGGGTGGGCTGCTGGGCCAGCACTGCCGACGCATAGACGAAAATAATGACTATCAGGGGCTTAAGACGCTGCATTTGTGTGATCCTCTCTAATGTGAGTTTGGCGACAAGATAGCACCAACTAACCCAGGGCACACAGAGAAATCATCGACAGTCAAACCCTTGGCTGCGGTATCATGTACCGGGAGTCCAATCGCTCACGTCGCAACACCGAAGAAAGGTAATAGCTCAATGGCAGCCACTGGAGAGGTCGATTTTTACGAAATACTTCAGGTAAGTGACACCGCTGAACCCGAAACCATTAATCGTGTCTATCGAATCTTCGCCCAGCGTTATCACCCTGATAATCGCGAAACGGGAAATGAAGCTCGGTTTCGCGAGATAACGGAGGCCTACCAGGTACTCTCCAACCCGGAGAAGCGAGCTCAATACGATGCCACGAGTCAAAAGCGACGAAAGGATCGCTGGCGGCTTGTTTCAGCAGGTGCGGAGTCGGAAAACGATTTCGAAATGGAGCAGATCGTACGTCTCACAGTACTCGAAGCTCTTTACACCAAACGCCGTCTCGAGCCGCATAATCCCGGTATTTATTTGCTTGAGCTCGAGCGAATGATAGGGCGCCCGCGTGAGCATTTAGAGTTCACGTGTTGGTTTCTTAATCAGAAGAAGCTGATCATGACTGATGACGCTCGCATGTATCTGACGGCGGATGGCGCGGAATATCTCGAGGAGAGCTATCGCCATAACCAACACCGCAAACGATTGCAATCACGCAACGATTAGTCAGAACTTTGTGCTTGGTACTTCGTACTTTGCTCGCACAAAGGACAAAGGACAAAGTACAAAGCTCTATGATCGTGTGATACGCGGCAACATCTGCTGGTTCCAGTTTTTAAACTCCGCCGCCAGGCGCTCCAGCACGTCCGGCTTCTGCCTACTAAAATCCGCTTGCTCATGCTGATCGACTGACAAGTCGAAGAGTTTGCGCCGCTCGCCATTCCGATAATATTTCCATTTGCCCTGTCGCACGGCGTCTTGTGAGTATATGCGCCAGAAAAAGGTGCGCTCGTGACTCGGACCCACGCCCGTGATTATGGGTAACAGATCGATGCCGTCCAGCGGATAACCTTCGGCGGCCTTTGTTTTGGCTACGGCCAGAATCGTCGCCATCCAATCCATCGTGATTGCCATCTGATTACTTACTCGATTTGCTGGAACGACGCCGGGCCAGCGAACGATTGCGGGTACGCGAATGCCACCTTCCAGCAGTTCACCCTTCTCACCAGAGAAAGGCCATTCATAAGAGAATCGCTCACCGCCATTGTCGCTGGTGAAGATCACCAGCGTTCTACTCTCGATCCCCGCAGCTTTCACAGCATTCATCACGCGAGCGATACCATCGTCTAAACTGCGCATCATCTCAGCATATAGTTTGAGTGAACCACCGACGCCCATGCTAACCGGCTCAATCACTTTGTCTGTGAACGCGATCTTTTCTCCACCTTTGCGATCCTGCCATGGCCAATGCGGAGCGGTGTAGTGAAGACTGAGATAGAAAGGCGCGGTTCGACGTCGCTTGATATAACTAACTGCACGATCGGTTAGCAAATCAGTCAAATAACCGTTGCGTTCGACGGGCGTGAGATTCTCATACAAATCAGGTAGTCCCGTCCCAGTCTTGTGGAGATGATAGTCGACGGCGCCGGAGAGCACGCCGAAGAACTCATCGAAGCCGTGCGCGTTTGGTCCCCATTCAGGTCGAAACCCAAGATGCCACTTCCCGATCAGGGCCGTTTCGTACCCACTGTTTTTAAGTAGCGAAGCGATCGTCGGGTGACCGGGATCCAGACCAACACTGTGGTTGGTCGTAGGCAATGGTTCAATCAAGCCAATGCTGACTCGACCTGGATACCGGCCGGTAATGAATCCGCAGCGTGTTGGCGTGCAAACGGCTGATGCGGAATAGGCGTCGGTCAGCCTTGTGCCCTGCGAGGCAAGTCGATCCAGATTGGGAGTTCGATAATCCGGGCGCCCATAACAACTGAGATCGCCCCAACCGAGATCATCGGCGAGGATAAAAATAACGTTCGGCCGGGAAGGCGCGGAAAGTCGTTGACCGGCCCGAGGGTGTTTTAGCCCGGTCAAAAACACACCTGCACCAGATGCGATTCCGCCAACGAACTTGCGACGTGTTAGCTTCACGCGCGAATACTACAATGCTGCGCGCACTATCTGCACACATTTTTCAGCGTCAGCGATCGCATTTGCGTACTTACTCGGCTCAGCTTTGCCTCAAAAGTCGAAAGTCATTGTTGGATACAGTCAGTACCGTAACGCGGTAGCGTCGGGTCGTACGTGAGCCTCTCGATTTGCTAAGAATATCTATGTTTGAGACTGACCCGACGCTACCGCGTTACGGTACTGACCTCCTCCAAGTCTTAATCCTGACTTTTGAGGCAAAGCTACTCGGCTCCAACAACGATCTCTGACTTGTGAGGCAAAGCCGATAAATGCATTGGACGCTCCCAACCTTCAAAGTTAAAATCACCAGCAGTTCCTAAGGTCAGAACACAAAGTCGCCCGATCAAGGGGGTCACAGGTTGCGCAATTCGCTTAGAAATTACGGGATAGGGCTAGTCGCAGTAGGCGTCGCGGTATTGCTCCGTTGGGTGCTCGATCCGCTGATGGGCGATGCGCTACCTCTCGTCACGCTCTTCGGCGCCGTTGCCGCGGCGGTGTGGTTGGGCGGGTATCGCGTCGCGATCCCCGTGGCCCTTATCGGTTACGCTGCTTGTCACTATCTATTCATCCAGCCGCGCGGCTATTTTGAGGTGACTGACGTCGCGAATCTTGTCGGGTTGATTGCATACCTCTTCACTTGTTCTCTAATCATTGTTTTCGGCGAAGCAGCGCGCGTTGGTAAAACCCGTGTCACTGAGCAGCGCGAAGTTTTCCGAGTCACATTGCGCAGTATCGGAGATGCAGTATTGACGACCGATACCGCAGGACGCATCACCTACATCAATGAGGTGGCAGAATCTTTAACGGGGTGGTCTCACACCGAGGCCCTGGGCCAGCCACTCGAGCGCGTGTTTCAGATTATCAATGAGGTCACGCGGAAGCCGGTCGAGAGTCCGGCAACAAGAGCGTTGCGCCAGGGCGTCGTCGTCGGGCTCGCAAATCACACAGTGCTAATTAAGAAAGACGGCACCGAAAGCCCCATCGACGATAGCGCAGCACCTATTCGAAATGAGCACGGGTACGTGTCGGGCTGTGTACTGATCTTTCGAGATGTAACGGCACAGCGTCTGATCGAGCGCGACAAAGCAAACCAGCTTCTTACGGCTCGCCTGCTCGCTTCAATCGTCGAAAACTCAAACGATGCAATTATCAGCAAGTCGCTCGACGGCTTCATTCAGAGTTGGAACAAAGCCGCTGAACGGGTCTTCGGTTATACGGCCGAAGAGGTTGTCGGACGTCACATCTCACTCGTGATCCCACCAGAACGCATGGCTGAAGAGGATCAGATCATTGCCAAGTTGCGCGCCGGACAACGGATCGAACATTTCGAAACCGAACGACTGGGAAGCGACGGTCAACGCATCATCGTTTCTCTCACCATCTCGCCGATCAAAGATGAAGCCGGAAACGTGACTGGAGCTTCAAAGATCGTGCGGGATATCACGGAGCGTAAACGCGCGGAACGAGAGCGCCAAAACTTCGTCACAGTCGTCGAGAATAGTACTGACTTTATCGGCATGTGCGACTTGCAGGGTCTTCCCTTCTTCGTCAATCGCGCGGGATTGGAAATGGTCGGATTGGACGATATCGAACAGGCTCGCCGTACGCCGCTCCAGGAATTCTTCTTTCCTGAAGATCAAGGGATGATCATGAACGACTTCTTGCCGAGTGTTATGGCGAACGGGAATGGCGAAGTCGAGGTTCGCTTTCGACACTTCAAAACCGGCGAACCTCGCTGGATGGCTTACAAAGTGTTGATGCTAACCAACGCTGCTAACGAGCCCGTCGGATTTGCGACTGTGAGCCAGGACGTCACCGAACGAAAGCGGCTCGCAGATGATCTGCGAAGACTGGCAGCAGACCTGGCCGAAGCCGATCAGCGTAAGAATGAGTTTCTGGCGACGCTCGCTCACGAGCTCAGAAATCCGCTGGCTCCAATGAGCAACATGCTCGAAGTGGTGAAGCACTCCGGCGATGACCGTGAGACTCTCAAACGAGCACACGACACGATCGAACGCCAGTTGGGTCAGATGGTCCGGCTGGTGGACGATCTGCTTGATCTGAATCGCATCACGTACGATCGTCTTGAATTGCGGCGGAGCGAAGTCGAATTATCGTCAGTGATTCAACAGGCTGTCGAAGTGGCGCGTCCGCTCATCGACGCGGCGCGTCATGATTTAACCATTGAGCTTCCTGACGAGCCGATCTATCTAAACGCCGATCGCGCGCGGTTGGCCCAACTGTTTGGGAACCTGCTGAATAATAGTTCCAAATATACGAGACCCAACGGTCGGATCACGCTGAGTGCAAAGCGAATCGACGATGATGTGTTGGTGTCTGTGAAAGACAACGGCGCCGGCATACCGCAGGACAAGTTAGACAGCATCTTTGACATGTTCATGCAGGTCGATCTTACTGCCGAGCGATCGCAGGGCGGGTTGGGTATTGGACTGACGTTAGTAAAACGTTTAGCGCAAATGCACGGCGGATCGATCGAAGCGAGAAGCGCCGGCGAGGGACATGGAAGTGAGTTCATTGTGCGTCTGCCGGTCCTCAGTAAACCGTCAGTTGCCGCGCAGCCCGTAGCACCAGTAGCGGAGCCGTCACCGGAGCGACGGATCTTGATCGTCGACGATAACCGAGACGCTGCTGACTCGCTTGCTATGCTGTTGGAAATTACGGGCAACAAAACGTACCTGGCGCATGACGGCGTTGAAGCAGTCGAGGCGATTGAAGAGCACCGTCCTGAAGTCGTGTTGCTCGACATTGGTTTGCCCAGATTGACTGGGCATGAGGTTTGTCGTCACGTGCGTCAACAACCGTGGGGTCAGGATATTGTGATGATCGCGCTGACCGGCTGGGGCCAGGACGACGATCGCCGCAAGTCAGAGGAAGCGGGGTTCAATGGGCATCTCGTGAAACCTGTGGATTACGATAAGCTGCTGGAGTTATTAAGCTCGTTGACGAATAGTGCAGAGAAGGGTTTGCTAAGCACGAAATGAAACGTTTTCTCACGTTGTGTCTGCTTCTACTGGCAACACAATCGCTTGCGACCGCGCGCACATCGTTGACGCGGGCGCAAGTGAAAGAAGCAGAACGCCGCCTCGTGGATATGGGTTACTGGTCCGGTGCCGTCGATGGTTTACTGGATGCGACAACTCGTGCGGCATTGATCTCTTTTCAGAAATGGGAGGGCCGGACTGTCACTGGTCAACTCACGATCGACGAGCTCGAGGCAATTCGAGCCGCCGCGACTCCCAAAGCCAGGGAAGATGGCTACGAGCATGTCGAAGTCGATCTTGATCGACAGGTGTTGCTGCTCGTCGCCGGCGACGGAAGGGTCAGAGTCCTTCCTGTCTCAACGGGCAATGGAAAAGAATTTTCCTACGAGGGTCAGACGAGCATAGCGTACACACCTCGCGGCCGTTTCGTCGTTTACGAAAAAGGTGTTGGTTGGGAAAACAATGTGCCCGGATCGATGTATTACCCGAATTACATCAGCGGCGGAATTGCGATCCACGGGAGTTTGAACGTGCCCGTCGAGCCGGCCAGTCATGGTTGCATTCGCATACCGATGTTCGCGGCGCGAGAAGTCAGTAAAATTTTGGAGCTGGGAACGATTGTGTTGGTCTATGATAAGGTGTCGTTCGTCTCAGCGAAGTCGTGGGTTGAGAATCCGAAACTTAAGGAAGCCGCGCTGGTGAACAGCGGTCAGCACTAACTAGTGGTCCAGAACGCGATCAGCGCGGGAACGAGCAACCAGAGCAGTCCTTTCACCAGGAAGAAGAGAAATCCCCAGAAGCCGAGTCGTTTGATCCAGGTAACTGCCTTCATACCGTCATCATCGCATTAAGGTCACATGAGATTGTGACCAAGAACGCTCGAAAATTAAAGTCCGGAAGGAGAATTTCCGAATGTTCCCCTACGTCAAACAGAGTCTCATGGTTGTTCTGACGGTCGCCTTGTTCTCAGGTCATATCAACGTCGTGGCGTCATTAACTCGCCCGGAAGACGAAATCGTTCTCGCCGAAGGCACTGCGATAAAAGTCGTCACGGCGGAGGAGATCACGAGTAAAGCGGCGAAACCGAATGATCCCGTGAAGTTCACGGTTGCCGAAGACCTCGTGATCAATGGTCAGGTTGTCGTGCGCAAAGATACGCCGGCTCTCGGGAGCGTCATCACTGCGCAAAAAGGCGGCTACATGGGTAACTCAGGCAAGCTGGCGATTCAGGTCGAGTCGACTACGACCATTGATGGCCAGCCTTTGAAGCTGCGCGCAGCGAAAGGTGGTGAAGGAGACGACAAGACCACCAGCACGTTTGCACTGGCGTCGGTAATTAGCCCCCTATTCCTCTTCAGAAAGGGCGGTGAGGCGAAGATCGAAGCGGGGACGGCGGTGACGGTGTACGCCGGTGAAGAGAAGCGTTTTCGCGTTGATGGTTCAACTCTCGTACCTGTCGTCTTTGAACCTCGAACGGTCAGTTCCGAACCGGCGACAGTTTTCATCTACCGTCCGAAGAAGTGGGTCGGCAGAGGTCTCGAGCCTTCTGTATTTGTGGACAAAACGGAGTTGGCGCGAATGGACAATGGGCGGTTTTTTGCGCTGAAGTTGAAGCCGGGGAAACACATCATCCACATGACCGACGATGAGAAAGGCTATGCGATCGAGATGGGCCCCGGCGAAACGTACTTCTTTCGCATCGGCCTCGAGGCTGGTGTCTGGAAGGGCCAGGGCAAGATTACACTCGACGACCGCGAACGCGCATTGAAAGAAATCAAAAAACTAAAGTTTATCGGCAAGGACAAAATCAAAGCTACGGAGATCGTGGTGGAACTGACGCCACCAAACTAATTCGCAAGTCTGTTCTTATCTACGTGAACGCCGCTGGCTCAAGTAAAGACCGACGCGGAGACGCGGAGACGCGGAGACGCGGAACAGCATCACCGCGTCACCGTGTCTCCTCGTCTCCGTGTCTGCTTTTCACATGATGCTCGGCTCGCATCTTTTGAAGTTGTTCCTGTTGTTCCGGTGTGAGCCGGTTCTTCAAGCGTATTGCCAGACCGATGTGCAGGCGTTTGATCTCACGCTCGATGTCGAGCACTTTGTCGAGCTGGGTCAGCGCCTGCTGCTCGTTGACGGCCGGCGATTTCATCGTTTCATGCAGCAGCTCCATTTGGTCCTGAAGTTTCCATTGTAGTTCCTGAAAACTCGCCGTCGTTTTTTGAATCTCACTCCGCATAAAGGCTTTCTGTTCGTCAGTGAGACCAAGTTCGCGCGCATGGCCCATGATCAGTTCTGGCGGAAACATGACGTGCGCCAGCGGATCCGGATGCGGTGGCTGCGGAGGATTTGGCGGATTCTGGCCGAAAGGCATGTCTGGATGAGGCGGCGGGGCAGGCGGGCGTGATTGTTGGCCAACCACCACTGTTGCTGTCAGAAGCACTACGCCCATCATGATGATCGGCATTTTTGTTTTCATTGCTTGAACTCCTTCACGTCGTTGTTTGGCAGAAATGATTCCAATTCCTTCGCGGACTGATCGAGTTGCGGCAGAGAGTTAAAAACGGGACTTACTGGAAACTGTAAGAACGAAACGGTTGGCGATTGCCAGTTCGAGAGCAGCGCCAGTTCTTGAACGGGTGGTTGAATCTTTCTTGGCCGCGCAACTCTTTTCCGAAACTGCTGAGACGATTTTCTTTGAGTCGTAGAGACGACTTTGTTTTCTTCGAGGGCCCGCGGCAGTGTGTGTGTTGGCGAGACGACTACTTGCGCGGTTTGAGCAGATGGGTATCGCGACCATAATGCGAACGAACCCAGGGCCGCCAGAGCAAGTACCGAGACGAGTAACGTCAACGACGGGCTCATCGAGCTGCGTAGCGAATCTGGTGCCGTCGTCTCCGCACGACGCCAGAGTTCCTCGAAACGAGGTGCTGCACTTTGGTCTTCGAGCGACAGTTCACAGAACAACGCCCGAATTCTCTTTTTGTCTCCAGCCGAGTCCATAACCCCCTTCTTTCTGATCCAACTCTTCCCGCAAGCGTTTCTTTCCTCGCGCGTAGTGTCGACGCGCGCTTCCGATTGAGACGCCCATTA
>Ga0157372_10008429_pt1 | contig 10944 bp, 10 predicted proteins | sample C55metaG_FD_115307 | JGI IMG/M metagenome (GOLD analysis project Ga0157372, IMG submission 115307) | Corn rhizosphere microbial communities from Kellogg Biological Station, Michigan, USA - C5-5 metaG | ecosystem: Host-associated > Plants > Roots > Rhizosphere > Soil | place: USA: Michigan...
CTTTACCTTCTAAGTTTGTATTCATTTGTTTTTCTATAGTTATTGCAGTTAATATTGATTTTCTATTTTGGTGATGTTAAGGGTCATGAGTTAATAATTCATGGATCATAGTTTATATTTCCTGATCCATCTTTCAGGCGCCTTGTCCTGGTTCCTGACTCTTTACTCGTGGTTCTCAACCAGACTACTAAGCAGCCTGACTCTTCTTGCTGATTTTAATTTTAGGCTGAGAGTTGATGCTGGACTGGTAGGTAGCCAATAGTACACGCTCATAAAGATTTCCTGTCATGCGAGCTACGTTTTCCCAGGTAAACATGGAGTTAACGCGTTTTAATGAATTGAGCTTCATGCTTTGCATCAACTCTTTACTGGAAAGGATCTTTTCAGCCCTTTTAGCTAACGATACCGGATCATTAGGAGGTACCAGGAATCCTGTTTTTCCTTCAATTACACTGTATTTAATTCCGCCAACTTCAGAACCTATTACCGGAGTTCCACACGCCATTGACTCCAGCGGTGTAATTCCAAAAGGCTCGTACCATGGAGTAGTGATAAAGATATCCGCAGCAGCGTAAAAATATTTTAACACATTACGGTTCTTGCGGCCAACAAAAGTTACGTTTGCTGCAACTCCTTTTTTCTCTGCTAAAGCCTGCAAGCGGGCAATCTCAGGGCAAGCAAGCGGGTCTGGTGCATCAGTTTCTCCACCCACAATCACCAATCGTACGCTATCGGTATTTTTGCAGAGATATTTCAGAGAACTAATCACATTATCCACTCCTTTTCTTGGAACCATTCTGCCTAATTGCAGAAGAATTTTTTCGTTCACATCCAGGTTAAGGAATTTACGTGCAGCAATTTTATCTACCGGATAAAACTCCTGTGGACTAAATCCGCATGGGATTACAGTAATTTTTTCTGCAGATGCTCCATAAAGATTAATCAGGTCTTCTCTGTCCTGAGGGCATTCTGCAATAATTTTATCTGCTTTTTGTATAGCTTCTTCTTCAATAAACAATCGTTCAATTGGAAACTTATCCTGATCTTTCTGATGAATTCTTCTTACATGACCTAAGGCATGGAAAGTAACTACAAACGGGACATCGAGAACCTCCTTAATTTCCATCGCCACCTTGGCCGACATAAAGAAATTAGCATGAATTAAATCGTAAGTAATTCGTTCTTCCACCATAAATTCAAGCATGCTATTCTTGAATTGTGGCATATATTGCAGCAATTCCTCTTTTGCAACAAAGGCAACTGGACCAGCTTTAACGTGGATCACTCTTATTCCCGGAAGCCAGTTTACAACCTCAGGTAATTCCGGGTTATCCCACCTTGTAAAAATGTCCACAAGATGATCTGTTTTGGCAAGGAATTTAGCTAGTTCGGCCACATATACATTCTGTCCTCCACTATCTACTCCCCCTAGCGTTGCCAAAGGAGAGGCATGCTCACTAATAAAAGCAATTTTCTTCTTCATGTTTTTCATCAGAATAATTGTTTTTCAACGGTAATGAAGCGATCATGTGCCATCCCGAAACTCCGCGATTATTCATGCCAGTTCGTGTGCAACACACATGATGATTTCATCATGATAAATTTGTTTTTCAAAGGCGATGAAGCTTTCAGGTGCTTCATCTTTCTTATTCAATGTGCAATTTCAGATCGCACATGATTTTTTTCATATTTAGATAAACATCTTAAATCCTTAAGCTTCAGATTCGATGTATACTGGTCTTTTTTGAGAAGCTGTGTGACTTATTACCTGATCAAATGTTTCTTCCCAGTCTCGGGCAAACCGGCTAATATTAAAACGATCCTTTGCAATTCTTTGTCCCTCTGCTCCTAATTGTTTAGCCAGTTCAGGTTTCTCCAACAGCTCTTTCATTTTATCCGCCAGATAGTTAATATCTGTATGAATGTAACCGGAAACGCCATTTTGTATTACTGTAACCAATTCGGTTGTTGCCAAACCCACTACAGGGATACCGATAGTCATAGCTTCACAAATTGAAAGCCCAAGACTAGTATAGCGTATGGGGTTAAAGAAAAAACGGTATTTACTGATAAATTCTGGTAGCTGCTGATGTTTTACTTCGCCAAGGCCAAGTTCTTCTGCTCCCATTCCCACCAGATCCAATGGAACTCTTTTTTTAAGCTCAAGAAATACATCTAAACCTAAGCGGCGGCCTCGTTTCTGTATATTGTTGATTACTACGATCCCTTTCTCCAACTCACCCTTATACGTAGCATTCGGAGCAACTACACCGTGGTCTATAACCTTAGTTGGGGTCCTATTGTTTTCCCACATTAAATTATTAAAGTGAGTTACGTGAACAATCAGCATGTTCGGATCATCCACCGGATGTTTGGTATCCGTTGGAACTTCGCGGGGAGGATCGTGTTCTAGGTAGATTTTCGGTAATTCTCTTTGTTCTGCACTTAAAATTTCGAACTGATCTTTAAGATAATTTTTGTGAGACTGAAAAAGGATACAGTCAAACTGCATATCTTTTACTTTTTCAATAGGAACTTCATGTACATTTTCGCCAAAGGGAAAAGTTGTTCCTTTACCATAATAGCCTTCGGAATTATCTTCTTTTGTTGGAATATATAAGTCGTAATTCCCTTGAGATAAATAATATAAATAGGTTCCGTGTATATGCCAGGTAAATATTTTAGGACGGTTTTCCTTAGAACTCGTAATTGATGTGTTTTGCATATTTATCTGTAGATGTAGACACATAACACGACAGACACTCTAAGAGTTTAAAAAAATGAGGCAATTTTTATTCACAAAGCAAATCACTGAGCAAAAACAGGTATTAATACGTGAGAAAAATTAACAAAACCCGTATTTTCAATTAAAAAAGTACAGCATGCTGAAATAAAAAATCAGTTAAATTTCTTCTGTTTCAAATCTTATTCCCAGCTGTTTTAACAATATAGCTGCGTTAAACGTTTTGCATTCGCCTTTTTTTATCTTGTAATCAAACAGCATTTCATTGTTTATTATGTGAATATCGAAGTAAAAATTGCGAACATAATCCGGATACTTCTCTTCTAATCTTGCAATCTGCAGATCGTGAGTAGCAACAATTCCTACAGCTCTTTGGCTTATTAACTGCTCAATAATAGCCTTTGACCCCAGGTATTTATCTACAGAATTGGTTCCTCTCAGCATTTCATCAATCATAAAATAAACCTTTTCGTTAGTTTGCAGGGTTTTCAACAAGAGTTTTAAACGGTTTAATTCTGCCTTAAAAGTTGATGTACCTTCGTTCAGTGAATCTTTAATACGCATATAAGTAAATATCAGCATATTACTCACTTTCAGCTTTTGTGCACAAACAGGGGCTCCGGCTAGTGCCAAAACTGCATTTATTCCTAATGTTCTTAAAAAAGTGCTTTTTCCGGCCATGTTTGAACCTGTTATGATATCAACTTTAAAATCATTTTCTAAGGTAAAATCATTGAAAACGCGTTTATCGACAGGAATTAAAGGATGCCCGAGATTAACAGCGGTATAAGTATAAGCGCTTTCTTCAGCTATTTCGGGGAAGCTCCAGTTGGGATAATTAGTATGTAAACTGCAAAGACTTGCTAAAGCTTCAATTGTTGATAAATCATCAAAAGCTTGTTCTACAGTAGTTGTGTTTTCTTCCGTCCAACGGTCAATTGCAATTAACTGCTTCACATCCCACGCAAATAAAAAGTTAAGAACAGGGCCAACAAAAATATTTAAGCGATATTCCAGCTTGTTAGAGAGCGAGGAAAGTTCCTTAATTTTCTTATGGAAAGCATGACCTTGAATCTTATTCTTTATTAAACTAAGAGACACCAGGTATTCAGCCTTGAAATGCTGTTGTTCCACCACTTTAAAAGTTTCCGAATAGTTATAGAAAGTTTTCGAAGCTTTGCCTATAAATCTGTCGGCCTTGTTGATTTTAACAGAATTGGCCATAACAATTATAGAATTTATAACGCCAATTAAGGCAGCCGGAATAATTAATGCAGGGATTAAATATCCGGCAAAAGCAAAAGTTAGCAGCAACCAGGGCGACACTTTCAGATACTTTTTAAGGAAAGGATGAAAGCTTTCTTCCGGTTCTTTCAAATACAAGAACAGCTTTGCAACTTCATTTTCCTTATCATCTTTTGCAAATAGCAGTCTCGCTTTATATTGTTGAAGCCAATCTTTATGCTCTGCTAATTCCTTTAAAGCTAGCTGCCGTTGTAGTATTTCCGAAGTTGCGGCTCTTTGTTTTAGCCATCCTGCTAATTTTTCGTTGCCTGCTGCTGTTGCTGAGCGGTTTAATAAATGAAACAATGAACCTTTGCCAAAAATATCAAGATCAGAAGTATAAATATGTTCATCATCCTGATAATCAGCACCATCATTATAGAAGTTTTTATTATGACAAATACTGTCTAATTCATTCTCATTCACCTTTTTTAAACGACTGTAAAATTCCTTTTCTTTATCTACCACTGCTTGTTTACTAACCAGCCATGCAAAGGCAAGCATACTTAGCAGGATGCATACTTCGGTAAGGAAAACGCTCTCAGATTGTACACTCTGGTAAATAGCAAAAATTGCCATGGCAATTACAAACAGACGTAAAAACGAATAAGTATTAACAAGTTTTGAAAAATGCTGCCATTGTTTTTCGGCCGATTGCACCTGTTGTTTGTAGTAGTTTATAATGGTTTCCTGAAACATTGTTATTTGCTGTAGCTAGAACAAATGTCTTATTTATTGCAGAAAAACACGATGGAATATTTATTGAAGCTTTACCTTCGTTCAGTTATTAGCTGATTTATCATTTTTGATACCTGGAAGCTGACATTATTAACAGAAATATTTTATGAATTATAAATTAGGTGAATTTGTTCGTTTTGTTGAAGAGAAAAGAGAAGGTTACATAACCCGTATCATAGACGATCAGATGATTGGTGTAACAGGTGACGATGATTTCGAAATACCGGTACTTGCCAGCAAAGTTACACGTGTATATGGCCGGATGGAGGAAGGTGTGGAAAGTCAGGTTGTGGCAGAAAAGCCAATAAAGCCAGAAGAATTCAAATATAAAGGAGTGCATTTGGCTGTGGTTTCCGATCCAAACAAAGGTTCTGTTGTGCATTTTTATTTGGTTAATGAAACGTCCTTCCAACTTTTACTATCCTTAAATAGTGTCAAGAATGGTATTTATAAAGGTTTTTACGCAGGTATTCTTGCAGGAAATTCAACTGTAAAAGTTTATACAGCGAGTCTTCCTGAATTAAGTAACTGGCCTGATTTTGAGTTTCATATAACGTATTACAGCCCGCAGGAAACCAAATTACCAGAACCTCTTATTATCAAAGAAAAATTTAAAGCGAAAGATTTTTCCGGAGCAAAAAAACTGATTCCTGTTTTAAAACAACAAGGCTGGCAATTTCGTCTGGACCAGGAAGACTTAGTGATTGATCCTGAAAAAATAAAAGAAAGCTTTTTTAAACCAGCCGAAGAAAAAAAGGATATTGAGAAGCCTGCTAAAGAAATTGATCTGCATATCGAAAAACTTAGAGATGATCATCAATTTCTTGATAGCTCTGAAATCATCAGGATACAAATGGAGCATTTCAGAAAAGCTTTAGACGCTGCCATAGTGCATAAACTTCCTTCTATTATTTTTATTCATGGCGTAGGCAACGGAACTTTAAGACACGAAATTCAGAAAGTTGTAAGTAAGCATCAACAGGTAAAAACCTATATGGATGCCTATAAAGAAAAATTTGGTTATGGAGCAACAGAGGTGTTTCTGAAGTAGGAGACAGAAGGAGGTTTAAAGTCTGAAGCCTGATCTTAATCTTTTTAAACCAGGCAGCCTCTCATATCTCAAGTCTCATATCTCATATCTTCTCTATGAAAGTAACTTCAATAGATATTTACCGCTTTAGCATTCCAATGGTTCCCTTTTCCATTGCTACAGGAACTATGGATTATGCTCAGAATGTTTTTATTCGTGTTTTTAAGGATAATGATATTTATGGAGTTGGTGAATGTTCGGCTTTTCCCATGATTGTAGGAGAAACTCAGGAAACCTGCCTCGCCATGGCTAAGGAATTTGCCCGGTTGTGGATTGGAAAAGATGCGCTTGATATTAATGCACGACTGCAAGAGCTGGATTGGTTTACTGCAAAAAACACGACCATTAAAAGCGCATTTGATATGGCCCTCTATGACCTGGCCGCAAAAGAAGCTAATCTTCCTCTTTATAAATTCTTAGGCGGAAGTACCAGGCCTGTTGAAACTGATATCACCATTGGAATCAATACACCAGATCTGATGGTAGAACAAGCGAAAGAATTTGTTGCTTCTGGCGCCGGAATATTAAAAGTTAAACTTGGCAAAAACGCATCAGAAGACCTGATTCGAATAAAAAGGATCAGGGAAGCTGTAGGAAAAGATATTGCTATACGCATTGATGCTAATCAGGGCTGGAGTTTTGAGGAAGCAAAAAAGACACTTAACGACTTGGCACCTTACCATATTGATTTTTGTGAACAACCCCTTAGGACATGGTATGACGACCTTCTGCCCGAACTTGTTGCTTCTTCCCCTATTCCTATCATGGCTGATGAAAGTTGTTACAATCATCATGATGCAAGAAGACTCATCAAGCAAAAGTCTTGTAATTCAATCAACATAAAATTTTCTAAATCAGGAGGAGTTTCGGAGGCCTTAAGAATTTATCAGGAAGCCACGAAAGCAAATATCCCATGCATGCTCGGAGGGATGCTTGAAAGCAGAATTGCACTAAGCGCAAAACTGCATTTTGCTTATGCTTGCAAAGAAATAAAGCTTTTTGATCTTGACACTTGCCTTCTTGGTCATCTGGAAGATCCCTGCCTGAACGGATTGAAGTACGATAAATACAATTTATCTGTTCCAGACCTACCAGGAATTGGAGCTGACGCTAGAGAAAGCTTTTTAGAGAAATGTGAAAGGATACAAATTCCTTAAAAACAATTTTCGTAAGTAAGTTGGTAAGGAACTTTTGCAGGGATACGTAAGGTCTGTCGTAAACATTCAACCTTTTTTAACAAAAAGCTGATCCCTTCTAGCCGATATAATTCGATATCCTGATTATTCAAATTATAGGTAACTTCAGACAAGCTTCCTTGCCCGTTAACTATAAATAATATCAAAATACCTCTTCGCTCGTAAAGTATAAATTGCCAATTTTCGCGTAAAACTTCCTTCAACATTTAATTCAAGTACGAGTTATGGTATCAAATGTTACAAGTAATATTTTTAATAAAACTGTCCTTAAATAAAAAAGGCTCGAAAGTGTTTTACTTCCAAGCCTCACTTAATTTTATATTATCGAATTCCTAAGCTAAATTCACCTCTAATAATTCCGTATAAAAATCCTTAATTGTTCGACCAATTGCTCTTACCTGTTGTGGTATAATACTATTTTCAGTTTGACCCGGAACCGTGTTTACTTCAATAAAATAAAAATCATTTGTTCCTTCCTGAAGAATATAATCAATACGAACAACTCCATTACAATTCAACTTTTTATAGGCTCCTTCCACTACCCTTTCCACTCTGGCTTTTTCTTCTTCAGACATTCGTCCAGGTGTAATTTCTTCCGAAACCCCTGTGGTATATTTGGCTTCAAAATCGAAAAACTCCTTTGAGCTGATTATTTCAGTCGCCGGAAGCACCTTGATTCCTTCTTTGCCTTTATATATCCCGATAGTAAATTCTCTTCCCTTAATAAACTCTTCTACCAATACCTGAGAATCTTCAGCAAAAGCCTTATTTAAAGCTTCGGGAAGTTCTTCTGCTGTTTTCACCTTGCTCATGCCAATACTGCTTCCGCCATTGTTTGGCTTTACAAATACGGGTAGCTTCAAATTATTAAGGACCTCGTTAACAGCATCAGCAGAGTTAGAAAACAATTGAACCGATCTAGCAATATTCAATTCAGGAACACCATTAACAACCGCTTTGGTATAACCTTTATTCATTGTAATAGCTGATGTTAAAGCATCACAAGTATTGTAAGGAATATTTAAAAGATCGAAGTAGCCCTGTAGCTTTCCATCTTCACCAGGAGAACCATGAAGACCAATGAAAACTCCATCAAAAACAATTTTGTTCCCATTAACTGTTAAAGAAAAATCGTTTTTATCAACAGCAATTCTACCAGCGGTGGCATCTTCATAATACCAGCCATCTTTATCAATAATTATTTTATATACATCGAATTTCTCTCTGTCCAAATTCTGGTCAATAACAGCTGCACTTTTTAAAGAGATTACCGACTCATTGGTTAGTCCGCCTGTTACAAGAGCTATTGTTTTTTTCATGGCAGCAAAGATAGGAATTGGAGGTGAGAGCTTAAAGGTAAAAGGTCAAAGGCTACCCTTTAAAGATATTTTGGTAGTTATAAATTAATCATAGAAATTTAAAAATCCTGAGGGGAAAGCTTTCTGCTTTTACCTTTTACCTTTCACCTCCCCTATCTCCCAACTTATTTACTAATTTTGCACAATGGATCAAACGTCTCAGCTTACTGAGTTTGGCAAGATATTTATCTTTTTAATTATAGGGATATTGCTGGTATGCGGTACGCTTTTCCTTTCAAAAATATTGGCTCCCAATAAGCCTACTCCGCTTAAATTAACTTCCTATGAATGTGGTGAAGAACCAACAGGAAATTCATGGGTGCAGTTTAATTCCCGGTTTTATGTTATTGCATTGATATTTCTATTGTTTGATGTGGAGATGGTTTTTATTTTTCCATGGACAACTGTTTTCGGACAAAAATCTCTTCTGGAAGCTGCACCCAACTGGGGCTGGTTTACTTTAATAGAGATGTTCATTTTTGTAGGGATATTGATCATCGGCTTGGTTTATGTTTGGAAAAGAGGAGATCTGGATTGGATTAAACCAGAACAAAAATTGCCGCACGTAGATGTTTCTATACCAATGTCGGTTTATGATCGTATTAATAACGAAACGTATAAAGTAAAAGAATTTAGCCTGGAAGGTGTAAAACCACAACCAGAAGAAGATACGGCAGCGGTAGCAACAACCAGTCCGAAGCCTGGATTTAAACCAACTTTCAGAAAAGGATAAGAATATGAGTCTGGATAATATGCAACAAGATGGCGGGGTTATCATAACCAAACTCGACGACCTGTTAAACTGGGCTCGCCTGTCGTCATTATGGCCTGTAAGTTTTGGTATTGCCTGCTGTGCTATCGAAATGATGGGTTCTATGGCTTCAACTTATGACCTTGATCGTTTGGGAGTATTTCCACGGCCTTCCCCTCGTCAGTCTGATGTGATTATTATTGCAGGAACGGTAACCTTTAAAATGGCCGAGAGGATTAAAAGGTTATACGAACAAATGCCGGAACCTAAATATGTTATTTCAATGGGTTCATGCTCCAACTGTGGCGGTCCTTACTGGCAGCACGGTTATCACGTAGTAAAAGGTGTAGATCGTATTATACCTGTAGATGTTTACGTTCAGGGCTGTCCTCCAAGGCCAGAATCTTTAATTGGAAGTATTCTTGAACTGCAAAAGAAGATTCAGGAAGAAAGCTTGTTAACCTCTAAGTAAGTATCCATTATCTCATTCAATTCGTATTTTTCACAGATTTAGGCTAAACTTGCAGCTATGAAAGCTTTTTATGGCGATTTACGTGTAGGAATTCTTGGCGGTGGCCAGTTAGGACGCATGCTTATTCAACAAGCCATCAACTACAATGTAAATATTCGTGTATTAGATCCTGACCCTGAAGCTCCATGCAAAAAGTTATGCGACAAGTTTGTTCAGGGTTCTTTAACAGATTTTGAAACCGTTTACAACTTTGGAAAAACCTGCGATTTACTTACCATAGAAATTGAAAAAGTAAATGTTGACGCTCTTCAAAAACTGGAAGATGAAGGAGTTATTGTTTATCCCCAGCCCCGTATTCTTAGGTTAATTCAGGACAAAGCCCTGCAAAAAGAGTTCTTCAAACAAAACAATATTCCAACCGCTCCTTTTCAGTTAGTTTCTAATAAGGAAGCTCTTAAAAACGCGACCTTAAGTTTTCCTTACATTCAAAAATTGCGTAAAGACGGCTATGACGGCAAAGGTGTCTACAAAGTAAAATCAGAAGAGGATTTTGAAAACGCATTTGAAGCACCAAGTCTGATAGAAGAATGGGTGGATTTTGAGAAGGAGATTTCTGTAATTGTTGCAAGGAATGAAAAAGGTGAGACCAAAACCTTCCCATTGGTTGAAATGGAATTTAATCCGGAAGCAAACCTGGTAGAATTTTTAATTTCACCCTCTACTCTTCCTGTAGAAATACAAAAACAAGCAGATCAATTAGCTCTTCAGGTAGCCGAAACTTTTAAAATTTGTGGCTTACTTGCTGTTGAAATGTTCTTGACAAAGGATGGTCAGATTTTAGTAAATGAACTTGCTCCAAGACCCCATAACAGCGGACATCAAACTATAGAAGGAAACCGCGTTTCTCAATTTGAACAGCATTTAAGAGCTATTTTTAACCTTCCACTTGGCGACACTGCTCCTATTGGTAATGCTGTGATGATAAATCTTTTAGGCGAAAAAGGCTTTGAAGGCCTGGCAGATTATGAAGGAATGAATGAGATCCTTAAACATGATGGAGTATATGTACACCTTTACGGAAAGAAATTTACTAAGCCATTCAGAAAAATGGGACACGTAACTATAGTAAGTGAAAACCGTGAGGAAGCTATATCTAAAGCACGTTTTGTTCAGAAAACCCTTAAGGTGAAGGTGTAATAAAGGTAAAAGGCGAAAGCTGAAAGGTAAAAGGTTCTATTTAAAAAAAGTCCAACTCTCAGCATCGCTTCAATTTTTAATTTTGACTTTTTAATTTTTACTTATACAATGAAAG
>Ga0157372_10008433_pt1 | contig 10941 bp, 7 predicted proteins | sample C55metaG_FD_115307 | JGI IMG/M metagenome (GOLD analysis project Ga0157372, IMG submission 115307) | Corn rhizosphere microbial communities from Kellogg Biological Station, Michigan, USA - C5-5 metaG | ecosystem: Host-associated > Plants > Roots > Rhizosphere > Soil | place: USA: Michigan...
TGCTGAAGCGAATGCGAAGCCCGCCGCCATATGGCGCCGAGAAGTCGGTGTGGCTGGCGAACCGCTGGCCGCCGACGCCTCCCTCGAGAATGAGGTCGTGCGTCTGTCCGCCGAGCCCGAACGGGAGATTGAAGTTGAGCTGCCCGTTGAAGGTCTGAACGCTGCTCGTTCCGGTGCCGCGCGCCGCCTTGTTGTCGAACGTCGACGAGGAGAACGTCCCCTCGAGCTCCCACCGCCGGTTCAGGAAGACTCCGAGTCTTCCGCCCAGTCCAAATCCGTCGTCGGTCTGCCACGCTTCGTCGGCGCGCGTGAACTGCCCGAAGACGCCTACTTCGGTCGTGCCGAGCTTTTGCGCGGCGGCCTCGACCGAGCTCACGAGCGTGAGAACGATGCTCGCGACAGCCAAACGCTGTATGCGCATGCGAAGTCCTCTCTGGATTGATTTTGATCGCTGCCGACCTCGCCGGCCGAATGCAGGGACGTGCTGCGATGGCCAGGGGGGCGGCTCAAACCCGCGGCGGGTAATCTAACGACCGGACTCTGCCGGAGATCGTAGGGAGTTTCGACGCACTCGACACCCGATCGCACCGGGCGGATATTCCTGCGTCGCCGAGCCGCCGTTTGTCGGCGTCAGCCGTCCGAGTCTCCCAACGCCGAAGTCCCACTGGCCCCCGGCCCCTTCGCGAACCACCCTGGCGAGGAGCACGTTGCACATGCCGAATCGCATTTCGCCCTCTTCCTCTACCCGTCCGGTTTCGTTCGTCACGACCGCGCTGCTCGCCGCGTGCGCGATGGCAGCGCTGCCGGCCACGGTGCTGGCGCAGCGCGTCGCGAATCGTGAGCTGAGCGCTCCGAACGCGTACGCGATCACGAACGCGCGCATCGTCCCCGGAAACGGTCCGACGATCGACCGCGGAACGATCGTCCTGCGCAACGGCCTGATCGCGGCCGTCGGCCCGGCCGTGCAAGCGCCGGCCGACGCGCGGGTCATCGATGGCAGCGGCCTTACCGTCTACCCCGGCATCATCGACGCCAACAGCAGCCTCGGACTCGGCGGCGGCGCGGCCGTCGTCGCCGATGCCGGCCGCGGTGGTCGCGGCGGCGGAGGAGGCCGCGGAGCGGCGCCGGCGCAGCAGGGGGCGCCGGTTGGCGCCCCAAACTCGCTGCACCCGATCGGACTTCAGCCGGAACTCGCGGTGGTCGATCTTCTGCACGCCGACGAAGAGGCGCTCGCCGGTCCGCAGAGCGCCGGGATCACGGCCGCGCTCACCGCCCCGCCCACGGGAATCTTCCGCGGTGAATCGGCCGTGATCCTCCTCGCCGGCTCGACGGCGCAGGCGATGCTGATCAAAGCGCCCGTCGCGGAGCACATCGGCTTCACGCCGTCGCGCGGTGGCGGCTATCCAAATTCTCTCATGGGCGTGTTTTCGGCGCTGCGACAGACGCTGCTCGACGCGCAGCACTACGCCGCCGAACAGGCCGCGTACGCCAAGAATCCGCGTGGCATGCGCCGCCCCGAGCCCGACCCGTCGCTCGAGGCGCTGCAGCCCGTGTTGCAGCGGCAGATCCCCGTGGTGATGGAAGCGTCGTCGCAGCGCGAGATCGAACGCGCGCTGGACCTCGCGAAAGAGTTCAATCTCCGCCCGATCATCGCGGGCGGCGAAGAGGCCGATCTGGTCGCGGCGCGGCTCAAGGCCGAGAACGTGCCGGTACTTCTGTCGCTCAACTTCCCGCGCCGCCCGCAGGCGTCGGCCGACGCCGACCCCGAGCCGCTGCGCACGCTGCGCGCGCGCGTCGAAGCGCCCAAGCTCGCCGCGAAGCTGCAGGCGGCCGGCGTGAAGTTCGCGTTCGAGGACGGCGGGCTGACGACGTGGTCTGACTACCTCGGCAACGCGGGCCGCGCGGTCGAGAACGGCCTCACCTCCGATCAGGCGGTTCGCGCGCTGACGCTGGCGCCCGCCGAAATTCTCGGCGTGACCGACCGGCTCGGCTCGATCGAAACCGGCAAGGTCGCGAACCTCACCGTGACGCGCGGCGACCTATTCACGGGCCGCGTGGCGCACGTCTTCATCGACGGCACGCCGCTCGAGCCGCGCGCGCCGGCCAACGCGGCCGCGTCGCTCGCCGCCGGCACGTGGACGATCACGATCACGACGGACGAGGGCGAGAAGCCGGTGACGCTCACGCTGCAGCAGGTCGGCGAGCAACTGCGCGGCACGATCCAGGGCTCGCTCGGCAGTTCACAGATTTCTAACGGGTCGATCGGGCCGGCGGGCGACGTGCAGTTCTCGGCATCGCTGACGATGGGCTCCGGGACGGAGGAAGGACGGTTCATCGGCACGATCGAGGGCAACCTGATGCGCGGCACCGTCGCCGTCGTCGGACATCCGCAGTCGACGTTCGTGGGCACCAAGCCCGACGCCGGCCAGGGCGGTGGCCGCCGCGGAAGGCCGCCGGTCGAATGAAGATGCGACGTAAGCAGAACGTCTCCGCCCACCGGACTCCTTTTCCCTCGCCATTCACGGCCAGACCCATGTCCAGACTATCGATCGCCATACTCTTCGCCGCGGCGACGGGGGGGGCGGCCGGCGCGCAGCAGGCGCAGCCCGCGACCGTCGCCAAGCCGACACTCATCAAGAACGCGACGGTCCTCACCGTCACCAAAGGAAAGCTCGAGAACACCGACCTGTTGTTGCAGAACGGCAAGATCGCGCAGATCGGCAAGAATCTCTCGGCGCCGGCTGGCGCGACGGTCATCGACGCGACGGGCAAGTACGTGATGCCCGGCATCATCGACCCGCACTCGCACACGATGATCGACGCGGTGAACGAGGGCTCGCTCTCGGTGACGTCGATGGTGCGCGTTCGCGACGTCCTCAACCCGACGGACATCAACATCTACCGCCAGCTCGCCGGCGGCGTGACGACGATCAACGTGCTGCACGGCTCGGCGAACACGATCGGCGGACAGAACGCGGTCGTGAAGCTCAAGTGGGGCCGCGACGTCCCCGAGATGCTGTTCCCCGGCGCGATGCCCGGAATCAAGTTCGCGCTCGGCGAGAACGTGACGCAGAAGAACGGGCAGACGGCGGCGCAGGCGCAGGGGCGGGCGCTGCGATACCCGGCGACGCGCATGGGCCAGGAAGAAGTGCTGCGCGACGCGTTCACGCGCGCCCGCGACTACAAGGCGTCGTGGGACGACTACAACGCGAAGGTGAAGGCCGGCGACAAGACCGCGGTGGCGCCGGAGCGCGACCTGGAGCTCGAGCCGCTCGTCGAGGTGCTCGAGGGCAAGCGCTTCGTGCACGCGCACTCCTACCGCGCCGACGAAATGTTGATGCTGCTGAACGTCGCCAAGGAGTTCGGCTTCACGGTCAAGACACTTCAGCATGGGTTGGAAGGCTATAAAATCGCATCGGAGATCGCGCAGGCCGGAACGGGCCTGTCGACCTTCGCCGACGAGTGGTCGTACAAAGTCGAGGCGTACGACGCGATCCCGTACAACACGGCGATCCTCATGCACCACGGCGTCGTGGCGACGGTGAACTCCGATTCGGACGAGCGTGCGCGGCGGCTCAACATCGACGCGGCGAAGATGATGCGCTACGGCGGGCTGACCGAGGACGAAGCGCTCAAGACGATCACCTACAACGGCGCGGTGCAGCTGGGCGTCCAGAACCGCGTGGGGTCGATCGAAATCGGCAAGGACGCCGACGTCGTGATCTGGTCCGGCGATCCGCTCAGCGTGTACTCGTCCGCCGAAACGACGTTCATCGACGGCGAAGTGTTCTTCGACGTCAAGAAGGACGCCGCATTGCGCGATCAGATGGCGAAAGAGCGCGCGTCACTCGAGGCTGCCGATCGCGGCCGCCGTCCCGTGATTCCTTGAGGAGAATCGATTCGTGATCAATGCAATGAGACATAGAATCGGCGGACACACGAGCTGGATGACCCTCACGGCTCTCGCCGGTGCGGCGCTGCCGACGTTGGCGTACGCTCAGCTCGGATCGTTCAACCCGAACCCCGGACCGCAGGCCACGTTCGCGATTCGCGGTGGAACGGTCGTCACCGTAAGCGGCGCCGACATTCCGAACGGCACCGTCGTCATCAGCGGCGGCAAGATCACCGCGGTCGGGGCGAACGTGCAGGTGCCCGCCAACGCGCAGGTGATCAACGCGACGGGGTTGATGGTCTACCCCGGGATGATCGAGACCGGCTCGAGCATCGGCCTGTCCGAGATCGGCCAGGGCGCGGTCGCGACGGTCGACATCGCCGAGGTTGGGTCGTTCAACCCGAACGCGCAGGCGTTCTACGGCATCGATCCGCACAGCGCGCACATCGGCGTGGCGCGCGTCGTCGGCATCACGACGGTCGTGTCTCGTCCGACGGGCGGCATTCTGTCGGGGCAAGCGGCGCTGATGAATCTCGCCGGCGACACGCCGCCGAAGATGGCCGTCATCCCGAAGCTCGCGCTCGTCATCGAGCTTCCGCGCTCCGGATTCGGCGGACGAGGATTCGCCCGTGCCGCGGCATTGCAGCAGGGCACGCCGGCCGACGCGAACCGCGTTCGTCAGGCGCAGATGGACTCACTCCGCAAGCTCCTGCACGACGCCGACGCGTACGACAAGGCGCAGGCCGCGTACGCCAAGGACAAGTCGATTCCGCGTCCGGCGCACGACGTCGTGCTCGAGTCGATGGTGCCCGCGCTGCGCGGTCAGATGCCCGTGATCTTCCCCGCCGATCGCGCGAACGACATTCGCGACGCGGTGAACTTCGCCGAAGAGATGCACGTGAAGCCGATCATCATGGGCGGCGAGCAGGCGCCGGCCGTGGCGGCGTTCCTCAAGCAGCACAACGTCCCGGTCATCATCACGGCGGTGATGCACCTTCCGTCGCGCGAGGACGATCCGTACGACGTGAACTACAGCATCCCGGCGAAGCTCGCCGCCGCCGGCGTCACGTTCGCCATCTCGACCGGCGACAAGGGCTCCGAGGTTCGCACGCTGCCGTACAACGCCGGCATGGCCGCGGCGCACGGCCTGTCCAAGGCGGACGCGCTCAAGTCGGTGACGCTCTGGCCCGCGCAGATCTTCGGCGTCGGCGACCGCATGGGCTCGATCGAGGTCGGGAAGATGGCCAACATCGTGGTCACCACCGGCGACATGCTCGAGGCCAAGACCGACACGAAGTACCTGTTCATCGACGGCCGCAACGTGCCGCTGGACACGAAGCACACGCAGTTGAATGCGCAGTTCAAGGATCGGCCGTGAGGCCGGGTGACCGGTGGACCGGTGGACCGGTGGACCGGTGGACCGGTAGAGGCCGAAACCTCGGAAGCCCGAGATGTTCAGCATGGGCCCCGCGAGCCAAGCTCGCGGGGCTTTGAGTTTGGAGCCGACGGTCCACCTGTCCCCAGACCCCGCCGGCCCACCGGCACCCCGGCACCCCGGCACCCCGGCACCCCGGCGCCCGGCGCCCGGCACCCGGCCCCCCGGCAACCCTTTCCCCTCCCGCGGTGTCTACTATGCTCACATTGACCCTATTGCTGTCAAACTGAGCATAGTCGTTTCACCCGGAGGTCCGGTGAGTTCGTCGCGCCCGCGCGTCCGCGATCCGCAAGAGCTCCTGCCCCTCAAGCCGATCGAGTTGCTCGTGCTCACCATGTTGAGCGCCGGCGAACGGCACGGCTACGGACTTCGGCAGGACATCGTCGACCACACCGAGGGTCGCGTCGCGCTCGAGGCGGGCAACCTGTATCGGCACATCCGCAAGTTGCAGAGCGACGGTCTCGTCGACGAGACCGAGCCCCGTCCCGCGGGGCGCGGCGACGACGAGCGCCGGATCTACTACCGTCTCCTTCCGTTCGGCCGAGAGGTGCTGGCCGCCGAAGTCGAACGTCTGCGCGCGCTGATGCGCATCGTCGATTCCAAACGTGTGTCCCCGAGGCGGGCGTGACGCGCGGCGAGCGATTCTACGAGCGGTTGCTCACGCTGTACCCCGCCGAGTTTCGCGCGCGCTACGGCCGCGCGATGGGCGACTTTCACCGCGACCGTCTGGCCCTCGCGACGCAGAACCACGAATCCATCGCGGCGCTCTGGGCGCGGACCATCGCCGACGTCGTCGTGTCCGCCGCGGCCGAGCATCTACGCTCGTTCGTGTCCGGCGGCGGAACGCTCGACACGCTGCGTCAGGATCTCGCGTTCGCCCTTCGCGGGCTCGCCCGGCGGCCACGGTTCGCCGCGCTCCTGATCGGAACGGTCGCTCTCGGCGTCGGCGCCAACGCCGCGATCTTCAGCGTCGTGAGCGGCGTGCTGCTGCGGCCGCTGCCGTATCCGCACGACGAGCGGCTCTTCTCGTTCGGACACGAACCGCCGCAGTGGCTCACGTCGGCGCCGGACTTCATCGACTACAAGCGCGAGATGAAGTCGATCTCGGGCTTGGCCGCGTTCGACCAGCGCGTCGCGACGCTGGGCGCGAATCTCGACGCCGACTCGCGTCCGGAGCGCGTCGGCGTCGTTCGCGCGAGCGAAGGTTTCTTCGACGTGCTCGGCGCAAAACCGGCGCTCGGGCGCACGTTCGCCGCCGAAGATCACGATTCCAAGATCGCGCGCGTGGCGGTGCTTGGTTACGGACTCTGGCAGCGCGACTTCGCCGGCTCGCGATCGGTCATCGGGCGGACGATCAACATCGACGGCGCTCCGCGCGTGGTGATCGGCGTGATGCCCCCGCGCTTCGCGTACCCCAAGCCCGCGACAGCGGTCTGGATCCCGATGGCGCGGTTCAACCTCGACAGCCTTGGCGACCGGGACCAACACTATCTGTTCATGGTCGGCCGTCTCCGGCCGGGCTTCACGCTGGACCAGGCTCGTGCTGAAGCGGCGGGCGTCGCCCGCGCGATCATGCGCGCCGAGCCGTCCAAGTTCGATCCGAAGGCCCCGCTCACGCCGCGCCTCACCGGCGTGCGTGAAGAGCTGGTCGGACAAACGCGGCCCTATCTCCTCGCGCTGCTCGGCGCCGTCGGATTCATCCTGCTCATCGCCTGCGCGAACGTGGCAAATCTGCTGTTGGTGCGCGGCGCCGCGCGCGAGAAGGAGCTCGCCGTTCGCACCGCGCTGGGCGCGTCGCGCCGCCGGCTGGTGGTACAACTGTCGACCGAAGGCGCGATGCTGTCGGCGATCGGCGCCGCCCTGGGGCTCGCGTTGGCGGTGATCGTCGATCGCGTCTTTGTCGCGATGGCGCCGGCGAGCGTGCCTCGTCTCGACGACGTGGGCATGGATTGGCGGGCCCTCTCATTCACCGCGGTGACCTGCATCGTGACCGCTGTGTTGATCGGCGTCATCCCGTCGCTGCGCGCGTCGCGCGGCGACCTCGCCGGCGGGCTGCGACAGGGCGGCAGAACGACGGGGGCCGAAGGCGCGTCGAGAGCGCTGCGACGAACGCTCGTCGCGATGGAGATGGCGTTGGCCGTCACATCGCTGTCGGGGGCAGGACTGCTGCTTCGAAGCTTGCTGGCGCTCCAACACCAGCAGCTTGGATTCGATCCGCGCGGAGTTCTCACGGCGGAAGTCGCCGTTCTGCCGGGGGCGTACGACGACGCGCGCGCCGCGATCTTTTTCGAGCAGCTCATGGCGCGCGTGCACGCCATCCCGGGCGTACGGTCCGCCGGCGCGTCGGCGTGGCTCCCGGTCGTCGGCACCGGTGGCCTGTGGGGATTTCGCCCCGAAGGCGGCAGCTTTCCGGACGGACGGTGGCCGCTCGCGGTTCCGCAACACGTGACGCCCGACTACTTCGCCGCGGCGGGGATTCCGTTGCTGTCCGGCCGCGAGTTCACGAGCGGCGACCGGCTGAACAGCCAGCTCGTCGTCATCGTGAGCGACAAGCTCGCGCGAAGCGCGTGGCCCGGACAAAACGCGATCGGAAAGCGCCTGCGTCTTAGCACCGACTCGATTTACCTCTCCGTCGTCGGAGTCGTCGGCGACATACAGTCGCGCGGATTCGGCGATCCACCGGAGCCGACGATGTATTTCGCGTACGCGCAGTCGGCGCGCAGCGGGTACTATCAGCCGAAACAGATGTCGCTGCTCATCCGCACGGACGGCGATCCATTCGCGCTCGTCCCCGCGCTGCGACGCCAAGTCGCCGCCCTCGATCGCATGACGCCGGTCTCGGAGATTCGGAGTCTCGACGAGATCGCCGGCCTGTCGGTGGCCGTTCGAAAGTTCACCACTCTTCTGCTCGCCGGCTTCGCGGTGTTGGCGCTCTTGCTGGCGGGACTCGGTACGTACGGCGTGATCGCCTATGCGGTCACCCTTCGTCGCTACGAAATCGGTGTGCGAATGGCGCTGGGCGCGGCGAATCGATCGGTGCTGCTGCTGGTCATGTCCGAAGGATTCGTCATCTCGGCCGTCGGGCTCCTCGCCGGCCTCGTGGCTTCGGGCCTGGTCGGACGCGCGATCAGCACGATGTTGTTCGGCGTAGCGCCAAATGATCCGGCATCGCTGGTGGGAACGTCGCTGCTGCTCGCGGTCGTCGCGATCGCGGCGTCGGTGATTCCGGCGCGGCGCGCGCTGAGGGTGGATCCGCTGGAGGCGCTGCGCGCGGAGCAGTGAAAACGGATTGGCGGGAGACCGGGTTACCGTGCACCGGTTTCCGGTATGCCGGTTTCCGGTATGCCGGTTTCCGGTATGCCGGTTTCCGGTATGCCGGTTTCCGGTATCCCGGTTTCCGGTTTCCGGTTTCCGACTACCGCTCGTCGGCTCTCGGCGGACCGGGGTTGCCGCCGTCGACCACGAACTTCCACGTGCCGTCGCTCTGGCGTTTCCATACGGTGAGGTACTTCCCGATTCGCTGGACAGCGGCGCCGGACGCGCCGAGTCCCGTCGCAGTGGATTCGCCGATCGTGAAGCCGAGGTCTCTCGACGCGGCGACGTACGCGAACACGGGCTGCCACACGAGCGACGACTGCCCCGCGCGCGCCTCGAGGTACTCCTGAATGGCGCGCGCGCCGATCACGAGCTGCGGATCTCCGAACACGACGCCGTCGGGCGCGACGGTATTAGCAAACGCGAAAGCGACGCCCATGCGGTAGGACAGATCTGAGAAGGAGCTGTCCGCCGCGCGAATGCGGGCTCGTTCTTCGGCGACGGCCGCTGAGCCAGCCGGCCCTCTTTCACTCGGCACGACGTCGCCGTCGCTGTGTCGCGCGGCCGGTTCGCCGGGCGCGGCCGTGGAGACGGGACCGTTCACCTCCGCGTACGCCGCGATGCGCCAGGGGCCGTTCTTGACGCGCTCCCAAAAAGCGATGTAGCGGCCGAACTGAGGTGAAACGGCCGGCGAGACTCGTATCGCGACGCCGAACGTGTAGGCCGCGAGAAGATCACCGGACACGCCGCCGCCGAGCGGCTGCCACAACGATCGCGCCGCCGGCGCATTGTCGCCGGCGGCGAGCAGCGTACGCGTCGCAGCCAGTCCGAACGCGGCGGGCGCCCCGGCGCGCAGATACACGACGTTGTCGCCCAGCAATGCAATGGTCCCGGCCAGAAGACCGCGAGCGGCGACGCTGTCGGTGCGCGATTGGTCGAAGTGGAACAAACTGTCGCGCGCCGGCCCGCGCGCTGGCTCGGGGACCGTCGTCGATCCGTGAAGGGCGCATCCGCATAGGAGGGCGGACACGATGACCGGTAGGACCTTCATCAGCAAGACGCTACGGCGACCCATGCCTAGCCGCCAGACCTGCAACGTCTCGTCACAGAAATGAGACAAGCCGAGCGGACGGCATCACGCGTCCCGACGCAGCCGCGGCGCGAGACGAACCGCCGTGCCATAGCAGAGTACTTCAGTCACGCCGTCCATGATCTCGGTCGCGTCGTAGCGGACGGCGAGCATCGCGTTGCCGCCCATCGCGACGCAATGCTGTGTCGCGGCGGCGAACGCGTCGGCGCGCGCTCGCTCACAGAGGTCGGTGAGGAGCGTGATGTCGCCGCCGAAGAACGTCTGGAATTTCACCCCGATCCGGCCGAGCGCCGACCGCGACCGAACGACGATTCCGCGGACGACGCCGAAGGTCTGCGTCACTTCGTATCCATCGACGGCGTTCGCGGTCGTCGTGATGAAGTCGACGCCTGGCAAGATTGGCATGGCGATCCTCTGTGTTGTGGGCGCGCACGAATCAGCACGGACGCCGCTCTGGGGACAAGACCCTATCCCGTGCGCGTACCGGGTCTTAGCTTCGTGAGACGGTTTTTCCCGCCCGCATGGATCTCCGCGAACGCCTCCAAATCGCGCTGGGTGACGCTTACCGAATCGAACGCGAGCTCGGTGGGGGAGCCATGTCGCGCGTGTTCGTCGCGACGGACACGACGCTGGGACGGACCGTCGTCATCAAGACGCTGCCGCCGGCGCTCGCGGCGGGGCTGAGCGCTGAGCGGTTCCGCCGCGAGATCCGCCTCTTGGCGGCGCTCACGCATCCCAACATCGTGCCGATTCTTTCGGCCGGCGAACGCGACGGGCTGCTCTACTACATCATGCCGTACATCACGGCGGAGTCGCTGCGCGCGCGTCTGGTTCGCGAGCCGACGTTGGCCCTGCCCGACGCGCTCAACGTCGCGATCGAGATCGCTGAAGCGCTCGACTACGCGCATCGGCAGGGCATCGTCCACCGCGACATCAAGCCGGAGAACATTCTCCTCGCCGACAACCACGCGATCATTTCCGACTTCGGGATCGCGCGCGCGCTCGCTCGCGCCGGCGAAGGCGAGCGGCTCACGGCGACCGGCATGTCGGTGGGAACGCCGGGCTACATGAGCCCCGAGCAGGCGGCCGGTGAGCTCGACGTCGACGGCCGCGCCGACACGTACGCGTTGGGTTGCGTGCTGTACGAGATGGTCGCCGGTTCGCCGCCGTTCACGGGAAAGACCGCCGCCGCGGTGATCGCCGCGCACA